>OGDN01003218.1_pt1 | contig 18049 bp, 16 predicted proteins | sample 1570271 | NCBI WGS metagenome assembly OGDN01 (sample SAMEA4384481, study PRJEB24528) | human gut metagenome | reverse complement strand
ATTCGAACCCCCGACCTTTTGGTCCGTAGCCAAACGCTCTATCCAGCTGAGCTAAGCGCACATTTCTTCGTTGTCATATCCGACAACAAAAAATATTTTATTATATGAAACAAATTTTGTCAAGTGTTTCGAAACATTTTCAAAATATTTTTATGAATTATTTTTTGAAACCATTTTCAAAATATTTTCCAGATTTTTCAAATTTATTTAGCTTTATTTATCCCTGAACGACATCGAAACCAAATTTGTTCTTTGCCGCATCCTGAATCAGGGCCGCCACTTGCTCTACAGTATAGCTTCCGGTATTAATACACAGATCACTATCCAAGGTTGCATTCTGGTAACCAGGAATATATCTCTTATGATAGCTCTCTCTTGCCTTGTCTACCGCAGAAATCGTTTTAACTGCTTCCTTCTCGGTCATGCCAAGCCGTTCCACACAGTTCTTCAGACGTACCTCATAGGGAGCATAAAGATATACCTTAAGAAGATTCTTCTCATTGCGGAGACAGTAACCACCACAGCGGCCTACGATAATGCAGGATTCCTTCTTGGCAAAATCCTGAATAATGCTCTGCTGCACCTTGAAAAGCTCGTCCTTCACTGCCGGAACACCAAGTCCTAACGGGTACATCCGGTAAGAAAACTTGGAGCTGATACCCTCCTCTTCATCACTGATCTGACGAATGGAAGCATTCATACGCTTTGCCGTTTCATCTACAATATCTCTGTCCAGGAATTCAATGTGAAGCTGTTCTGCCAGTTCCTGTGCAATTGATCTTCCCATAGAAGCAAACTGTCGGGAAATGGTAATTGCATATTTTTCCATTTTTGTCCTCCTGCTTTGCCCTTAAAGCACCTTGTTTAAGAAGCTGATGGTTCTTGGCTCCTTCGGATTTAAAATAACTTCCTGAGGAGTTCCTTCTTCTACAATATAGCCGCCGTCCATAAAGATGACACGGTCAGCAACCTCTCTTGCAAATCCAATCTCATGCGTTACGATCACCATGGTCATACCATCTGCGGCAAGCTGCTTCATAACAGCCAATACCTCACCAACCATTTCCGGATCCAGCGCTGAGGTCGGTTCATCAAAAAGCATGATATCCGGCTTCATGCAGAGTGCTCTTGCGATGGCAACACGCTGCTTCTGTCCACCGGAAAGCTGGGACGGATAGGAATCTGCCTTTTCCAGAAGATCGACTCTCTTAAGCATTTCTTCTGCGCGGGCTCTTGCTTCCTTCTTATCCGCTTTCTTTAATTCCAGCGGAGCAAGCATCAGATTATCCAGAACATTCATATTATTAAACAGATTGAAGTGCTGGAATACCATTCCGATGTTCTCACGCACCTTATTCATGTTTACTTTCTTTGCTGTAATATCAATATCATCTACAATAATCGTTCCTGCCGTTGCGTCCTCAAGACGGTTCAGACAGCGGAGAAAGGTCGATTTACCGGAACCGGAGGGTCCAAGAATAACCACTACCTCTCCTTCTGTAATTTCTGTAGAGATATCCTTCAGCACTTCAAGATCTCCGAAGCATTTCCGGAGCTTATTCACTTTAATTTTGATTTTCTTATCTGTTGATTCCACGGTTCATCCTCCTCTCTACGAGCTTAGCCAAATAGGAAAGAATCGTAATCACGATCAGATACATGATACCGACAATTGCCCATGTTTCAAACGCCTTGAATGTATTTGCCTGTACCTGCTTGGCTGCCAGAACGAGTTCCGGGAAACCGATAACAGACAGAATGGAAGTATCCTTAACCGTGATGATGAACTGGTTAATAATACTTGGAATCATGGTACGGATTGCCTGTGGAAGAATGATCTTTCTCATCGTCTTCCAGTACGGAAGTCCGAGTGATCTGCCGGCTTCCATCTGGCCGATATCCACAGACTGGATACCGGCACGGATGATTTCAGCCATATAAGCACCACAGTTTAAAGCGAGACAAATGGTTCCTGCCTGCAGAGCCGATAAGGTAAAGCCTACTCCAAATCCCAAAATCGTATTAATGAGATAAGGAATACCGAAGTATATGAAAAACGCAAGTACAATCATCGGAACACCACGTATTACAAATACAAAGATATTCGAGATAATATTGCACGCTTTATTTTTCAATACGCTGAGCAGACCAAAGATCATACCCAGTATACATGCAAAAACCAGACCTAAGAATGCCAACAGCAGGGTACGCCCCATTGCTGTAAGAAGCATATTTCCGTAGACAGTAATAATTTTAACCATATTGCCTCACCCTTTTTATTATTCGCCTAAATACTTAGCGATGATTTCGTCATAAGTGCCGTTAGCCTTGATGTTAGCAAGACCCTTGTTGAACATATCAATTAATTCCTGATTGTCTGCATTGAAGATTGCAAAGCCATATGCTGCAGGATCATTTCCTGTACCGTCAACGATTTCCATTCCGATACCGGTATCCTTAATGTTGCTTGCCATGATCGGGGTATCATCGAAGCATGCTGCAACCTGGCCACCTACAACTGCCTGATACATGGTCGGTGAATCTTCAAAATAAGTAACTGTGAAGCCATACTGATCTGCAAGGCTTTCTGCATAGGTTGCACTCATGGAAGCTGTCTTAACTGCAACAGACTTGCCATTCAGATCTTCAAAGCCTTTAATGTCAGATCCGGCTGCAACAGCCATACTCTGGTTTGCATCATAATATCCATCGGAGAAGATCCATCCGGATTCTTTACGTTCGTCAGTAATGGAAGCGCCGGCGATCATACCATCAGCCTGGCCTGCCTGACACGCTGCGATGGAAGCATCCCATCCAAGAGACTGTACTTCATACTGGAATCCCTGATCCTTAGCGACTGCAGCAAGAATATCCATGTCAATACCTACGAAATCTCCGTTGTCATCTGTGTACTCGAAAGGCTTGAAAGCTGTATCAGTTGCTACAACCCATACCTTGTCAGAAGCTGCTGCATCTGCAGTCTCTTCTGTTGCTTCCGCAGTAGTGTCTTCTGTCTCTGCTGCGTCTGCTGTTTCTGTTTCAGCTGCTTCTGTTGTGGTGTCTTCTGTTGTTGCGGTGCTGTTAGAGCTTCCACATGCAGCAAGACCCATTACCATGGCTGCCGCCATAATAAGTGCAAGTGTTTTTTTCTTCATAATATTGTCCTCCTTTTTATGAATTGTGAAGCTTGCGTCTTCACAAAATCTATCCTAAACGGCGCTATGCCGTAACAGGATCATCTTAACAGGCATCCACGAATGCCTGAACGAGCTTTAAGCATTCCGGATCCTTTTCAAAAGCAAATTCCGGATGCCACTGTACACCTACGATGAATTTCTTATCCGGGATACAGATCGCTTCTATAAGGCCGTCCTCGGAATAAGCCATTGCTTCCGCACCGGGCGCCAGCTCCTTCACTGCCTGATGGTGATAACTGTTCACACTATGCTCTCCTGCTCCGATCATCCCGGCAAGAAGACTTCCTTCCTTCACGGTTATCTTATGGACTCCCCGTTCGTAAGGCGGTGTCATATGATGCTCTGTCTCTGACGGATGCTGGGTATCGAGATCCTGATATAAGGTTCCTCCAAGACTCGCATTCATAAACTGAATACCGCGGCAGATGCCAAATACCGGAAGATCCTTCTCTACCGCGCGTTTCAACAGATATGCTTCCATGACATCACGGGCATGACAGCACTGACCGCATTCGGGAATAGCTTCTTCTCCGTACACAGCAGGATCCACGTCATGTCCACCTGTCAGAAGCAGACCGTCACACATGCCTAAGCACTGTTCCAGTTCCTCTGTATCTTCCGTAAGGGGAAGCATGACCGGTAATGCGCCACAGCGTTCAATCACCTTCATGTATCCGGGAAGCATCCAGTAGCTTTCCTTTTCTTCATCATATAACGGTATCAGACCAATTACCTTTTTCATTCTGTATCATCTCCTGTGTCAGAGGCTCCTGGCTGATGTTCACCCAAAAGCCCGGTATCTTCCCTGCGGAGCTTTTTGCTTTACAGAAAATACCGACGGAATTTTCTGTAAACAAAGAAAAAGGGGGCTGCAAACTGTAGACCCCTTCGTCTGTTAAAAGATTATCACATTATGTTATTGATTTCAAGAGCTTTTTGTAACTATTCAGAGCCATGCAAAATTGCTTTCTGTGAATGCTTGCATTCAAACAGAAAAGCAATTTTATATGACGAAGTAACCACATGAGTAAACTACGTTGCGTTAGCAACGGTTTTACGAATGGGGTTCTGAATAGTTATTTTTGTAATATAGAAAGGAGGCTATGTATGACATAGCCTCCCAAGCTGCCGTATTTACGGCTGTTTTCTTATTATTCGCAAAGCTTTGAGAATGCATCTGCCACGAACTGAACCTTCGTTCCAACCACTACCTGAACTGAGGTCTTACCAGGCTTGATGACTCCCGCAACACCTGCGGCCTTAATCTTCTTATCATTGACTGCGGTAATATCCTTTACCTCCAGTCTCAATCTTGTAACACAGTTATCAATGCTTGTGATATTATCCTTTCCGCCACAACCCTCAAGAATGGCCTTTGCAATGGCTGTGTAATCATCACTTGCAAGTTCGATGCTCTTTTCCTTCTCTAAATCATCATCATCTTCTCTGCCAGGGGTCTTAAGATCCCATTTTTTAATGGCAAAGTAGAATACGAAGTAGAATACAACAAAGGCTGCAATTCCGAGCGGGATAATAAGCCATGTTCTCTGTGCTGCAGGAAGTGAGGATGAGAATAACAGATCCATCGCGCCTGCAGAGAAGCTAAAGCCTGCACGGAAGCCAAGTGCAACGGTAATCATGGTGAAGATACCGTAAAGTAAAGCATAAATTACATAAAGTCCAGGAGCAAGGAACATGAAACCAAATTCAAACGGCTCTGTAACACCACAAATGAATGCGCAGAGTGCTGCGGAAGCAACAAGTCCGATCGCTGCTTTTTTCTTTGTGGTCTTCGCACATCTGACCATTGCAAGTGCCGCACCCGGGACACCAAACATCATACAAGGGAAGAAGCCGGACATATACATTCCGAGGCTCCAGGACACATCTGCAGAGGTTTCACCAGCCCAGAAGTGCTGAAGATCTCCAAGTCCGATGGTATCAAACCAGAATACATTATTCAATGCATGGTGTAATCCGGTAGGAATTAACAGACGGTTCAGGAATGCATAAATACCGGCACCGACGATATCCATACCTACAATTGCCTCTCCCAGTGCAACCAGTCCGCCAAACAGTAACGGCCATACAAAAAGCAGTACTGCGGATACCAGAATGGAAACCACACCGGCGATAATTGCTACACAGCGCTTTCCGCTGAAGAAGGATAACCAGTCCGGAAGCTTGGTATTCTTGAACTTGTTATAGCACATAGAACCGATGATTCCGGCAAGGATTCCGATAAACGGATTCTCAATCTTGTTAAATGCCAGAGTCTTGGTTGCGCTGTCAGCGACAGACGGCATAATAGTTGTTACAACTCCGGTTGAAAGAAGTGTGGTGATCATCAACCAGGAAGCAAGTGCTGCAATTCCGCCGGTACCATCATTTTTCTCTGACATACCGACACCGACACCGATCGCAAACAGAATGGCCATGTTGTCAATCAAAGCGCCGCCGGCTTTCACTAAGAACAGACCGATTAAGTTCGCTGCACCCTGGATATCTCCACCCTGCATGGTTGCCGGACACAGCAAGTAACCAATACCCATGAGAATACCGCAGATGGGCAGTACTGCTACGGGAAGCATTAACGCTTTTCCCAGTTTTTGAAGAAATTTCATACTTTCTCCTCCTTTGTTTTTATAAAATTAAAATTGGATTAGTCCAATCCATTTTACGATATGATCCGGATGCTTACTCAACCTTAAGTACCGCCTCATCCGGTGAGACCCCGCCTACCTTCAGCAGGCTTATTTGGGAATAATCATCGGTATTGCACACGACAACCGGAGATATGATATTAAGTCCGGCCTCCCTGATCTGATCAAGATCTGCTTCCATTAACAGATCTCCCTGCTTTACCTGATCCCCTGCTACATGCACATGGAAGGGCTTTCCTTTTAATGTAACCGTCTCCAGCCCGATATGAATCAGAAGCTCTGTTCCTGCAGCGGTTGTCATGGTAATCGCATGCAGGGTATCAAACACCATCGTTATTTCTCCGTCCGCCGGAGCGAAAATCTTTCCCTCTGAAGGAATTACCGCAAATCCGTCACCAATTATTTTTTCTGAAAAAGTGGGATCTGGAACCTCCGTAAGTGGTGTCACATTTCCCACGCAGGGTGAACAGATCACCTTTCCCTTTGTCTTTCCTCTAAAAAAACCTAGCATGACTGCTCCTTTCCGTCGATATAAATTCCTACAATATTTAATTCTTTATCAAGAAGAACAAAATCTGCTTTTTTACCCTCCTCAATGCTTCCTGTCTGATCGAAAATACCGATTTCCTTAGCCGGATTCTCCGTTGCACACATCACCGCATCTTCCAGTGGAATACCTGCATTTTTTACAACAAATCTCATACAATCCATCAGGTTCGTGGCAGATCCGGCAATCGTACCATCATGAAGCGTTGCCAGATTTCCTTTTACCACTACGGGTTGTCCTCCCAGAGTATACTCCCCATCCTTTAATCCGGTTGCTCTCATGCTGTCACTGATTAAAATCACCCGTTCTGCACCAAACATGGCAAAGGTTGCACGGATTACGGACGGATGAACATGTACCCCGTCACAGATTAATTCCACATGACACGACTGAGAATCCCTGACTGCACCGATCACTCCCGGATTCCGGTGATTCAACGGTGGCATTGCATTATACAGATGCGTTGCATGGGACGCTCCATGCCGGATAGCCTCACATGCCGTATCATAATCCGATACTGTATGGGCTATGGATATTACCACCTCTGATTTTGTCCGGTCAATAAACTCCATTGCTCCGGGCTCTTCCGGCGCAATATCCACAAGCCTGATCAACCCGTTCGCAGCATCCTGAAGCTGTCTGAAATACTCGTAATCACAGGGAATGATATTTTCTACCGCCTGTGCACCCTTCTTGGAAGCACTGATAAACGGTCCTTCCATATTAACACCGACCAGATGTGCTCCTCCCTTATAGGAATATGCACCGGCATTCTTCATTACCGCAAGGAGTTCATCCTTCGGAATCGTCATGGTTGCCGGACAAACCGATGTCACTCCGACACTGGCCTCATATGCAGTTATAATATCCAGGGCTTCCTGCGTTCCATCACACATATCCGCGCCCTTGCACCCGTGAAAGTGAATATCTACGAGTCCCGGAATCATGTATAATCCGGCAGCGTCCACCACCTGTCCGTCACCATCCGCTTTTTCAAGGACTACGGAAAACCGGTCACCGGTCACGGTAACATCACCCTGTACAAACCGGTGATCCGATGTAAAAACATTCGCATTCTTTATAATCATTATTCCATACCTCTATCCGCTCTGTTTACTTACAGCTTCTCTTAAACGAACGATGCAGGGATTTTACTCAGAGCTGCTTCATCAGCTACCAGCGTGACATCATTATGCAGCTGAAGGACTGATGCCGGAACCATCGGTGTAATCGGTCCAAAGAACGCATCCCTTACAATATCAGCCTTACCCTCACCATTGGCAATGATGAGAATCTTTTTCGAGCGCATAATCGTCTGGATTCCCATGGTATATGCCTGCCTCGGAACTTCCTTGGCAGATGCAAAAAATCTCTTATTTGCTTCAATGGTTGACTGTGTCAGGTTCACACAGTGAACCAGCTTATCAAATGCATCTGCCGGCTCATTAAAACCGATATGTCCGTTATGACCGATACCAAGGAGCTGTAAGTCCACACTTCCCATGGATTGAATCAATTCCTCATATCTTCTGCATTCCTTTTCGGAATCCGGCTCCATGCCGTCCGGCAGATGGGTATTCCCTGCCGGAATATTCACATGGTCAAACAGATTCTGATGCATAAAATAATAATAGCTCTGATCATTCTCACGGCTGATTCCCTTATACTCATCCAGGTTCACCGTTCTTACTCCGGAAAAATCCAGATCCCCATTGCGATACCATTCGATCAGCTGCTTATAAAGGCCGACCGGAGTGGAGCCTGTTGCCAGTCCGAGCACACAGTCAGGCTTCATAATGATCTGTGCGGAGACAATGCCGGCTGCCTTTCTGCTCATTTCCTCATAATCTTTCGCTTTATATATTCTCATTTCATTTACTCCATTTCACATATTTTACTGCGGACCGGGAGCACCATCGATGGAGCAACGCTCAGCTCATCAATTCCCATTTGTACAAACCGCTCGGTAAGTGCTGTATCTGCACCAAGCTCTCCACAGATACCGACCCACCTGCCATGCTTATGAGCCCCGTCAATTGTCCTTTGTATCATCCGGAGAACCGCCTCATGATGCGGATTGTAGAACCGGTCCAGCTTACTGTTCTGCCGGTCAATTGCCAGTGTATACTGGGTTAAATCATTGGTTCCGATGCTGAAGAAATCTACAAGCTCTGCAAGCTCCTCACTCATCATGACTGCTGCCGGTGTCTCCACCATAATACCCTGCTCCGGAATGGTATACGGAACCTTCTCTTCCTCCAGCTCCTTTGCCACCTCTTTAACAATTTCTCCAATACTCTTGACTTCTTCTACCGAAATAATCATCGGATACATAATTGCAAGATTTCCATATTTAGCAGCTCTCAGAAGAGCTCTCAGCTGTGTTTTAAAAATATCCGGCTGTTCCAGACAAATCCGGATCGCGCGGTATCCCATTGCCGGATTATCCTCCTGTCCCAGTCCGAGATAATCCACATTCTTATCCGCTCCGATATCCAGGGTTCTTATAACAACCTTCTTTCCGGCCATCATCTGCAATACCTGACGATAGGCATTGAACTGTTCGTTCTCATCCGGAAGCCCAGATCTGCCAAGATACAGGAATTCACTCCGGAATAACCCGATACCCTCAGCATCATTCTCTAGCACATAAGCCACATCCGAGACACTTCCGATATTGGCAAAAACATGGATTTTCTTTCCGCTTTTCGTAACGGATTCCCTGCCTTTATAATTCTCTAAAAGACGCTTCTGCTCCTGTTCCTCCTCCTGCTGTACCCTGGCCAGATGAATTTCGTTTTCATCCGGATCAAGGAAAAAGGCTCCCTTTTTACCATCCACAACAGCCATGGTTCCGTTCTGAAGCTTCTCTGGTTCAAGCGGTACGCCGATCAGTGCCGGAATACTCATCATACGGGCAAGAATCGCGGTGTGCGAATTCGTTGAACCGTGAACGGTAACAAAGGCCAAAATTTTGTTCTTGTCCATCTGGACCGTTTCACTCGGTGTCAGATCATCTGCAACAATAATGGACGGTTCGAGCTTACTCCAGTCCATCTGTCCCTCTCCGGCAAGGTTACGGACCAGCCGGTTCGAAATATCCCTGACATCCGCTGAGCGTGCCTGCATGTACTCATCATCCATATTGGCAAACATTTCCGCAAAATTATCACCGGTAACCGCTACCGCATACTCTGCATTCACTTCTTCATTCCGGATCAGATTGTGTATGACATCCTGATAATCATCGTCCTCAAGCATCATCTGATGAACCTCAAAGATTGCCGCATTGACCTCTCCGACCTCCCGCATGGCCTTCTCATACAGCTCACCAAGCTGACTTAGCGCCTGTTCCTTAGCCTTCTCAAGACGCTCCAGTTCTTTTTCCACATGATCTACATGGATTCTCTTGACAAGGTGATCTTTTTTCTTCAGAACATGGACAGGACCGATTGCAATTCCTTTATATACGGATTTTCCAATATATTTCTCCATTTTCCACCCTCTCATATGATTCACCGGATTCTGGTTTACAGATTCTCCCGGAAAAACCTCTCCATTGCCTCATAAGCAGCATCCTCATCCGGTCCCTCAACCGAAACCTCGACCGAATCACCATGCTTAACGCCCATTCCCATGACAGCCATAAGCTTGGTTGCGGCGGCGCTCTTTCCCTTGCAGGTCAGCATCACTGTACTTTGGAACTGTTTGGCTTCCTTAACCAGAAGACCTGCCGGTCTTGCATGAATACCAATTTCATCCGTAACCACGTAAGTAAACTGTTTCATCCGTTTCTCATCTCCCGTTTCCATTTTTGACAGATTGACAACCGATACATTCTGCATCCTGTTATCATTTTGTTAATTTGCACAATTATCTAATCTCTCTCGTCTGTCTATATATACATATTAACCTATGTTTTTGCTTTTGTCCAGCCATTTATTTTAAAACTGCACAATTGTCGTAAAATTCAATATTATTTTGTTTTTTTCAGACAGTTTTTGCAAACCTCTTGTACAGCTCCACATGGTCATAAATACACCGCCAGCCACTGTGTGCATTCACGGTGGCGCAGATATATTCCATTCCGGACTCATCCATTCCATAGCTTACCGCACAGCTTCCGGACTGTGCCACGAAGCCGGTTTTTCCACAGATCACTTCGCCGCCGGTATCCTTATCCTCAATTCGTCTTAAAAACCAGTTGGAAATCTGGATTCCCTCCGGATGCTCCGGCGTGGATGAAGTTGTGTACTTCTTTGTTGATAACACCTCCCGGCACTGCGGATGATCAATGGCCGCCTCCAGAATCATGGCAATATCATAAACCGTACAGTAATGATTTTCGTCATACAAACCGACACAATTCGTAAAATGTGCTGTATCCGAAAGCCCAAGCTCCTTCAGCTTTTCATTCATCATATCTACAAAGGCTTCCTGGGAACCTGCCACATAGGTTGCCAGTCCGAGTGCTGCATCCCCTCCCGAGCACAGCACCGTTCCGTAGAACAGATCTTCAACGGTAACCACTTCATTATTTGAAAATCCAACAGCACTGCAATCATGCACATAACTGTAATTTGTAATTTCCGGTGTGATTTCAAAGGTATCCGACCAGTCTGTCACATGCTCTGCTGCAACAAGCACAGTCAGCACCTTCGTCATGGACGCCGGATTAATTCTTGTATGCGCATCCCGGTCAAAAAGGATATTTCCTGTGGCAAGATCAATGAAAATACCATTCGTACTCTGCACTTCATCATCTACAGAAGTCGTAGCATCTGTTGTCTGCGCCGTATAAACCTTCTGTTCCTTCAGTACCTGTGCCTGCTCTTCCTCCGCCTGTTCCAAAAGCGCTGTCATATCGGGGAATGAAGCCTGAACTCCTGACACAACAACCTGCTGCCTGTGATCGTCCGTCACTAACTGCCGTAGTCTATGGTTCACTTCATCAGCAGATAATTTTCCATTTGATATATCCGAACTTTCTGATTCCGTATCGAGTGAGTCGATTTTCTGATCATTTGGCGAATCTTCTTGTGCATTCCCGCCATCTTCTATATTCTGTTGAGATTTATCAACTTCCACCTGAGCATCATCTGCTCCCGCTTGTAAATCACCTTCCGAACCATCCGACGTCTGTGTCACATCCTCTGAAACTGCGGGTGAAACAGCAACACCTGTGTCAGTTTTTGTCGGAGCCGGATACCCCTGTATTCCTCGTACAATGCTTCTTCCATTTATAATAAGAATTACCGCAGCCAGTATAATCCCGGCAATGGGAAATAGTCTGCGCATCAGCATACGAATCATCTGCTGTTTTTTTTTGCGCTTCCGCATCTCCTCATTCCGTGCATTTCTCCGTCTGCGGCGTTCTTCATATTCTTCATCAAATTCTTCTGACATCTATCTTCTCCAAAATCTATTAATCTATACATTCTTATGGATTTATCAGTTCCTGTAAAAGGTTCAGCCAAATCCATCTATTTTCTACTATCTATTTTCTTTTACCCGTCTATGACTCATCTGAGCCGGTCATATACCTGGCATTATAACACAATTAATGATCCCCACACAACCACTGTCCCTTTTTGATTATTTGCTATTTTTTTCATCCTTATGCAAAATAAAGAGTTTGCTAGCGAACTCTTCGCGCGCGAGCGGTGTTGCAAAGCAAAAAAACCTCCCGGTAACATTACTACCGGAAGGTTCCATTATCTCTTATTGTTCGTTTTGTTTATTCGTAACTGTTCAGTACCTTCACAGTTACGATGCAGAATCCATACTCTGTTTCGGCTTATTCAAAAGGAATTACCGCTCCATCATAAGTATTGTTGATATAATCCTTGATTTCCTGTGAAGTAAGAACCTCGACAAGAGCTTTGATCTTGTCACTGTTTTCGTTTCCTTCCTTAACAGCAATAACATTTACATAGGTCTTAGCTGCTTCGGAATCAGCCTTCTCATAAGCAATAGCATCCTTTGCTACAGAAAATCCGGCCTCCAGTGCATAGTTGCCATTTAATACCATGAATGCAACCTCGTCCTTTACTCTCGGAACCTGAGCTGCTTCAAGCTCAACGATATCTACATTGTAGGGGTTCTCTACGATATCATTCTTGGTTGCGGTAAGTCCTGCCCCTTCCTTTAAGGTAATGATGCCATTATCCTGTAACAGAAGAAGTGCTCTTGCTTCATTTGTGGTATCGTTCGGTACGGCAATGCTGTCACCGTCTGCAAGTTCATCCAGGGAAGCCTTTGTTCCGGGATAAATACCAAACGGCTCATAATGAATACCACCTGCATTTACAAGGTGTGTTCCCTTTTCTTCGTTGAAGCTCTCAAGATAAGGGATGTGCTGGAAGTAGTTTGCGTCGAAATCACCGCTTTCTACAACCTCGTTCGGCTGTACATAATCATCAAACACGGTCACCTGAAGGTCGTAACCCTTTGCCTCCAATAAAGGCTTTGCCTGCTCAAGAATCTCTGCATGAGGTGTTGCGGAAGCCGCAACCTTGATCACCTTATCGTCTGCAGATGTGCTCTTTCCGCAGCCTGCCAGTGCAGATACAACGAAAGCACCGGTAAGTACTACTGCTAATAACTTTTTCATATTCTTCTCCTCCCTCAGTAAGGCTTTCTCTGTTGTATAAATGTATTTTTATACATTATTCCTCACTGACTGTCTTTTCGGAACAGTATAGTCTCATTTACCCACCTTGTCAATAGGTAAATGTTTTTCTGCTCCGAATTCTTTTATAGCATACTTTTTTATCCAATTCAAGTCATGATACCACAGCTTAATCCAACTCTGTCTTTCCGGTATAAAGCTCATGATACCGGCCATTCTGTGCAAGCAGTGCGTCATGGTCACCACGTTCGATGATCTCGCCCTGCTCTAAAACCATGATGGCATTGGCATTCCGGACGGTTGACAGACGGTGTGCAATCACGAGGGTGGTTCTCTCTGCCATCAGGCGGTCCATTCCCTTTTCGATATGCTTCTCGGTTCTTGTATCAACAGAGCTCGTCGCTTCATCCAGAATCAGGATCGGTGCCTTGGAAATGGCGGCTCTTGCAATATTAATGAGCTGACGCTGTCCCTGGCTTAAGTTTGCACCATCACCCTCAAGAACGGTATCATATCCATGCTCCAGACGGATGATAAAGGAATGGGCACTTGCCATTTTTGCTGCCTGCTCCACCTCCTCATCCGTTGCGTCAAGCCTTCCATAACGGATATTTTCACGTACCGTTCCGGTGAAAAGATGGGTGTCCTGCAATACCATCGCAATGTTTCTTCTTAAAGAATCCCTTGCAATCTGCGTAATCGGGAAGCCATCCATCAGGATCTGCCCGGAATCAATGTCATAGAAACGATTGATCAGGTTCGTGATCGTCGTTTTTCCCGCACCGGTAGAGCCTACGAAGGCAATTTTCTGACCCGGCTTTGCATACAGGGAAATATGCTTCAAAATCGTTTTATCCGGAAGATAACCAAAGGTAACATCCTTCAGGGTTACAGCCCCCTTCACCTCTGCATAATAATTCAGCTCATTTTCATGTGCCGTTCCCTCCGGCTTTCCATGCTCTTTCACAAAAGCATTCGCCTTCGGGATCACATAATAGTGCTTACCATCCTCAGTTTCTTCTATGGTAATGGCATTCTCTACATCCTCTGCCTCGGGAGCCTCATCCATCACCGCAAAAACACGCTCTGCACCGGCAAGTGCCGAAAAAATCGTATTAACCTGCATGGCAACCTCATTGATCGGGCGGGAAAACTGTCTGGAATAATTGACAAATACGGTAAGCCCGCCAATATCAAATCCACGCAGCACGCACAGAATACCACCAATGGCTGCTGTTAAGGAATAGCTGACCTGTCCCATATTTCCCATGACAGGTCCCATAATTCCACCAAAAAACTGTGCACGGATCTGCTTGCCGCGAAGATCCTGATTCAGATAATCAAACTCTTCTCTCGCGCTTTCCTCATGATTAAAGACCTTAACCACCTTCTGACCGGTAATTGTCTCTTCAATATATCCGTTCATCGTGCCAATGGCCGCCTGCTGTGCCTTATAATACTTCCGGCTTCTCTTGCCGATTCCGGATACCGCCTTTAACATCAGTGGAACCATGACAATCGTAATCAGTGTCAGCCAGATATTCGTATAAATCATCAGGCTCAAGGTTCCAATAATACTGATTGCTCCGGAAATCAGCTGCACTACAGTATTATTCAGCATTTCACCGATGACATCCACGTCATTGGTGAAGCGGCTCATGACATCACCGTTATTATTAGTGTCATAATAACGCACCGGAAGCTTCTGCAGCTTTTCAAACAATTCGTTACGCAGTCGCTTTATCGCATCCTGAGAAATCGTAACCATAATTCTGGACTGTAAATACTGTGCGGTAATTGCCACGATATAAACAACCGCCATGGTAAATACCCCCTGAATCAGTCCTGCAAGGAGCTGAGTGCCTGTTTTACCGGTATCGGTCAGTCCGTTAATGATCGGACGCAGCAGATACGAGCCTGCAAGGTTTCCTGCCGTACCTGCCATAATACATAAGAGTACGATCAGCAGCTTCCATTTATCCTTTGCGATATAAGAAAAAAGACGCTTGATCGTTGCTTTGGTGTTCTTCGGCTTACCACCCATCATGCCGCGTCCACCAGGACCTCCCGGTCCGCCAGGTCCGCCGTGTTTTCTTCCTCCCATTGGCTTTCCGGACATTTCATCCTCGTTCGAAGGGTTCAGCTTTGCTTCATATTTTCCGGTAAGATAATCGAGTCGTTCCTGTTTCATGATGCTGCTCCCTCCTTTTCTTTATCCATCTGGGAATAGCATATCTCCTGATATGCCTCACAGGAAGCAAGCAGATCCTCATGTTTTCCGAATCCGACGATCTTACCATCGTCAAGTACCATGATTTCATCCGCCTCCTGCACGGAGCTGATACGCTGTGCAATGATAATTTTCGTCGTATTCTTCAGCTCTCCGGCAAAGCTTTCACGGATCTTCGCCTCTGTTGCGGTATCCACGGCACTTGTGGAATCATCCAGAATCAGGATCTTCGGCTTCTTTAACAGGGCACGTGCAATACAAAGACGCTGCTTTTGTCCGCCGGACACATTGACGCCGCCCTGACCTAAATCCATCTCATAGCCTCCGGTAAAGCTGCTTACAAAACCATCTGCCTGTGCGGCCTGCGCAGCCTTGCGCACCTCCTCCATGGAAGCATTTTCATCCCCCCACATCAGGTTTTCCAAAATGGATCCGGAAAACAGCACGTTCTTCTGCAGCACCATGCCGACACCCTCCCGCAGGTTTTCCAGGGTATAATCCTTGACATTCACGCCATCCACGAGGACTTCTCCTTCATCGACATCGTATAATCTCGGGATCATCTGTACGAGTGTTGTTTTACCACTGCCGGTTGATCCGATGATTCCCAGGGTCTGACCACTTTTTACTGCAAAGCTGATATGGGAAAGCACCGCCTCTTTGTTTTCCTTATAATAACGGAAGGAGACATCGCGGAATTCCACGCGTCCGCTCGATACAATTTTATCCGGCTCCTTGCAGTGCTCATCATTCAGATCAACCTCCGTGTCAAGAATTTCACGGATACGGCTTAAGGATGCCAGTGCTCTTGAGCTTTGCAGGATGACCATAGCCAGCATCATTAAGGACATCAGGATCTGTACAATATATGTGGTAAAAGCAGTGAGGTCACCGACCTGCATATTCCCTACGATAATCTGCCTGCCGCCAAACCATACAACAGCAAGTGTCGTTCCATTCATCATGAGCATCATCAGCGGCATTACAATAATAATCGTCTTAAATGCACCCAGACTGGTCTGCTTTAAGTCTTCGTTGGAGGCTGCAAACTTCTTTTCCTCATAGTCACCACGGACAAAGGATTTGATCACGCGGACATTTGTAAGCATTTCCTGAATATTGGAGTTCAGTGCATCGAGCTTCTTCTGCATGATCTTGAACTTCGGGAATGCAATCTTAATTAAAACTGCAATAGCTCCGACCAGAATCGGGATCACGATCAGCACAATCACCGCCAGCTCCGCATTCATGACAAACGCCATAATCAGTGCACCAATCAGCATTCCGGGTGCACGAAGCATCATCCGGAGAGCCATGTTAATCAGGTTCTGTACCTGTGTAATATCATTGGTCAGACGGGTAACCAGGGATCCGGTACTGAACTGGTCAAGATTAGCAAAAGAAAAGGTCTGTACCTTATCAAATGCATCCTTTCTCAAATCTGCGGCAAAGCTGACTGCTGCCTTCGCGCCAAAATATGCGCCGCCAACACCACCTGCCATCATAAGAAGTGCTACTAAAATCATCAATGCGCCGGTTCCTGTAATATAGCCGACACTTCCATTCGCCACACCGACATTAATAATATTTGCCATAAGCTTCGGCAAAACCACTTCTCCAATGACCTCCACGATCATCATTAGCGGTCCGATAATAAATGCCGGCAGATACGGTTTAATATACTTCCAATATCTTTTCATCGTCTTCCTTTCCTTGCATCTGCTTCAAATATCCTGCAATATATCTGAATAGTTACTGTAATTTAACCTTTATTTTTTAAGTTTAATGATTTGATTTTTTAATGTCAATGAAATCCCAAATGTTTCATAAAAAATTTATAAATCTTTCGTCAATTTGACGAATTTATCTCCTTCTGGTCTTATCAAGAAGTTCAAAATTGGTACTTTTAACAATACCAGTATTGTTTATACTAAATAGCAACATCAGTGTCATACATACCCTGCAGCAAGAGCTATCCCAATATAGCTGCCCTGCACTATGACCTGTTTAATATTTATATGAAAAGAGGAGTAACCTATGAAAGAACACAAGCAACTAATGAAAATCGCATTTACCGGCCTTATGGCTGCACTTTCCTATGTGGTATTTACCTTTTTACAGATCCGGATTCCGCTTCCGGGCGGTGATGCCACTTCCATCCATCTCGGAAATGCCATATGTGTTCTCGGTGCCCTGCTGCTCGGCGGCTTATATGGCGGATTAGGTGGTGCCATCGGAATGACAATCGGTGATCTGCTTGACCCGGTTTATATTGTCTACGCACCGAAAACCTTCTTATTAAAATTATGCATCGGTTTAATCACCGGACTTGTTGCCCACAAAATCGGACACATCACGAAAGAGACCGATAACAGAAAGGTTTGGAAATGGGTGATCCTTGCTGCAGCTGCCGGATTATTATTCAACGTGATTTTTGATCCTTTAATCGGCTATCTTTACAAGCTGCTGATTCTTGGAAAACCTGCTGCAGAGCTTACCCTTGCATGGAATGTAACCGCTACCTCCATCAATGCCGTAACCTCTACGATCGTTTCAAGCGTTGTTTACATGGCCCTTCGTCCCGCCCTTAAAAAGGCCGGATTATTCATGGAATTGTAGTAACATCCCGTATCATCGCAAACTATGAAGTATAAAATAAAAGGGGCTGCCGTCTGAGCTGATCTTTGGGATCAAATATGCTCAATACGGAAGTCCCTTTTTATATGATTTCGTAACTGTTCAGTACCTTCACAGTTACGATGCAAAATCCATTCCAAATCG
>OGDN01003211.1_pt1 | contig 18074 bp, 23 predicted proteins | sample 1570271 | NCBI WGS metagenome assembly OGDN01 (sample SAMEA4384481, study PRJEB24528) | human gut metagenome | reverse complement strand
AATCTGGCACAGATGAGATTCCGGTGCCCTCATGCAAGGGTGATCGGGACAGCGGTTGTGCCGGACTATGAACTGCTTTTTAAGGGAAGTAAGACAGGCTCGTACCTAACCATCGAGCCAAAGGCAGGAGCAAGTGTTCCGGTGGCAGTGTGGGAAACGACAGATGCCGATGAAACAGCACTTGACCGATACGAAGGTTATCCGACCTTTTATTACAAGACAGAAATGAAGCTGTCTGTTACAGGAATTAAATCCGGCAAGGTCAGAGAAAGAAATGTGTATGTTTACATCATGCACGAAGACAGACCGGTTGGAATGCCAAGTTCCTATTATGTGCAGACCTGCCTTGAAGGGTATGAGGCATTTGGATTTGATGAGAGCTTTTTGTTTGAAGCAGTGGATAAGAGCAGGAGGGAATGCCATGAAGAATGAACTGGAAACACGACCGCGTATTTGCCCCTTTTGTGGGCGAGAGTACAGGGAACGCCCTGCACTTTCAAGAAGGGATGGAAGAACGCAGATCTGCCCCGATTGTGGCACGAGAGAGGCACTTGACAGGTTGGGCGTTTCTGCTTCCGAACAGGATAAAATCCTTCTTACCATTCATCAGCATACGCAGAATGAAAGAGTGTAATATACACAAAAATCCGGCTGTATCTCTGGTACGTACTGGTATTCCAATTTGTGTGAAAGTACGGTAATGTACACATACCAAAAGGAAAACAGGAGGGCAACAGCCATGAAGAGAATTGAAATTTTAGACAAAGCAGCAACAAACGGAACAAGCTACAAAGACATCAATGTGAATCCTACATTTGGCGCAGCATACTTTTACAGCGAAGAGGCAGGAAATGACCTTATAAACTTTGCCGAAGTGATTTGGGACCATGACATTAACGAGATTATTGAGAATTGCAAAAGATTCGGAATCACAGAGTTTACCATTTCAAGCACATTTTCAAGCCTTATCATTACGATTGCAGAGTTTGAAAAGAGAGGAGTACACCTTGAGGGACTTACAGAAATCAACAGCAGACACGATGATTGGAATGCAGAGGAGTCTGGCAAGAAGGAAAGAATCCCAGCATTCAGATTAAGCCTTTAAGACTAGCGCAGGGGAGCCCGCAAGGGTTCTTCTGCTTTCATAATATACACAATAATCTTGCTATATCTCTGGTATATAATCGTATTCCAATAAGTGTGATAATACGGTAATGTACACATACCGAAAGGAAAGGCAGAGAAAACGGAGGATACGAACATGACAAGATTTGAAAAAGATGTGAGGGAAATGCAGGAAGGAAATGAAATCGAAGTTCTTAAAAGAAGAAAGGCAGAACTTGAGGAACTCAGAAGAAAAGGCAGATGCGAAAAGAACGGATTTAAAAGACAGTGCATTGCACAGGAGTATGAAAGAAAAATGGCAGAGTACGAAAAACTGGATGCAATGATTTAAAAAATATTTTTTGGGAACCCTCCGGGGTTCCTTTTTTCGTGGAGGTGATCATGTGAGAAAACTGAAAAATTACAAACCGACAAGATTCATGGCAGAGGATTCTCACTATGATAAGTCAGAGGCAGATTTTGCAGTGGGGTTTATAGAAAATCTGTGTCACACAAAAGGTACATGGGCAAGAAAGAAATTTGAACTGATGGACTGGCAGGAACAGATTATAAGAGATGTCTTCGGTACGATAAAACCGAATGGTTACCGACAGTTTAATATGGCTTATGTGGAAATCCCAAAGAAAAATGGAAAGTCGGAACTGGCTGCCGCCGTGGCATTGCTTTTGTTATGTGAGGGAGAACAACGAGGGGAAATTTATTCCTGTGCTGCTGATAAGAACCAAGCAAAAATCGTTTTTGATGTAGCTGCTGACATGGTAAGGTTTTCAAAGCCACTCAGTAAGAGAATCAAAATATACGAGTCTCAGAAGAAACTGGAATATCTGCCCACAAAGAGTACCTACCAGGTATTGTCTGCCGATGTTTCCAATAAGCATGGTTTCAATACGCACGGTGTCATATTTGATGAGCTACATACGCAGCCCAACCGTAAATTATATGATGTTATGGTGCAGGGTTCCGGTGATGCGAGGATGCAGCCGTTGTATTTTCTGATAACAACTGCCGGAAATAATACGGAAAGCATCTGCTATGAAGTGCATCAGAAGGCAATGGATATCATGGAAGGCAGGAAGCATGACAGCACATTTTATCCTGTCATTTTTGGAGCAGGGATGGAAGAGGACTGGACAGACCCCAAAGTATGGAAAAAAGCGAATCCGTCCCTTGGAGAAACTATCGGAATCGATAAGGTAGAAGCTGCCTGTGAATCCGCCAGACAGAATCCGGGCGAAGAGAATGCTTTCCGACAACTTCGTTTGAACCAGTGGGTAAAGCAAAGTATCCGTTGGATGCCAATGGAAAAATGGGATGACTGTGCGTTTCCGGTAAATGAGGATGACCTTGAAGGGCGTGTATGTTATGGAGGTCTTGATCTTTCAAGTACCACCGACCTTACTTCCTTTTGCCTTGTGTTTCCGCCGGAAGATGAGGAAGGCAAATACTATGTTCTTCCATATTTTTGGCTACCGGAAGAAACGCTTGACCTGAGGGTGCGAAGAGATCATGTAAATTATGATGTCTGGGAACGACAGGGATATATCAAAACCACGGAAGGTAATGTTGTTCATTATGGATTCATTGAAAAATTTATAGAACATCTGGGAGAGAGGTTCAACATCCGAGAGATTGCATTTGACAGATGGGGAGCAGTACAGATGGTGCAGAATCTTGAAGGAATGGGATTTAATGTGGTGGCAATGGGACAAGGATTTGCATCCATGTCACCACCGACTAAGGAACTTATGAAGCTGACCCTTGAACAGAGGATTGCACATGGTGGTCATCCGGTTCTTCGTTGGAACATGGATAATATATTTATCCGAACTGATCCTGCAGGAAACATCAAGGCAGATAAATCAAAATCAACGGAAAAGATAGATGGTGCCATAGCTTGTATCATGGCATTAGATAGAGCAATCCGTTGTGGTAATGATACAAGTGAGAGTGTTTATGATAGACGTGGACTTCTGGTATTTTGAAAAAGTGGTTGACTTATACACTATGCGGTGATATGATAAAGAAAAGCGAGTGAGTTAATCACTAGAAAGAGAGGTTATCATGCAAAGAATTCAATTTTATCCAAGTGCAGCACTTGTAAATATCTTGAATACAGAAGCACAAAGCAAAGGAGTAAGTGTTAGCACATATGTGACAGATTTATTAGAAGAGTATTATGGACTTAAAAAGAATACAGTTTCTGTAACTCAGTTGACAGCTACTGTATTAAGTGAAGTTCAAAATTATATTGCTACATTACCACCTAATGTACCATTTGATTTGAATACTGCATCAAAAACTTTCCGAGATATTGACATGACGTGTGGAAAAAAGCCACAGACAGTAAGAGCTTCTATAGGAAGAGCCTTTGGTGCAAAATTAGGTAAAGCACCTTTTGCTAATGTGAAAAAATGTGTTGATAAAAATGGTAAAAACATCTTGTCGACGAACAATGCATTAATGTATGTTGTTTTTTAGAAACAAAAAAGCGTGAATTAATTGTAAAAGCACCTCATAAGGGTGCTTTTATTATGCCCATTTTTAGCAGAAAGGTATGGTGAACATTATGGGAATATTTAGTGGAATATTTAAATCGAGGGATGCACCAAAGAACAGTACCAGTGGCAGCGCATTCAGCTTTTTGATGGGAAGTTCTGTGGCAGGAAAGCGTGTGAATGAGAGAAGTGCCATGCAAATGACCGCAGTGTATGCCTGTGTGCGTGTGATTTCTGAGTCCATTGCCAGTTTGCCACTGCATCTGTATCGGTATAACAAGGATGGTGGCAAGGAAAAAGCCATAGATCATCCGTTATATTTTCTTTTGCATAATGAACCGAACCCGGAAATGACAGCATTTTCTTTCTTTGAAGTATTGCTGACACATCTGCTCCTTTGGGGAAATGCTTATTGTCAGATTATACGCAATGGCAAAGGTGAAGTGATTGCCTTATACCCGTTGATGGCAGACAGGATGGATGTAGATAGAGATGAAAAGGGACACCTTTACTACGAATACACTATGAGTAATGAGGATGCACCGACAATGAAAGGTTCTGTTGTAAGGCTAATCCCCACGGATGTTCTTCATATTCCTGGTATGGGATTTGACGGATTGGTGGGATATTCACCGATTGCAATGGCAAAGAATGCGATCGGCATATCTATTGCCTGCGAAGAATACGGTTCTAAGTTCTTTGCCAATGGAGCAGCACCAAGTGGTGTGTTGGAGCATCCGGGTACAATCAAAGATCCTAGCCGTGTCCGTGACAGCTGGACAAAGACTTTTGGAGGAAGCCACAATGCCAATAAAGTGGCAGTGCTTGAAGAAGGCATGAAATACACTCCAATATCCATCAATCCGAATGAGGCGCAGTTTTTGGAAACCAGAAAATTTCAGATTGATGAGATTGCGAGGATTTATCGCATTCCTCCGCATATGATTGGAGATCTTGACCATGCCACTTTTTCCAATATTGAAGAAATGTCTCTGGAGTATGTGCAGTACACATTAGGTCCGTGGATTGCCAGATTGGAGCAGGCAATGGTGCGTTCTCTTTTGCGAGAGGAAGAAAAGCAGGAGTATTTTGTCAAGTTTAATGTAGACGGTCTGTTAAGAGGAAATTATCAAAGCAGAATGCAGGGGTATGCCGTAGCAAGACAAAATGGATGGATGTCGGCAAACGATATCAGACAATTGGAAAATCTTGACCGGATACCGGAAGAAGAAGGTGGAAACCTGTACCTAATCAACGGTTCCATGACCAAATTAAAAGATGCAGGGGCATTTGCAAAGAAAGGAACAGAGGATGGAACGGATGGGCAGGAAAGCGAGGAGCAGACTCCGGGGGGAAGAAGCCACAAAGGAAGGTCTGCAAAAACAAAATAAGAAAAGGAGGCAGTGACCATGAAACGAAAGTTCTGGAACTGGATAAAAAACGAAGATGAGAGCGTACCGGAAAGTCGGACGCTCTTTTTGAATGGAGAAATTTCCGATGAGACATGGTTTGGTGATGAAGTGACGCCGGGCATCTTTCGTGATGAGTTGTCAGATGGTCAGGGAGATATTGCCGTCTGGATCAACAGTCCGGGTGGAGATGTGTTTGCAGCAGCACAGATATACAACATGCTTCGTGATTACAACGGAAAAGTCACGGTAAAGATCGATTCTTTAGCAGCATCGGCAGCATCAGTGATTGCTATGGCAGGAGATGAGATTTTGATGGGACCGACAGCCCTTATGATGATTCATAATCCGATGACTGTGGTAGCCGGAAGTTTTGGCGAGATGCAAAAAGCAATGGATATGCTTGATGAAGTCAAGCAGGCAATCATCAATGCCTATGAGGACAAAACGGGGATGCGCCGGGGAAAGATTTCTTCTTTGATGGATGCAGAGAGCTGGTTCAATGCAAAAAAAGCAGTCGAACTTGGCTTTGCCGATGGGATTTTATTTCAAAATGCAGATTCATCAACAGAAGAAGAGAAAAAAGAAGAATTGGAAGCCATGCTGTTTCAAAGAGCCGAGGTGACCAATTCTTTTTTTAATAAATTCAGTGGTTCTGTGAAGGATAAAAAGCCTGTTACAGATACCGTAAAAAAGGATGCACCGGCGGGGATTCCGGTGGAGCAGTTACAAAAACGATTGCAGTTATTAAAGCCATAAGGAGGGCAAAATTATGAGTAAGATGCAGGAATTAATGGAACAGCGTGCCAAGACATGGGAAGGAGCCAAAGCCTTTCTTGACACACACAGAAAAGAGAATGGAACAATCTCAGCAGAGGACAATGCCACCTATGAAAAAATGGAGGCAGATGTAGTAGCACTAGGTAAGGAAATCGACAGAATAAAGCGTCAGAAAGAAATCGATGCGGAACTTAGCAAAGCAACTAGCACACCAATCACGGACAAACCACAGAAAACACCGGTGGCAAAACAGACAAAGACTGGTCGTGCCACGGATGAGTATCGGAAGGCATTCTGGAATCAGATGCGAAAGAAAAATTACTACGATGTGGCCAATGTTCTTACTATCGGAGAAGATGCCGAAGGCGGTTACCTTGTGCCGGATGAGTATGAAAAGAAACTGGTGGAGGGACTGGAGGAAGAGGTGTTCTTCCGTAAGATGGCACATGTCATCCAGACATCCAGTGGAGACAGAAAGATTCCTATCGTGACAGGACATGGGGAAGCCGCATGGATGGATGAGGGAGAGCAGTTCACGGAATCGGATGATACCTTTGGTCAGACCTCCATCAGTGCCTATAAGCTTGGAACCCTGATCAAGATTTCCGATGAGCTTTTGAATGATTCCGTGTTTGATATGGCAGGTTACATCACAAAGGAATTTGCCAGAAGAATCGGAGCAAAAGAGGAAGAGGCATTCTTTGTCGGAGACGGCAAAGGGAAACCGGCAGGAATCTTTGATGCCACGCTTGGCGCACAGACCGGTGTGACAGCAGCCAATACCTCCATTACCTTTGATGACATCATGGATCTTTATTACAGTCTGAAAGCACCATACCGTAATAAAGCATCATGGTTGTTAAACGATGGAACGGTTAAGGCAATCCGTAAGTTAAAGGATGCGAATGGAAACTACATCTGGCAGCCAAGTGTGAGAGAGGGAGAACCGGATCGCATCTTAAACCGTCCATATAAGACTTCCATCTATGTGCCGGAACTTGCAGCCGGAAAGCGAGTGATGAGTTTTGGTGATTACAGCTACTATTGGATTGCTGATCGTCAGGGGCGTTCTTTTAAGCGTTTGAACGAGTTGTATGCGACAACAGGTCATGTCGGTTTCCTTGCGTGTGAGCGTCTGGATGGAAAACTCATTCTTCCGGAAGCTGTAAAGACAATGGATATTAAGGGAAATTCCAAAGCAGGTCAGTAAAGAGAAGGGAGTGGCATAGATGATGCTTTCACTTGATGAGGTAAAACTGTATCTGAAAGTAGATCAAGATGATGAAGATGATATAATCACCGGATTTATTCTTTCTGCTGAAAGGATGGTTGTAGACATCCTTCGTTCGGATACAGATACTTTGGTAGAAAATCAGCCAATTATAAAGATTGCTGTTCTCTATGCCACTGCTTATCTGTATGAGCATAGGGAAGATGCAGATTATCACAATCTGATGCTGTCTCTTCGTGCCATACTGTTTGGTGTGAGGGAGGTGCAGTTTTAGTGAAGATTGGACGAATGGCTCACAGAGTAACTTTTATGAAAAGGCGGGAAATCACAGATGAACTGGGACAGCATAAACAGTCTCTTGCTGATGTGTGTACAGTCTGGGCAGATATTGCTCCTACAAAAGGTGGCGAATATTACGAAGCACAGAAACTGCGTGAGGAGTTGACATGGAATATTTTTGTTCGATACTTGCCAAACATTACAGCAGATATGGTTATCCGGCATAAGGATAGAATGTTTCAGATTAAATCTGTGATTGATTACGATTTCAAGCAGCGAATGTTAAAGATTCAATGTACGGAGTATGTGAAAAATGGAGGTGGAGACAATGGAGGAGATTCTGACAGTTAGTGGTATCGATGATATAACAGCAGAACTGAAAAATCTGGTAAAAGAGTATCCGGATAAAGCAGGAGAACTGTTAGAAAAGAGAGGAAAAGCTCTGCGAAAAGATGTGGTGGCGAATGTAGATAAGAGACTTGGAACTACAAAAAATGCCAAGCAGTCACTTCATCGGATCGGTTCATACCGAGTGTCTAAAGCAAAGGGAATCGGTCTTTTGCAGTATGTGGAAATTTCTGCAAAGTCTCCACATTTCCATTTGTTGGAGCGTGGTCATGAAATTATCTCAAACGGAAGACATATGGGATTTTATCCGGGACAACACATGATGGCAGACGCAATCAGTGTGAATCGAAGAGAGATGCCGAAAGCCGTAGAAGATATGGTAGATGCATTGCTAAAGGAGCGTGGGCTGACATGACATTGATCGAGTTAAAAAAGGCTTTGATTGAAAAAATGAAAACAAAATATCCAGAGAGTACATATCGGTACTACGGAATAGAAGTTGTAGAAGGTTATCAAAAGCCTTCTTTTTTTACGCAGTTAAAGCCGATTACTTTGGACTTTTCTAATCGAAACTCTACTGAAAATGTGTTGACATTTTACATCACATATTTTCAAAAAGAGATCAATGAGGCAGATATGCTTCGAAAAGTTGATGAACTCAGAGAACTGTTTGGACAGTATTTGATGGTTGGAAAACGAGCTGTTGATATTAGCAACTTTGATTTTGACTATGCAGGAAATGACAAAAACATTCTGGAGATTTCCTTTGACTTGGAGTTCTTTGGAAAGATTGAAACAAAAAATACAGCACCGACCATAACAGAGGTCGAGACAAAAGTGGAAATGGAGGAATAAGACTATGGGAATGCCAAGTGTGATTATCAGTTTTTCACAGAAGGCTGCTACAGCCCTCAGTCGTGGAGAACGAGGGATTATTGCAATGATTCTGAAAGATGAAAATGTACCGGATACCAATCCATCGGTATGTTTATCTTCTGGAGATATTCCAGAAATTCTGTCAGAAACCAATAGAGAGCAGATTTCATTTGCATTGAAAGGATATGTCAATCTGCCTAAGAAGGTGGTTGTATATGTGATTAAAAATGACGAGGGAGAGTTGAATGAGGCGTTGAATTTCTTTTCATCCTATAAGTTCAACTGGCTTGTATATCCAAGTGCTCAGACGGATGATGCAGTGAATCGTTTGGTGGAGTATGTGAAAACGGAGAGGGCAAATAATCACTTGATCAAGGCAGTATTACCCAATGCAGAAGCAGATTCAGAGGCAATCGTCAATTTCACAACATCCAAGATTTATGTGGATGATACGGAATATGATGCCGAGGAGTATTGTTCCCGTATTGCAGGTATGATTGCCGGAACACCAATGAGTATTGCAACGACCTATGCAGAACTTGCAGAGGTTACTGATTGTACAAAACTTTCCAAGTCTGCGATGGATGATGCCGTAGACAACGGGGAGTTTATTTTATTTTTCGATGGCGAAAAAGTAAAGACAGCGAGAGCTGTTACCTCTTTAAAAACGCTGACGGCGGACAAGGGTAAGAATTTTAAGAAGATTAAGATTGTTGAGGCAATGGATATGATCGCAGATGACATCCGAACCACAATGGAGGATAGTTACATCGGGAAATATCCAAACACCTATGACAATAAATGTCTGCTGATTGCAGCAATCAATAACTATTTTCAGACTTTAGTGGATGACAACATCATTGCATCCGGTATTGTGGAGATTGATTTGAATGCCAACAGCAAATATCTCGCAGGAGAGGGAAAAGATATCTCATCCATGAGTGAAGATGATATTAAGACGGCAGATACAGGATCATATGTGTATCTGAAAGCAACTGTACAGATGTTAGATGCGATTGAGGATATTGTTATCCCAATCACGATGTAAGGGGGATGATCCAATGAAGTCATATACACCGGAAAAGGTCATTAACGGTACTTTTGGAGAAGTATGGGTAGACGATGATTACATGGCGGAGGTTACCGCTTTGGAAGCGAAAGTTTCTCTGGATAAAACAGAAGTTAATCAAGTAGGAACTTTAGCGAAAGGATACAAGATCACAGGAATTGATGGAAAGGGTACTTTGAAATTAAACAAAGTATCCTCTTATTTTATTAAGAAACTTTCTGACAACACAAAAGCCGGAAAGACAACAACTTGCACAATCATCAGCAAGTTAAATGATCCAGACAGTTTTGGTGCAGAGCGTATTCAGTTAAATGGATGTACTTTTGATGAATTGACTCTTGCAAACTGGGAAGCAAAGAAACTCGGAGAAGAGAGCATTGCATTTTCATTTACAAGCTGGGAAGTATTAGACACCATCAATGCATAGGAGGGCGAAAGAATGAACTTAGTAGAACAGTTATTACAGGCAGATGCCAAAAAGGTGGAAGAAAGAGCCACAGGAACCATTAAGAGCAAAAAGTTAGCAAAGATTCTTGGCGCAGAGGAACCTGTAGATATTCAGATTTGCGAAATCGGCACAAGACGATTGAATGATATTCTGGCAATTCAAGTAGATAAAAAGGGAAATGTAGACTTGTCAAAATCCTTGGATTCCAAATTGCTTACCTGTGTTGAAGGAATTGTGGAGCCAAGTATGAAAGACAAGGATTTACAGAAACATTTTCACTGTGCGACACCAAAGGATCTGGCACTTGCCTTGTTCGGTTTTGAGGTGACAGCAATATCAGATGCTATCTGTGAATTGTCCGGAGTAACGGATGAGGATAATGAGGAAGAGATAAAAAACTAGTTGAAACGAATGGCGAGGTGCAGGCAATGTATCTCGCTTTTCGTTTTCATCATATGAAACCAAGTGAATTTTATGAAATGGGCTATGGGGAAAGACAGGTACTCAGAGCCTTTTTGCATTATGAGATTGAACAGCGTAACCGGGAAGTGGAGTCTATGCAGGAGAGGAAGTGAGTTTTGAATGGGAAAGGTTATTGATGTCACTCTGCAATTGATTGATAAAATGACGGGACCGCTTGAAAAGGCGGGTTCAAAACTTGCTGCCCATGCAAACCAGTATGTAAAGGCTGGCAGACAGATACAGAATGCCGGAAAAGGTATCAGTAATACCGGAAGCAAAATGACAAAGGCACTGACTGTGCCAATTTTAGCAGCGGGAACAGCAGCAGTAAAGGCTGCCTCTGATTTTGAAAGCGGTATGGATAAAGTGCAGTCTATTTCCGGTACGGTATCATCAAAAACTTTGAAGGAAGTATCCAAATCTGCCAAGGATATGGGATTATCTTTCAAAAAAGGAAAAGATGATACGGAAACAGCAATGAATATTCTGTCTGCTCAGGCTAAGAAGATGGGAGCGACTACGAAATATTCAGCAACAGAAGCAACGGAAGCCTATCAGTATATGGCAATGGCAGGATGGAATGCGGGGGATATGCTCAACGGCATCGAGCCGATCATGAAACTTGCCGGAGCAACCGGAGAGAGTCTTGGAACGACCTCAGATATTGTGACGGATGCTTTGACCGCTTTTGGTATGAGTAGTAAAGATACTCAGAAGTTTGTAGATATATTGGCAAAGACTTCATCCTCTGCAAACACTAATGTGGCAATGCTTGGTGAGTCATTCAAATATGTAGCTCCTGTTGCAGGATCATTGGGATATAGTGCAGCCGATACTTCCAAGATGCTCGGAATCATGGCAGATTCGGGAATCAAAGCTAGTAGTGCAGGTACAGCACTTCGTTCCACACTTAGCCGAATGTCTGCACCAACTGACTCAGTTGAGGGCGCAATGAAAAAACTTGGTATTTCTATGACAGACGGGCATGGAAAAATGAAGTCCTTGGATACTTTGATGGGAGAAATGAGAGGTTCATTTAGCAAATTAAGTGAAACACAAAAAGCACAATATGCTTCTACGCTTGCCGGCAAATCAGGAATGTCTGGACTGCTTGCTGTAGTCAACAGTTCGGACAGTGAATGGAAGAAAATGACAGATGCCATGAAAAATGCAAATGGTGCAGCAAATGATATGTACGATACTGCAAATGACAACTTAAATGGTCAATTGACGATTTTGAAGTCAACGGTAGAGAGTATTGCTATATCTTTTGGTGAGAAATTGGCACCGTATGTGAAAACTCTCACAGGACATTTGCAGAGCCTTGCAGATAAATTTAATTCCTTATCTGATTCGCAGCAGAACACGATCATAAAGATTTTAGGGATTGTGGCTGCTATTGGTCCCGGATTGTTGGTATTTGGAAAATTGGTCACAGGTGTTGGAAGAGTTGTTTCAACCATTGGAAAACTTGGTAAAGCTATCCGAGCAGCCGGTTCTGTTATGGGGCTTTTGACTTCTCCGGCAGGAATTGTGATCGCCGTAATTGCTGCGATAGCATTGGCTGCAGTTCTTGTTATTAGAAACTGGGATAAGGTCAAGCCAGTTCTTATAAAAGTGAAAAATGCTTTTATGGAAGTGTTTGGAGGTGCCGGGGGTGTTATTGATACCTTCAAAAAAGGATTTTCTTCTGTGATGAAATCTTTGTCTGCAGCGATGAAAACAGTCATGCCTGTTGTTAAGAAACTGGCAGGTACTTTGTTTGAAGGGATTGCAGGCATTATTCAAATGCTCGCACCGTATATTAAGCAGTTTGTATCTGTGTATTTGAAGATGGTAGTGGCATATATCAAGGTTGTTGCAGAGGCATTGAAAAATATCATTCCGGTTGTAGCTAGTGTGGTAGCACAGATCATATCGACACTGATTCCAGTTGTAAAAACGGTAATCAATACCATCAAACAACTGATTCCGATTATTGCGAAGACGCTGACAAAGGTATTTAAAGCCCTAACACCTGTTATAAAGACAGTCATGAAAGTGCTAAAACAGCTTGTTCCTATTATAGGAAAAACACTGACGAAAGCATTTAAAGTGCTATCTCCAATTATCAACAAGGCAGGAAAATTGCTTGGAAATGTTGCAAAAATAGTTGGCAACACCTTAGTGAAGATGTTTAAGAAAGCCAGTCCTGTGATTGAAAAACTGGCAGTGGTCTTTTCAAAGGTGTTTTCTAAGGCCTTTAAGATTGTCAGCAGTTTTATAAAGAAACTGCAGCCGTTATTTAGTGCGATAGGAAAACTTATATCTTCGGCGTTTGAGGTTTTGGGACCTATCGTTTCTGGTGTGTTTAATCATATCGGAAGTGTGATATCTAATGCTGCAAGTTTCATCAGCAGTATTTTTGGTTCAATCATGGATATTTTTAGTGGACTAATTGATTTTATCACAGGGGTTTTCTCTGGAAACTGGTCACAAGCATGGAATGGCATTGTTTCCATTTTTAAAGGAATCTTCAATCTGATTCCGGCTGCTGTGGAATTTATTGTTAATGGTGCAATTGGGATCATTAACGGTTTGATTAGTGGTATCAATTGGTGTACAGACCTTGTTGGCATTCCTGCAATTCCAGAGATTCCAACTGTGAGTATTCCAAGACTTGCAAAAGGTACAGAAAATTGGCGTGGCGGTATTGTACAGATCTCAGAGCGTGGTGGTGAAATCGTGGACCTTCCACAAGGCTCAAGAGTGTATCCGCATGACAAATCTGTAAAAATGGCTAAGGAGCAAGGAAAAAAGGATGCAGAAGGGAAAAAAGGAAATACGAAGATAGTGATAACCATTCCAAAACTTGCAGATCAAATTGTTGTTCGGGAGGATAGCGACATTGATAAAGTAGCACAGCGACTTGCAGATAAGTTGGAAAAGGTGGCAAACAATATGGGAGGTGGAGAGATTGAATATTCATATTAAATGGAATAATGATAAATCCAAAATACAGTTACCTGTACTGCCGGAATCCTTTGAGATTTCTGCAACACAGAACAATTCCACAGTGACCATACATGACTTCGGGGACATTAACCTCCTCGGAGTCCGTTCTTTGTATGAGATTACTTTGGACAGCTTCTTTCCGCATATGCACTATGACTTCTGTAAATGTAAGCCTAAGAAACCATATGAGTATGTTGAAAAACTGTGTACTCTGTTTGAAAAAATACAGTGGTGCATCTGATCATTACGACTACAAACATTAACAGGCATTTTACTATATCTTCCTTTAATTACGGAGAGGAAGATAAGGTCGGAGATGTAAAATACACCATCACATTGACGGAGTATAGAAAACCGAAGGTTGCAAAGAAAGGAAAACAGTCTGCCAGTAAAACATCCACCAAAATAAAACTGGCAAAAGGGGCTAGAATTTCTAAGAAAACCAAGTCATGCACCTATAAGTGTAAAAGGGGAGATACTCTGCAAAAGGTCAGCAAGTATCTGACGGGAACGAGTGCAAACTGGCGTGCAATCTATAATCAGAACAAAAAGAAAATAGGAGCAAAAAAGAAATTGAAAGCTGGTATGAAGTTGGTGATCAAAGTATGAGTGCAATTTTGAAATGGAAAGGAACCAGAGTGTTTTTTGAGAGTCTGACATGGGAAGGAACAGATACGCAGGTTTCCAGACAGATAACATTTACTTTGGCAGCGAATGCATACCGCTCTAGTATTGGTAAGCCGAAGATTGCTCTTGGTGATGTTATGACCTTTTATTTTGATGGAAAACAGAAGTTTGTCGGGATTGTAACGAGCAGGGATAAAAATGCAGAAATTGGTGTGTGGAATTATACTGCTATGGATTTTATGCATTACCTCTTAAAGAGTTCTGCAACATATAAATTCAAAAAGCATACAGCAGAGTACATTACAAAAAAGGTCTGTGCCGATTTGAAGATAAAGACTGCGAATCTGGCAAAGACAGGCTATTCCATACCAAAACTAATCTGTGAAGATATGGCGTTGTATGACATTATGATCAAGGCATACCGAAAGGCAAAAGGTCATACAGGAAAGAAGTATTTACCAGTGATGCGAGGGAGAAGAGTTTCTGTTATTACAAAGGGGCTTAGTTCTGGAGTGGTTCTTAGTCAAGATAGCAATATTGCGGATGCCGGCTATTCTGACACGCTTGATAATATCATCAACCGAGTTCGAATTTACTCTGAAAAAGGGAAAAAGCTAGGGAAGGTTGATAACAAGAAAAGCATAAATAAGTATGGCATTTACCAGTCTACCTACACCAAGGAGAAAAAGGTAAACGCCAAGAAGGCTGCTAAGACAAAATTTGAGGGTGTAACAAAAGAAGCCAATGTATCTGCTGTTGGTGATATTCGGGCTGTGGCAGGATACAGTTTGACGGTTAAAGATAAGGCGACAGGCTTAACAGGGAAGTTTTATATCACTTCTGACAGCCACACTTTTGAAAATGGAACACATACCATGAGTCTTGGCTTGGTCTGGAAGAATGAGATGGAAAATCCAAATTAGGAGGTGCTCGGATGAATGGGTATGAAAAAATACTAAAAGTAATGCGTGAGCAGAATCAATCAGTTTCTACACCGTGTATAGGGGTTATGACATCAGAGTCTGAGTGCCAGTTAGGAACTCTTTTGCTTGATTTCGATGATCTGCTTATTTCGTCTGTTTTGAAAGGCAAACTTGAAAAAGGGGACGAAGTATTGCTACAAAAAATATCAGATGAAACCTATGTGATTTTGGCAAAGGTGGTGAGTATGTAGTGTTTCCTTTTGATTTGGAAGATGAAGATATTGATATTGAAGAATTGGCAGAAGAAAATACTACTAATTCCGAATATGAGATTGATCCTGCTACAGGGCAACTGACCGGAGAAATTATTTCTGACTTGGATGCTGTTGTTCAGTGGATCAAGATGGTGCTTGAAACCCCAAGATATATGTATGAGCAGTATTCATGGGATTATGGTCATGAACTAAACACTCTGATTGGTTCAGAGTATGACAAAGAATTAATTGAATCCGAAGTAAATCGTATGATCACGGATGCTTTCAGTCAAAATGATGAGATTGAAGGCATCCGTGATTTAGTTTGTGTCTCTGAAGGCGACAGGCTTACGGTTTCATTTACAGTTATCACAATTTATGGTGAAGCGGAGGTGGATGATATCCATGTTTGAAGACAGATTATATGACAATATCATGGAAGAGATGATGAGTGAGTTCGGTGCGGAAGTGAGAACCGATGAAGGCTCGTTGGCATACAATTCTTGCGCAAGACAAGCTCTCAAACTGGAAGAAGTATACGCTGATATGGAAGATATTTATGACAATATGTTGCCGGATAAGATGGAACTTGAGTATCTGATCCGTTATGCGGCTGAGAGAGGAATTTCTTATCAGTATGCTACTTATCCAAAAGTCCGTGGTGTATTTAAGCAGAGTATTGAACTTGGCGAAATGCTCACCTGCAATGACTATGATTATGAAGTGACAAAAGATCTGGGTGAGTTTAATTACGAACTGACCTGTACAACATCCGGTATTGCAGCAAATACCAATTTGGGAGAATTGGAACCGGCTGACTACATAGATGACTACGAAGGAGGAAATATTACTGAAGTTTTGGAAAATGGCGTGGAAGATGAAGATGTAGAAGTATTCCGTGCTAGGGTGATGTCGACCTTTCAGAATAAAGCCTTTGGCGGAAACAAGGCTGACTATCGTAACTATGTAAATTCGTTAACTGGTGTAGGTGGATGCAAGCCGAGGCGAAGAGAGAACGGTTCTTCCATGATTTACATCTATGTTATTTCCTCTGACTTTGGTGTTCCATCAGATATGTCGATTTCAAAGATTCAGGAGCTTGTGGATCCAGAGCAGTCGCATGGGGAAGGTGACGGCATGGCACCCATTTGTCATCAAGTAGAAATCAAACCGGTGGCTGGAGTAACCATTAATATAGAAACAAAGATTACTTGGGACGATGGTTTTAGTATTGAAACGAGCAAAAAACAGGTGGAAGCAGCAATCGAGGAGTATCTGCTTGGACAGAGAAAGGGATGGGAAAAGGCAGAGAACGAAAATATGATTATTCGTGTTTCCCAGATAGAAGCGCGGATTCTTGGTGTTGAGGGAGTACTTGATGTTACAGATACAAAACTAAATGGTCAGTCAGCGAATATGACGCTATTGTTTGACCAGATTCCATTGCGAGGTGAGGTATATGTTGTTTGATGCACCGGAGATAATTCGGTCCATTCCGGATATTAAGAAGATTTATGAAATCAATGCGGATCAGGAAGCGGTATTGGATGCCTCGGTCAACGCATTGTTTGATGATATATTCTTAGAAACAATGGATGAGACAAAGACAGCAAGATGGGAAAAGATGCTTTCCATCATTCCATTGGATACGGATACGCTGTCAGAAAGGCGATTTAGGATTCAAACCAGAGTGCTTGAAAGAATGCCTTATACCTATCGGGTGATATTACGGAAGTTACAAACGCTCTGTCCTGGTGGAGTGGATTGGACAGTAGATACAGAGAAACAGTTCATCATTGTAAGGGTGGCTTTGGCATCCAAGAATATGAGAGCCGATGTGGATGAGTTATTGGATAATGTGCTGCCACTTAATATGGAATATGCATTGATCATTTTGTACAACACATATGCTATGTTGGCAAGACATACAAATGGAAACTTGAAGCAATTCACTCATCAGCAGATGCGTGATGATACAGCAATCGGAGGTGTATGATGCAGTATACGGAAAATTATGAGATGAAAAAGCCGGAAACATCAGATTTTTATGATGTAGAGGATTTCAACGAAAACGCAGACATTGTTGACTCTAAGTTAAAAGAACTGGAAACAGCAAAGGATAATATGAATCAAGCAATGGCAGAGTTAAAAAAATATGTCAGTGATGGAAAAACAGCCATAGCATCTGCCATCACGGAACTTGGCGTGGCTACACAGACAGATGCCGCATTTCAAGAGATGGTTCAAAACATAAATAGCTTGGAAATCTCAATGCGTAGAGTGAAAAACCAGATTTTTGCAAACCTGAATGGCCATAATGAGCAGGAACTCGATATGCAGGAGGCAACGATAGAAGATCCGATTTTGTCATGGAGTGGTTCAAAAATCACAGCAACAACGAAGATTAGTCGGGAAGGGTTTGCGGATGCCGGAACATCTGTATCTGCATCGACATCTATTGCAACTCAAGCAGAAAAGACGATTACGCCGGGAACCTCTGTGCAGACAGTAGAAACATCGGGAAATAGAGTGTATTTTTCTGGTGATATGAAAGTAGACAGTCTTGGTGGAGATGCAAATAAAGGAGATGTATTGGTAGGAAAGACATTTTCATCTGATACATCTGGAAGAGCCGTTACCGGTACTATGCCAAATAATGGAGCAGTGTCTAAGGCGTTAAATTGTGGCGGAAGCTATACGATTCCTGCCGGATACCATAATGGAAGTGGCAAAGTTACTGCAAATGGTCTGTCG
>OGDN01003208.1_pt1 | contig 18081 bp, 17 predicted proteins | sample 1570271 | NCBI WGS metagenome assembly OGDN01 (sample SAMEA4384481, study PRJEB24528) | human gut metagenome | reverse complement strand
GGTTATAGGATACAATGATTCTTTTTGAAAATCAAGCCCTTTTTTGTATTTTATCTAGTACTTTTATTTGATCGTTTTTTCGACAGATTTTCCATTCACTGTTTTGATTCCTACCAGGCGGAACTTGTAACTCTTTCCTACTTTTGCTTTTTTCTGTGTGTATGTAAGAGTCAGTGTTCCTGTTTTTTTGCTTGTTAATACTTTTTTATAAGAACCATTTCCTACTTTCATGTCTATGCGGTAGCTTGTGTATCCTTTTACATTTTTATATGTAACTTTGACTGTCTTGCTTCCGTATTTTGCTTTTGCTGCATAGGCTTTATAGTATTTCTTTACTTTTTTGCCTTTTTTCTTTGTGTATTTGTATGGTTTTACTTTAAACTTGTAGGATGTTTCTGATTTTACTGTGACTGTTTTCTTTGTTGTTTTTCCTACCGTTGTAAGTTTTTTGTATTTTCCTTTTCCAGCTTTGGCATAGATTACATATCCTTTTGCGGATTTATTCTTTTTCCATGTCAGTTTTACACTTCTTGTGGATGTCTGGGTCTTTGTGATTGGTTTTACGCTTGTTGTTGGTTTTGTCTGTGTTGTTGTAGTTGGTTTTGTTTCTGTTGTTGTTGGCTGTGTTGGTTTTACTGGGTCTGATGATGATTTTTTGCCAACTGCAAAAACATATCCTGCATCATTGCCATAATACATAGTACCATTTTCGTCTACACAAACATCTCTCATGCAATATTGTTTCCGATATATATTATTATCTTCATCATCTTGTGGTGCATATATATTTTCTATTTTATAATCTCCATTACCTGTAGAGTCTTTTATAGAATAAATTCCACCCTTCTCTTGATCGTTAATTGTAAAATACGCCTGAACCGAATTGTCTGCTTTGGAGATTAAAAATTCGCACTGTGCATATTTTGCCAGCACATCATCTATCACACAGTTTACAGTATAAGGATTTGTTGTTACATCTACCACCGCTGCATATCCTGGATCAGTATAAGGATTACCTACTGTTCCTGATAAATAAACTTTTCCATCATAAACTTCTGGTGTCATTGAAACAAACCCAGTTTTATATACCTGTACATGTTCACTTTGTCCAAAGGTTCCATCCTCATTAACTTTTACACCATATAAATTATTTGTTCCTGCCACGAAATAAATAGTTCCTGTTGTTTTATCATATGTAATTCCGCCACTAAACGTATCATTTACAGAAAATGTATCTACAGCCTTCTGTGTATTTGCATCAATACTTGTAACATTTCCAGCTCTATCAGAAACAATAATATAATTTCCTATATCAATTCCTTTTTTCCAGTAAAATGATCCTGTTGTAGACGTTATAATTTTCTGTATTGATTTTTCTTCATTCTCACTTGATGGATCTTCATCTGTTGTATCCAGTACATAGAAGCTTCCAGAATTTCCAAACGCTCCTGTTCCAAAATACAGTTTTTTATCTTTATATGTTAACTTTGATGCGATTGAGTCATCTGCTGTTTCACTGATCCAGACTGGTGTCAGTGTTTTCGCATCAAACGCTTCTATTTTATGATTTGTATATTCTACATAAACTTTTCCATCACCATATGCTATATCCGCATAGTAATCCTGTTCTCCATCTCCTGAAAACTTATGTTGTGCAACAATATCTCCTGTTTCTTTATCAAGCCTTACTACACGTTTATTTGCATTTTCAGCCAGATAAATATAATCACCAACAACTTTCAGATCAGTCATTGTTTCATATGTTGATCCAATCTGTTTGGCCCATTTTTCTACAGCCTCACTACTACTCTTCGCTGGCTGCGCATCTGTCACTGCTGCTTTTGCACTAACACCTGATGTCATCAGCATGACAACAGATAATGCAACTGCCGCTGCACGTTTCATTGTTCTCATAAAATCCTCCTTGTTATGTCTCATTGATTCATTAGTTTCCTGATTTCTTTTTCTTTAAAGAAACCATATTTATATTTAACCCTGTTTAGTTTCTTTACAAAAACAGGCGTTAAAATCCATAAAAATACCACATTTGATACGCAGTATTCGATTGTTGTTGGAACCGAAGTCCCTAATACTGCCACATATCTCATAAACTGAAATCCATCTCCTGCTGCCAGCAGGGTCCAGATATCCATGACAAAGGAATATCCGATTCCTGATAAGATTCCAAAGACTGTCAATAGTATCTTACTGTGTTCCAGCCATTTTCTCTGATTTAAGATTCCTGCGATCCATCCGATCATTCCCCATGCGAGCATCTGAAATGGTGTCCATGGTCCTTGTCCAAAAAAGAAATTTGATACCACGGCACTTAAAGATCCGCACAAGAATCCTGACTCTCTTCCAAATGCCATTCCACAGATGATCACCATCGCACTGACTGGTTTAAATCCGGGTGCAAATGCAAATATCACTCTTGATGCAACCGTCAAGGCGATCATCACTGCAAGTACGACACTTTCCCTTGTCTGTGGTTTTCTCTTTTCGTATTTGAAATAGTATGGAATGCAGGAAAGACATACGATAAAAATGATCACCGCATTTAACATACGCTTACCACCTCCTGCGGCAAGATGATCACTTCCTCAAAGTCTCTTGTAATCTTTGCACATTCTGTTGTATAGAAATAATTCTGTCCAAAAAATTCAGATGGTTCACCAATTCCTTCGATTTTACCGTCAAACATCATCCCGATACGGTCTGCATATTCTGCACAAAATTCCAGATCATGAGATACTATGAAAATGGTCTTTCCCTCATCTGTAAGTTTTTGCAAAAGCTCTCCAAATTTCCTGCTGTGTTCCCTGTCCATCCCTTTGGTTGGTTCATCTAACAACAAAATCTCCGGATCTGCAAGCAATACCTTGATCAAAGCCGCCATCTGCTGCTGGCCGCCACTTAGATCATACGGATGTGTCTGTTTTTCTTTCATAAGCCCTGCCATCTCTAACAGTTCATCGATCCTTTCTTCCCTGCCATTTGTCATTTCGCAAAGATCTGCAAACAACTCATCTTTCACAAACACCAAAGTTGGATCTTGCGGCATATAAACGATTTTCTTTTTGTATTTTATTTTTCCATCATATTTCATCTGCTTTGTAATACATGAAAGAAGCGTTGATTTTCCACTTCCATTTGCCCCAACAACCGCAAATATTTCTCCAAGCTTCACTTCAACAGATAAATTTGACAGTACATCTTTTCCTTTTTCATATCCTGCATATAAATGATTCACAGAAAGTACTGTGCTAGATGTATATTTTTGTTTTTTTATCAACTGATAATCTTTCTTTCTTATCTGCTTCCTTGCTTCTTCTATCTTAAAGCTTGGTTCTAAGTTAAATTTATCTTCCAAACGAAGAATCTGTGGAAGTGACTGTTCAAATGGATGATGCCTTTTTTGAAGATTTCCTGCAACTTCCAGAGGATTTCCATTTTCAATAACCTCTCCGTCATCCAAAATAATGCATTGATCTGCCATTTCCATCACATCTTCTAAATTATGGGATGTCAAAATAATCGTTAATCCAAATTCCTTATGTAATTTCTGAAGCATCACAAGAAAGTCTTTTCTTGCTGTGGGATCTAACTGTGCTGTTGGTTCATCAAGGATCAACACCTTTGGATGCATTGCCATGACAGCTGCCAGATTTACCATCTGTTTTTGCCCGCCAGATAATTCATCGGTACTTTCGTGATAAATCTTTTGCAGATCAAAGTAATTGACAATCTCCGCAACCGTACGCTTCATCTGTTCATAAGGCATTCCTATATTTTCAAGCCCAAACGCAATCTCGTGCCATACCGTATCCATTACCATCTGCGCCGATGGATTCTGAAACAAATATGCAATTTCTTTTACGGAACGCAGATCGTATAGTTGTTCAAGTTTCTGCCGATCATAAGAAATATCTCCTGATCTCTCCCCTTTCGGCATCAGTTCCTTTTTTAAATGTCTTAGCAGCGTCGTCTTTCCACTGCCGCTTGGTCCTGCGATCAGTGTGATCTTTCCTTTTTTTATCTTTAATGATACCTGCTTTAGAGAATTTCTGTCTGAAAGCATATAGCGGAATGTTAAGTTATTAATTTCGTACATTAAAATTCTCCTTCCATAAGCATGGTAATAAAAATTGTAATCCCATCAATACCATCCATATTGCATCTTTCGTCTGAAATACTGGCATAATGATCATTGGATAAAAGAAAAATCTGGAATAATACTGCTTGTATGCCCATAAATTCAATATCGTCAAAATAAGAATCTCCATTATATGAATCCAGTCTTTTTTCTCCCACACAAACAAATGAAAATGCGTTCTTTTAAGGACTCCATAACCTCTTGCATTCATGGAATCTAACTGGTCCATAGAAGATTCAAATGCCCATGTCGTTTCCATCGATACTGTATTCATCACACGCTGCACTGCTTTTTCTGATTTTAAAGATCTGCGTGTCTTTAAAATCTTCTTTGCTTGTTTTTGGTATCTTGGAATCAATCCAAATGCCATGGAAGTTACAACTCCTAATTTGGGGAAGATCTGTCCTGACAGATAAATCCACTGTTCCTTCTTTATATATTGGTTAAATATTGAAAATACCAGTAACAGATTTACCAACACGCATCCATAGTGAATCCCATAAAGCAACGCTTCCTTTGTAATTCTTAGATGTGCATCTGCATACAGGATCGTTCTTCCTCTTTGTACAAATATTGGATTGGTAACTGCCACGATCACGATCAAACCTGTAAATGGCAGAAATTTTTTCAAACTTCGATTGTGATACAGATACAACAGACATAAACAGATCATCTGAACCCCTGTCATCCATGGATGTCTGCTAAATGGTGCAAGCAAAAGCAGTCCTAAAAAATAGGAAAACACAACAAGCGGATGTGCTCTCTTTAGCGCCTTAATCATCTAAAGATCTCCTCTGACACATGTATACAGCCATTCAACCTTGTCACCATCATGAAGTGTACATTTTCCAGCCATATAATTTGGGAATTTTCCATTCACACGGTACATCCATCCGCTGTTTCTGCCACAATCAAATTCATATAAACCATCAATTCCTGCTACATATCCTCTGGAGATGTCAAGTTCCACTCCTGTACGTTTCAGGACATCCATGACAGTATCTCCCTCTTCAATCTTCATCTTTTTCTCAAAAATCTTTCCACCAGATGGTACTTTATAATTAGACTGAAGACTGTCTTTGTGAGAAAGTACTGTTTTACAACTGATCAAGAACTCACAATATTCTTCTTTTTTTGCTTCCTGTGTTGTCTTATGTTCTTGTGTTGTAACTTTCTGACTATGTGTCGTTGTTGTTTTCTTGGCACTCGTTGTTGCTGTTTTCTTTTTTACGATTGTTGTCTTATTTTTCTTTGTTGTTTTATCTGCTTTGTTCTTGTTATCTTTTTTGTTTTTCTTGTTGTCTTTCTTCTTATCTTTATTTTTATCGTTCTTCTTATCTTTTTTGTCGTTTTTCTTTTTCTCTGTTGTTGTCTTATTTTCTGTTGTATTATCATTCACAGCCTGATCTTTGCTGGCATTTTGTTCCTGTTTTGTTTCTTCTTTTTTCGCTGTATTGGAACATGCGGTCATTGAAACTGCCATCATAATTGAAAACAGCCATATCATATACTTTTTCATAAAAAATAGATCCTCCCATGTATACGGCATAAAAGGATCTACTCTGGCTTATTTACATAACAAAAAGACATGCATTCTTATTCATTTCTAAAAAGACTACATTTTATCATCTTATCTTTTGTCATTCTGGCACCATGAGGACGACTTCGTCGCTCGCAAAGTATATCCTTAGATCATGGCAAGTATTCCGGCTTAAGATCATCGTCTTGGCACCTTCCCAGTTTCCCAGTGGTATGTTGCTTTGACTCCTTATCACGGCGGCGGGACCGCTCAGGTTTTGCACCTGATTCCAATTTGAGATCTGATATATCAAATCACCATGAAATTATGCATTTCGTTTTTCTTATTTTCGTCTTTTTATTATGTAATATTTGTTCTTTAGTTGTCAAGATTTTCGAGTGTTTTTATAGGATTTCCTTGTTCGTTTCGATAACTTTTTGATACTTCATAGTTTTATCTGCTTTCCTGTTGGATCAATGCGGTAATTGCTTCGATAGATCAATCTGGAGACTGGTACGAACTGATATCCTTTTACTTTGATATTTCTTATGATCTGTTTTAATGCCTGTTTGGTGCATTTTGTTCCAGTGTGCATCAGGATGATACTTCCTGGAGATAAGTTTTTATGTTCACATACTTTCTTTATTAATTGTTCTTTCGTTGGTTCCTGCCAGTCTAAGCTGTCTACGTTCCACTGAATAATATAATAATTCATTCTTCTTGCATTTTTTACAACAGATTCATTGTAATCTCCATATGGCGCCCGGAAGAGATCGATTTTGATACCTAATAATCCTTGGATTTTTTCTGTGACGCCTCTAATTTCTTCCTGCTGCTGTTTGTCTGTTAATTTTGTCATATATTTATGACGATCTCCGTGGCTTGCAATATCGTGTCCTTCTTCATAGATTGTTTTAATATCAGCTGGATATTTGCTGATCCAGTCTCCGCAAAAGAAAAATGTTGCTTTTACATTTTCCTGCTTTAGTATCTTTAAAATCTGTGGAATATCTTCATTGCCCCATGCGGTGTCAAATGTCAGTGCGATTTGCTTTTTGTCTGTATCTACACAGTAGATTGGAAGTTTTTCTTCCTGTGTTTCACTCCAGACATAGATGTTGTTTTGTATAAATTCTCTCGCAGGTTGAATGCTGTCACTGTTTGTAAACCAGACGGCTGTTAAGACCAGTATGATAAAAACTGTCATTTTTCGAAACATTATTTTTTGTCTCTCTTTGTTTTTATCATTTTATGAATTCTGGTATAAAAAAAGAATCCTGCTTTCACAGAATTCTTTTTCTTATCTTTACTGACATTCTTTACCTTATAATATTGTCTATTTTACCTGACCCTTCTGGATGATGGATACAATATTTAAATCTTTATCTAAAACGACTGCATTCGCATATTTTCCTTCTTCAAGGCTTCCATATTTATCATCGATTCCAATAGATTTAGCTGGATTTAAGGTTGCACATCTGACTGCACTTTCCAATGGAATATTCATTTTCTTAACAGCTGTTCTCATGCAATCCATTAAGTTTGTTGCGGAACCTGCAATTGCTCCACCTTCTGTCAGTGTTGCAAGGTTTCCTACAACAGTTACTGGCTGTCCACCTAATTCATACTGTCCGTCATCCATACCTGTTGCCATCATGCTGTCACTGATCAGCACGATTCTCTTATCTGTGAACATCTCAAAGGTTGCTCTGACACAGGATGGGTGAATATGAACTCCATCACAGATCAGTTCTACGAAACATTCGCTGTCCCTTGCTGCTCCAATAACTCCTGGTGTCCTGTGACCAAATGGCGGCATTGCATTGTATAGATGAGTAATATGATCGACACCTCTATGAATCGCTTCAGTTGCTGTATCATAATCTGCGGTTGTATGTGCGATTGATACATGCACTTCGTCTTTGACCTGATCGATAAATTCCATGGCTCCTTCTGTCTCTGGTGCAAGATCGACTAATTTTACAAGTCCGCCTGCTGCCTCCTGAAGTCTGTGGAAGAGATCAACATCCGCTGTTTTAATATCTTCTTCTTTCTGGGCACCTTTCTTTTCTTTGTTTACGAAAGGTCCTTCCATATTGATTCCGACAAGATCTGCACCTTTTCCATTCTTATGTTCTTTGGCTGCTTTCATTGCCTGCATTAACTGATCTTCAGGGATTGTCATTGTAGCTGGGCAGATAGCAAGTACTCCATTCTCTGCCTCATAATCGGCCAGTGCCTGAATGGATTCTTCGGTTCCATCACACATATCATGTCTGACACATCCATGAAAATGAATATCTACAAGTCCTGGAATCACATAGCATCCTTCGGCTTCTACTTCTTGATTATCTGTTGTCTCTTTGGCTACATATTCACCTTCTACATAGAGATCTTTTTTCTCAAATTTTCCTTCTGGTGTATAGACCAGTCCATTTTTTATGATCATTGTATTACCTCGATTCCCGTTACCATTTGTATTGTTCTTTCTGCTTTTATTTTAGCAGTCTGATACTGTACAATCAAATAAAACAGGGCTTTTTTGCCCTGTTTTGCTGAAACTGATTGTTCCTTCATGATGTGTTTTTGTTTGATCTTGTTTTTGAATGTACTTTCAATTTGTCTAGTGTTCTTTGCAAGACCATTCGGTTACGGTTAATTTCCATACGTTGACACTATTAACCATCTGGTCTTCAAATGTCCAGTCGGACTTGTCAGAGTAATGACTCATGACCTTTGTTAAGCCTTGGATTTTGTCTTCTTTGGTATCTAAGATTTCTAATTTTCCTTTTCCGATGATACTTTGGTATAGATAGGAAAATCCACAGGCTGTTTGGTGTTGTACTAATTCATGTTTTGTGTCTAATTCGAATCCTACGACACTTTGTTCTTTTGTCAGTTCTACTTTTTTACCTTCTTTGGCTCCGTGGAAATAAAAAATTAGTTGGTCTTCTTTTGATTCGTAACCGAAATTTAGTGGGAGGATATAAGTTCCTTGTTGTTCTTGGAAGCCTATACGGATACAGTCACATTGATCAATGATTTCTAACATTTTACTATAATCTTTAATTTCTCTGTCTTTTCTTCTCATGTCTTTCACCTTATCCTATTTTATCTCTTCTACTTGGCATCTATGTTGTTTTGTTTCCAACTGATCTTCTAAGCATTCCATCAATTCTTTATTTGGGATTCTTACCTTTCCATTCTCATAACTCAAAAATCCATAAACAACCATAGCCGAGAAAATTTCATTTTTGGTTGATAAATTCATTGACACTGCAGCATATTCTCGAACTTTCGCCTGCACTGCTTCTCCTGATACCATCAATGCAAGGTCAGCTTTCACATCTGCTACATTATTCTTAATATAGTAAAAAATTTCATCATATGGTCCTGAACTTGTCCAGTAGTTTCCAATATTATTATTGGAAAGAGCGGTTACAACCATCTTGGATTATACATTCTTTCTCCTGCTTTGGTCGCATAACCATCGTACCACAAACGTAATTGTTCTCTTGTGATTGTCGGTGTTTCACATATTTTTAAATATTTTTCAAAAAGAATATCTACTTCTGATTCTGTAAATCCAAAGTATTCATTAAACTTTTCTTCAGATGCCATCGTATATTCCAAAAACATATTCAATTCCGAACCGCTGGAATACTTCGCAATCGGTAAGATTCCTGTCATATATAATAATTCAACATATCCATGATCTTTTAACAGATTGCTTAAAAACGAAATATATTTTTGCTGATCTTCTCTTGTGATAAACGCTTTATGAAATACACAATCCCATTCATCCATAACAAAAATAAACTTTTGTCCATCATACATATCAAAGATGCAATCTAGTATATCCCATAATGCATCATCTTCCTCATAATCAGCATCTGGGTATTCACGTATCAAATCCTTCTTTAAACGATTAATAATTCTACCGATATACTGTTCATAACTCTCACAATCTTCTGGCATTTTACTAAAATCAATGTAAATTACATCGTGTTTATTTCTGTGTTTTTCATATTCTGGACTCTTTGAAATTTTCAGTTGTTCAAATATGTTCTTCGTATCCACACCTTTTTCAAAGAAAGCCCCTATCATATTCGCCATCACTGTCTTTCCAAAACGTCTTAGTCTTGTAATACAGATATGGGAATTTCCTGACTCGATTAACGGAAACAGTTCTGATAAGATTAATGTTTTATCTACAAAATATGGTCTTTGTACTTCACTTTTGTATAATGATATCTTTGATTTATTATTTAAATAAAAACCCATCTTTTAACTCCTTCCCAAGTTTTCTATTTACATTTTATTATACAAAAAGCTCCCTTCCTTATCAATCGTGAACTACCCATTGTCTAAAGCCAGCAGGATTGCAACAGCCTTATTTCAAAAAACGAGCCAGCATATCGCCGGCTCGCTTTCAGAAAGGATAGCAACTAAGAAAAACAGAGTTACTTACATAATTTTTCCATCTCATCTGCAACAAACTGAACTTTTGGTCCAATGATAACCTGAATGTTACCTTTTCCTGGACGAATGATTCCTGCTGCTCCTGAGGATTTGATCTTCGCTTCATCTATTTTGTTATCATCATTGATTTCCAGACGAAGTCTTGTAATGCAGTTATCAATACTCTTAACATTGGCACTTCCACCTAATCCTTCAAGGATGACTGTTGCCATTGTTGTAAAATCATCATTGGCTAATGTAATATTCTCTTCATCAATATCATCATCTTCACGACCTGGTGTTTTCAGATCGAATTTGGTGATTGCGATACGGAATACTACATAGAATACGATAAATGCTGCGATTCCTAAAGGAATGATCATCCATGTCTTCTGTGCTGCTGGTAAGGAAGATGAGAATACAAGGTCCGTTGCTCCTGCAGAGAAACTAAATCCTGCTCTGAATCCTACCAGAGTTGTGATCGTTGTGAAGATTCCGTAAAGGATTGCATAAATTACATATAAACCTGGTGCTAAGAACATAAATCCGAATTCAAATGGTTCTGTTACACCACAGACAAATGCACAAACGGCTGCAGATCCTACTAAACCGATAGCGATCTTTTTCTTGTTGCTCTTAGCTGTCTGGATCATAGCTAAGGCTGCTCCTGGAATACCGAACATCATACATGGGAAGAATCCTGACATATACATTCCAAGGCTCCATGATACATTCTTAGATGTTTCACCTGCCCAGAAGTGAGTTAAATCTCCAAGTCCGATCGTGTCAAACCAGAATACGTTATTCAATGCATGGTGTAATCCGGTTGGGATCAGCAGACGGTTTAAGAATGCATAGATACCAGCTCCAACGGCTCCCATCTTCGCAATGGACTGTCCGACTGTGATCAGTGCTGTAAATACAACCGGCCATACAAACAGTAATACAACGGATACGATGATAGATACAACACCAGCGATAATTGCTACACAGCGTTTACCACTGAAGAATGATAACCAGTCTGGTAATTTTGTATCTTTGAACTTGTTATAACACATAGATCCGATCACACCGGCTAAGATACCGATAAATGGATTAGCAATCTTATCAAATGCAAGTGTTGCATCTGCGTTCTTTGCGATAGATGGCATGATAGTTGTTACAACTGCTGTAGATAACAGATTGGTGATCATCAGCCATGATGCTAAAGCTGCCAGACCACCGGTTCCATCGTGTTTGTCCGACATACCGACACCGACACCGATAACAAACAGTAATGCCATGTTATCAATTAATGCTCCTCCTGCCTTTACAAGGAAGAATCCGATCTGGTTTCCGATACCTGTGATATCACCACCCTGCATGGTTGCAGGACACAGTGCATATCCGATTCCCATTAAAATACCACAGATTGGTAAGCACGCTACTGGAAGCATTAACGCTTTCCCTAATTTTTGTAAAAATTTCATATAGCTCGTCCCCTTTCATTTTTACTTTTAGTTTTTCATGTTTTTCCTTCTCTTTTGGTTACTCATCTTTGTTATTCTTTTGTTAACTGTATCACCTCATCTCCTGCTTTTACTTGTTGTCCTGTTAAACATTTCGTGATCCTATAACCACTTAAATTCGTTATTACGATCGGCGTTGTGACGTCATATCCTGCCTTCGCAATCTCCTCAAGATCAAATGTAAGCAAAACGTCTCCTGCCTTTACCTGATCTCCTGTATTAACATGCGCTTCATAATACTTTCCTTTTAATTCCACGGTATCCAGTCCTGCATGAACAATCAGTTCTAATCCGTCTTCTCCCTGAACACAGACGGCATGCTTTGTATCCATAACCGTGGCTACGGTTCCATCAATCGGAGAAACTACGGTTCCATCTGATGGCTGTATTGCAATTCCAGGTCCTAACAATTCCTGTGCAAATGTCTGATCATTGACTTCGTCCATCGGAATCGTTCTTCCGCTCTCTGCTGCTTTTAATGAAATAATCTTTGCATTCTTTTCAAACATCTTCTTTAATGAATCAAACATCTTCTTCTCCTTTTTCTATGCTGTTTTTTCGGATTCTCTCGATATGCATGGTCAGATATGCTAACTCTGCTTCTGTCATATTCTTCTCGTACTTCTTACGGATAAAACACTGAATAAATCTTGCACATTCGTATTCTTCCGGGAAGATCTTTCGTATCATCTCCTGCACATCATTGTTCACATCATCCATTCTCTCAGTTCCAAACAGTTTCCTTGATAAGAACTTCAGATGTGTGATAAAACGCTCATAACTAAGCGATTGTGTATCAATCTCCAGATGAAAATAATTCTTCACCTGCTCCATCACATCTTCCAAAAAAGCTGTGATCTTTAATGTGTCTCTCACTCTTGTATCAAATTCTGCACTGACAATATGTAATGCGATCGAAGCTGCATCATCCAATGGAAGTGTAATCCCAAGTTTCTGCTGTATCATCCCCAGTGCATATTCTCCTAATGCAAATTCTCTCTCATAAAACAATCTTACTTCCCTTAGCATCGGATTCGGAAAATTCATATGATCTTCATATCTTTGAATTGCAAAATGAATATGATCTGTTAATGTCACATAAATATTCTCGTTTAATTCCGTTCCAAGACTTTGCTTGGCGTGTTCTATGATCGCTGTTGAAATCTCAAATTGTTCCATGGGAAGATCTTGTAAGACTTCTTTTAACTTTCTTATCATCTTCGGATCTTCTAACCGGAAGATCTTCTGAATCTTCTTCTCATCGACTGGTTTTCCTTCTTTGCCCTGAAATCCAATCCCTGTTCCTACAACAATAATCTCCTGTCCGTCTTCATCTACGCTGCTTACTACATTGTTGTTCATTACTTTATCTATCTTCATAATCTTCTCTCCATGATCATTGGAAATGTCTAATTATATCCATATAATTTCTATACTTTGTCATTTTAAGTAAAAAAGAAAACCACATTTTATAAACATGAAAGGTGTGTGCCTTTCATACTTATAAAATCCGGTTTTGCCTGCATTACCAGTGACAATCCTAAATATTCATATTATTTAAGTCACTTTATTTATTCCTTTAACTTATCTTTATCTTATCAGCATTTTGTACAAAAGTCAACCTTTTTTCTCATTTTCTTTTTATTTATTTTCAACAAATACTGATTATGATAGATTCTTTACTGCCGGTGCGCACCATTTCCTATGATCCCTATGGCAGCGCACTGTGCAGTATGTGTCTTGATCTTCTTAGTTGAGATCATTTCTTAATAACTAGTGTATCGTACCCTTTCTTTCTCAACTCATTTTCAAGCTGTACAGCCTCATCGAGGGTATTATATTCCCCGATCTGCACCGCATAATATGGATCTTCATAGACAATATCACCTTCGTATCCATCGGATACCGCACGATTTAATGCATACTGGGCATTGGAGAAATTACGGTATAGTCCAATCTGAACTCTGTAGATTCCCCGTAGCGCTTCTTTTTCATCCCCGATCGTCTGCATGATCCCATCTGCGATCGCCTGTGCGATCTGTTCAAATTTCTCATCAAATCTTTGATTGTCCTGATCGGAATTTAAAAATCCTGCTTCGATCAGGATTGCTGGAATTCTGGTTCTCCTTAACACTGTGAGATTCGGACGTTCTTTGACACCGATATTACGAAATCCAAGTTCCTCCAAATTGGCATTGACGTTTCTTGCCATCTCTGCCTTGATTCCGCCGTCATCAAATACCAGTGTTTCAACTCCCTCATATTCATTTGCATTTGGACTTGCATTTCTGTGAAATGAGATAAAATAGTTTGCACCGCTTTCATTTCCAAGTCTGGCTTTCTCGGATGGCGACTGATAGATATCACTTTGTCTTGTATAAGATACCGGGATTCCATTTTGTTCTAAAATCTGTCCGACCGCGAGTGTCAATCTTAGGTTATCATCTTTTTCCTTTCTCCCATTATATTGCGCTCCATTATCATAACCGCCATGTCCGGCATCTAAGATCACTCCTGCCATAGTCAATCCTTCCTGCAGTTCTTTCTTGTATCAGAGTATGCAGTCTTTGTGGTTTTGTGTTATGATTTAACTATATAAATGACGGATAAGAGGAGAATTTCTATGAACAATATTAAAGCAGTCATGTGTGACATTGATGGTACTTTATTAAACAGCAATGGGGTCGTTAGTCCGAAAACGATCGAGGCTGTCAAAAAGCTTCGTAAGCATGGGATTTTATTTGGAATTTCTACTGGAAGGGATGTTCCAAGTGTCAAACATCTTCTGAAAAAATGGGGGATTGACGGATTGGTTGATCTCATGGTTGGAAGCAACGGTGGCGAAATCTATGATTATGCGGATGACTATTATGAGATGAATTATCCATTGCCCGGAAGTCTGATCTTAGAGATCATGAAACATTTTGAAGATATGGATGTGAATTTTGCGATTCATGGAGATGGGGTTTTGTATACTCCAAAAGAAGATGAACTTATTAAAACCTTATCTGAAGGGGATCAGCTTCCTTATGAAGTGATTGATTTTAATGAATTTTTAAAACAGGATCAGTTAAAACTTCTGATTACCTGTGCGCCTGAGACAATGCCTGCTGTGATTGAACGAAGCAAGAGTTTTCATAATGAGAAGTTTAAATCTGCCTGTCTTCAGACAACAAAGCTTTTATTTGAATTTATGGACCCTCGGATTTCCAAAGCTTTTGGGCTGGAAAAGATTCTTAAGAGACGTGGATTTACGATGGAGAATCTTTGCAGTTTTGGAGATGCGGATAATGATTATGATATGACACTTCATGCTGGGGTTGGAGTTGTTATGGGGAATGGGAGTGAGATGACTAAGAGTGTGGCGGATTATGTTACGGAAGATAATGATCATGATGGAATTGGGGTGTTTATTGAAAAATATTTGCTAGATTAGGTTGATAGCCGGAAGTTGTTGGTGGAATATTATAAAAATGGTTATCTGTCTGCAACGCGCTCTCGCTCGACTCACACGTAGTGGACACTAAATTCGACAGCGATGATACATCATCACTGCTCATTAAGTGCCAACGTGTTCCTACGGTTGCCGACAGATAACCATTTTTATAATATTCAATAATTTACGTTATTCATACCACTACTGTGTGTGTATGTTAGACATTATTGGATTTCGGTTTTTGTATTTGTAAACGAGAGATTAAGAAATTTTTCACTTTAGATATATTTTTATTTATGAAATTCTTCTATCTCACATTGATGTTCTCTTGTATCTTTATCATAATTGATACCAACTAATAGTAGATTTCCTTGGTATTCTTTTAAACTTTCGAAATATTGTTTGTTCTTGATCTGATGGATTGCTCCTTTTGCCGTTTTGTCCCATTTTAGTTCTACGATGAGGGCTGGTTTGTCTGGGAATTTCTTTCTTGGGATGAATACTAGGTCTGCAAATCCTTTGCCTGTTGGTAGTTCTCTGTATATCTGGTAGAAATTCCTTGCTGCGTAGAGGGCTAGGGAAATCGTGTAGCTTAGTGCGTTTTCATCGTTGTATTGGAGATGGGACGTTTCAAAATGTGCTTGTTCAATTCCTTTGCTTACTTGTTCTGGTCTTCTTTCCCAGATTGATCGTAGTGTTTTTGCAGAATCTCTTAATGCCTCTGAAACGGTTCCCCAATCTGAAACAGAGATTGCATTAATATATTCTCCTTTGACTTCTCCATTTGGAATGTATACATATTTATTTATGAAATCATATGCTAGATACCCTAAATGAATTAATAATGTTAAGACATCATCTTTTGAATTGAATGTTGTCATATCATTTGTAAAACTTCCTGTGTTAACAACAACTTTTTCACCTGCAATCATACTTAAAACATCATCTTTTAATCCCTTATAATTCATATCTATATAAACTTGTAATGCCTCGAAAGTTTCTGTCTGATTCCAATAGCTGTCACATACTCCGGATAACACTGCCTCAATCACCGACCTTGGACTATATATAGATTCTACTCCATCAAATGAATATCCATCATACCATTCTTTTAATTCTTTCAGATTCATGTGATATTGGTCACATAATTCTTTAACTTCTTTTTCTGTAAATCCGACATATTCTGCCAATTGACGAGGATTTGCCATCGAATATTCAGAAAACATATTTAATGCTGAATGTGTTCCATATTTCTTTATCGGTAAAATTCCTGTCATATATACCAGTTGAATATATGCTTTATCTTTCAAGGTATCCCTCAAAAAATCTAGATATTTTTCCTGTGCATCTTTGTCATTTTTATATTCTCTGAAGATACAATCCCACTCATCAATAATAATCACAAATGGGCGTTTCGTATTCTTATAAACATCACTCATTGTTCTTGTCAGATTTGTATTATCAAAATATCTGTAATCTGGATACTCTTCTAATAAGTCCCATAAAACACTCTTTTTTAACAATGTTAACATATCATAGATATCATTACTTTGACTTAGAAATTCTTGCATATTAAGAAAAATCGTATCATATTTATTAAGATATTTTTCAAAATTCTGATCATTCGCAATCTTCAACCCTTGAAACAATTCCTTTGAATCACACCCACGGCTGTAATATGCAGTTAACATATCTGCTGCCATAGACTTTCCAAAGCGGCGTGGTCTGCTGACACAAAGGTTTTGCTGCATTGTATTTAATACCTTATTGGTATATCCGATCAGACCTGTTTTGTCCACGTAAATCTCTGAATTTATTGCTCTATAGAATTTTTCATTCCCTGGATTTAAATAACTTCCCATGGCAGCCTCCTTTTTATTTTCTATTTGAGCTTATTATAATCAAATTTCTATTTCATTTCAAGACATTTTGTATATTTTAAATATTTTTTTATTACTTATAGTATTTAAGAGAATAGATAAATACTGAGTGGAATTCCATTGACATAAAGCATTTATAATATTAATATATTAATAAAGTGAGGTGCTACCGATGACCTCTTTCATTTTATAATCTTTTAAAAGCTGTTTTAATTGACATAACTCTAAATTTGTTTTATTTACACTTTCATCATCACATGAAAATGTAAATTTTACTTTTATACACATAGTACCTCCATGGATATTAAAAATTTTTCAAATAATCTAATAAAAAGAAAAAGAAAACACTATACATACTAACTACCAACTCAAACGTAAATTTTGTTTCACTGGATACTTTATTTTTTAGATAAAAATGCGAAAAAATAAAAATTATCACTGCTAATAATAAGCCAATTCTTATAAGATTACTTTCAGCTATACTTATTTCGGAAAATGCTACCAAACATACTTCAGCTATTACTATACATATTGTTGAAATGCTTTTTTTTGAATAAGGACCTCCAAATCCATAATCATCTCTAGGATTAATCAAAAAACGTCCAATGATAATTATTGGTAATATCCAAAAATTCCAAATCATCCATAGCCTAGCAACTGTTATCATAACAAAAGAACTGTTTTGATCTACCGAAAGCAAAAACCATGTTGGAATTAATGATATTAAAAAAATAATTTCCGGGATTGATTTACATCTAATTTTGGTTGTTTCAAATTGTGATTCCTCTGCATTTTTATAAGTATAAAATATCATGTATATAAAGAAAATTCCAGCAGCAATAGATTATAGTGGTTCAGTTGTCAAGACAAAAATCTAAGACTTTCATAATGAACTGATAGGTTGATAAGTTACTGTATCTGTAGAGACGTACGTAGGATGAACTAGTTTTCTTTACAGATAATTAAGCTACATATGACATCAACATTGCAGGATAATAATATTCCGCTGGTGTGTGATAATCCAATGTAGAATGATATCTTTCAAAGTTATAGGTGTGAACATATTGTTTGATAGCTGCTCTGGCTTCTTTGATATTATTATATTGTGTCAGGTAAGCTTC
>OGDN01003202.1_pt1 | contig 18122 bp, 20 predicted proteins | sample 1570271 | NCBI WGS metagenome assembly OGDN01 (sample SAMEA4384481, study PRJEB24528) | human gut metagenome | reverse complement strand
GATGCAGTCGCTTTTTTCTTGCCTGTTTGCCCTCCTGTTATATGCGGGCAGCAGGACACGGATTCGTGCGATGTCTGCCCGCCTCTTGTAAGAACATGAGGCAGCAGGAGACAGAGGACAGAGAGGAGTTGAGCAGTGTGCTATTGAAACCGTGTAGAGGTTGCGGTCGCCTCATACCGCAAGCAGCGAGCATGTGTGCAGAGTGCGAGGCGAGGCAGCAGTCAAGACATGTCGTGTATAACAATACACGCAGAGACCCACAGGCAGCAGAGTTCTACATATCAAAGGAATGGCGGGAGTTGAGACCTGTCATCATGAGTGTGTTTGAGTATGTGGATATATACGCATTGTATGTCACACATGAGTTGATAACACTGACGGATTCAGACCCAGTCCATCACATCATAGAACTTGAGGAGGACTGGGAACAGAGGTTGAACCCGTTGAACTTGATACCTCTAAGCCTCAAGACACACAACACAATCACAGCACTGTACAAGAAAAGCAATGCAAGCATGAAAGCAACACAGGCACAGTTGAGGTCATTGATTGAATACCATTTCAGAGAGGCAGGGGGGCATGAAAAAGTTTTGCGTGACCGTTTTCTAGTCGCACCCCCCGAAAGATTCGGAGAAAACTCCCCACGAGAATTTCAGTAGATGGGGCAGGTCGGAAAGGGTGTCAGATTGTGACACGAAACTCGTGAACACTGGACGGAAAGGGGGTTTGATGCTGCATGGCAGGACAGAGACAACCCACCGATTTGGTGGTCATGAAAGGGAAAAAACACCTCACAAAAGCAGAGATTGAGGCGAGAAAAAATGCAGAGGTCGTCGCACCGAACGACAAGGTCAAGCCTCCGACATATTTGACACCGGAACTCAAAAAGAAATTCCGGAAACTGTCAAAGGAACTGCTTGAAATCAAGTTGATTGCAAATGTGGACTGCGATGCACTGGCGAGGTTGCTGATTGCACAAGAGCAGTACATCGAAGTGACGACGAAAATCAGAGAAACACCGTTGATGATTGATATTCCTGTCTACGAGGACAGGATGAATCCGGACACAGGAAAAAACGAGCGTGTGCAGGTCGGAACACGGGAGGTCGTGAACGGAGAGCGTGAGCGTCTCATGATAATTCAAGACCGCTGCATGAAACAATGTCGGCAGGGTGCATCGGATTTCGGAATGACGGTGAGCAGTCGGTGTCGGTTGATAGTTCCGAAAGTAAAGGACGAAAAACCGGAGAACAAATTCGCCAAGTATGCGGGTGGGTAAATGGCAGCAGGGGCAGCAGTGACCGACCGTTGCACACAATACGCTCTTGATGTCGTTGCAGGGGCAGTCATCGCCGGAGAATATGTCAGACTGGCATGTCAAAGACATCTTGACGACCTTGAAAAAGCGAAAGCAGCACCATACAGATATTATTTTGACGTTGAAAAGTCCGAGGAAATCATCAATTTCGCAGAGGAACTCACGATTGCGGAGGGTGAGGAACAGGAAAATGTGACAGCGTACCCGTTTCAGTGTTTCATTTTAGGTTCAATCAACGGGTGGAGGACAAAAGAAAAGGGTCACAGGCGGTTCAGAACGTCCTATGTGCAGTTAGGGAGGCAGAACGGAAAGTCATTCATAAACGGAATTTTAGCATGTTATTATGGCAATTTCGACGGTTACAAGTACGGGAAAATATACTGCACAGCAACAAAGCAAGACCAAGCAAACATAGTGTGGGAGGAAATTGAAAAATTCATCAATTCCGACGAGGAGTTGTCAGAATGGTTCAAGGTTCATGAGCACAACCACACAATAGACTGTCTTTTCACACATTCGGAAATCAAGGCTCTGTCCGGTGACACAAAATCGCTTGACGGACACCGTGCGTATTTAGGAATCGTTGACGAATATCACGCACACAAGACAAATCAGATGTACAAGCTGCTTGAGGGCGGTATCAAGAAACTCAAGTCCGCTCTGATTTCGGTCATCACGACCGCAGGATTTGACTTGAAATCGCCTTGCTACAAGCTATATGAGTATTGCTGCAATCTGCTCAAGGGAGTGTTCGAGAATGACAGTCAGTTCGTCTATATCGCCCAGTTAGACGCAGAGGATGACCTATACAAAAAAGAGAACTGGCTGAAAGCGAACCCGATTCTCGAATTTGACGAGGACGCACTGGAGAACCTTGTTCCGATTGCGAATACTGCCCGTGACATGGGCGGTGAGGATTTGCGAGACTTCCTTGTCAAGCAGCTTAATATGTGGATGCAGTGGTCAAATTCACTGTACATCAAAGACATAAAGGACTGGAAACGGTGTGCGGTTTTGAAATCGCTCAAGGACTTCCGAGGCTCAAAGTGCTATGTCGGTGTTGACCTCTCCTCTGGAGGAGACTTGACATCAATCGCAATCGTCATCCCGTACATGGTTGACGGTGTGAAAAAGTATTTTGTTCACACACATTCGTTCATTCCGGCGAGCAGGGTGGACGACCACATCAAGACAGACAAAGTTCCGTATGACGTGTGGATTGCGAAAGGTCTTGTCACAGTCACGGAGACACTGGGAGGAATCAAGACAGATTATAAATACATCATCAAATATCTTGAGGATTTGATAAAACTGTACGAATTGAAACCGCAGCTAATTTGTTACGACCCGCACAATGCGTCGGCTTTTCTGTCAGACCTTGAGGCACTGGGATTCGATTCCGTGTCTATCACACAGACAGCAAAGGAACTCAACGACGCAACCGTTGATTTCAGACTGGAGGTCAGAGCAGGGAATGTTGAAATCGAGGGTGTCGAGATAGGAAAGGACAAAAAGAAAGTCGTTCCGTTCGATGAACTGCTGACATGGTCGATTGCGAACGCAAAGACCATCTCAAACAGTTACGGGGAAATCAAGATTGACAAGGCGGTTGACGAGGACAGAATCGACCCGATTGACGCAATCATCGACGCATGGAAAGCAGCAATGAAAGAGGAATACAAGCCGGACACGAACGAAGTCGTGAACGAGTGGCTTGAAATGTATGAGAAATACATGGGGAAAGGCGGTGAGAAAGAATGAACCCATTGAGAAGATTTGCGGAAAGAGTGAGGAACTGGTGGAGAGGCAGCGACATGACCGGAACATCCGGAGGAGTGATGACGCTCAATTCACCGTCATTCCTTGAAAGCATGGGATTGACAAAGCGGAGAAAGACAACGTCAGAGGTGACATATTTCACATGCCTCAAGATGTTGTCGGAGACGCTTGCGAAAATGCCTATCAAATATTATCAGAAAACAGACAAGGGCATCGTGGAGGCAGAGCAGACGGAAACGTCAAAGCTGCTGACAAAGCGACCGAACCCGTTCATGACACCGACCGTATTTTGGAACACGGTTGAAATGAACCGGAATCACTACGGGAACGCATACGTCTACATGAGAAAGAAATTCATCCGGAAGAAATACGGAGGAGAGGTCAGAGTTCTTGACTTGTGGGTGATGCAGTCAAATTGTGTCACTATCGTCGTGGACGATGCGGGAATATTTGCAGGGGTAGGGCGGTTGTGGTACGTCTACACAGACCCGACATCCGGTCGTCAGTATGTATTTGACACAAACGAGGTCATGCACTTCAAAACATCATTCAGTTTTGACGGGGTGACAGGTCTCCCAGTGCAGCAGATATTGAGAGACACAATCTCCGGAGCATCCGCATCACAGGCATATATGAATAGTCTGTACGAGAGCGGACTGACCGCAAAGGCAACACTGGAATATACCGGAGAACTGAACGAGACCGCAAAGACCGCACTGATTAAGTCGTTCGAGGAGTTCGGGAGCGGTGCAAAGAATACGGGTAAAATCATCCCTGTTCCGTTGGGAATGAAACTGACACCGCTTGACATCAAACTGTCAGATTCACAGTTCTTTGAACTGAAAAAATACACAGCGTTGCAGATTGCAGCAGCGTTCGGAGTAAAGCCGAACCAAATCAATGACTATTCAAAATCATCATACGCAAACAGTGAATTGCAGCAGTTGTCATTCTATGTTGACACGGAACTGTTCGTCATCAAGCAGTATGAGGAGGAAATCAACTACAAAATGATGACCGAGGAGGAACAGGACGACGGATTTTATTACAAATTCAATGAAAAAGTCTTATTCCGGACAGATTCAAAGACACAAATGTCATATCTGAAAGAGGGTGTCGCAGGGTCAATCATGATGTCGAACGAGGCAAGACGGAAACTTGACCTCCCCGATGCAGAGGGTGGCGATGTCCTGCTTGCAAATGGCAATGTTATCCCGCTGACACAGGCGGGTGCAGCATATTTGAAAGGCGGTCAGACCGAGGCAGAGGAGACCGACGAACCGGAGCAACCGGAGGAACAGACAGAGCCGGACGCAGAACAGCCGGACGAAAACGAACCGGACGAAACCGACGAGGCAGAGGACGAGGAAACAGAGGAGGGAGGTGAATAAAATGGCATTAAAAAAGCGTTTTGATTTCACAAAAAAGAATAAACGCACAGGAAAGACCGAGAATGTCGGCTATTTGGATTTTGAGACCAGTGAGGAACAGAGCAGATGTTCCTTGTATTTCTACGGAGACATTGTTTCAGCGACATGGGAATCAATGTGGTACGAGGAGGACAAATGCCCGCAGGACATTGCGGATTTCCTAAACCAGTTAGAGGGGTATGAGGACATTGACATCTATTTCAACAGCGGAGGCGGTGATGTATTCGCAGGACTGGCAATCTACAACCAGTTAAAGAGGTTCAGCGGTCACAAGGTCGGATATGTGGACGGGATGGCAGCGTCAATCGCATCGGTCATCATGTTCGCATGTGATGAACTGCATTTTGCGACAGGAGCACAAGCAATGATTCACAAACCGCTCTGTATGGCATGGGGGAACGCAGACGATTTCAAGGAAGTCATCAAGCAGCTTGATTTGTGCGAGGAATCTATTCTCGACGTTTATGAGGAACACACAAAAGAGGGTGTCACCCGTGACAAAATCAAGTCTTTCATGGCAAAAGAAAAGTGGTTTTCCGGTGCGGAACTGGCACAGTATTTCGATGTTGAAATCGAAGAAAAGGCAGCAGTCGCAGCGTGTGCATCCGATTATTTTGAGAAATATGCAAATATTCCGGAGCAGTTGCAGAAAACGAAAACCGAGGACATTGTCAATGCAGTCATCGCAGAGATGGAGCAGCGGGAACAGGCAAGAATTGAGGCAGAAAAGCAGGATATTCTTGCAGATTTAGACATGTACGGAATCTAAAGGAGGAGTGAACATGATACAAATAACGATGGCGAACGGTTGCTATGACGAATGGAAACCGGAGCAGTACACGGATTATATGTATGACGGAAAATGTTTCATCGTCATGCGTGGAGAACAATGGGTCGGAATTTACAACATGGATTCTGTTAGAAGAATTGTAGTAGACAAATAAGCGGAAAAGGAGAAAAGAGACATGAACAAAGAAATGCAGAAATTGTTGAAAGCAATCAACGACAAAAAGAACGAGGTCAAGAGCCTCGTGGCAGAGGGAAAACTGGATAAGGCAAAGACAGCGAAAGAGGAACTCAAGACCTTGCAGGAGAAATTCGATCTCCTCTTTGATTTAGACGAGGAGGAGCACGAGGAAATCGAGGACAAGGTGGCAGCAGGAAAAGCAAAGACCATCAGCGGAGGCAAAGCAGACAAAAAGAACCTCGTCAAGTCGTTTGTGAACATTATCAAGGCGGGATTTTTCCACAGAGAGCCGGACGAGGACGATGTCAAGGTGTACAAGGATGCACTGACCTCCGATGCGACACCGGACGATGACGGAGAGAGCGGAATCGGCATCACCATTCCGGACGACATCAGAACCGACATCATTGAACTGCGTCGCAGCGATGACAACCTCGAACAGTATGTCAATGTGGAGGGTGTCACCACAAAGACCGGAACTCGAAACATTGAGGTCGATGCGGAATCTGTACCGTTCGACAATGTTGACGAGGCTGCTGATTTTCCGGAGATGGACGAGCCGACGTTCAAGCCTGTCAAATACGCAATCAAGAAAAAGGGTGGCATCTTAAAGATGACCGCCGAACTGCTTGAGGACACCGCAGCGAACATCATGGCATACATCAACAAATGGATTGCCAAAAAGACAAAGGCGACCAGAAACATGGTGATTCTGAAAGTAGCGAACGCAATGACAGCAGGAAAAGAGGTCACAATTTCCAACATCGACAGCCTCAAGGATATTTTCAACGAGACACTCGACCCTGCAATCGCAGCGACATCAATGGTTATCACGAATCAGAGCGGGTTCAATTACCTCGATAAGCTGAAAGACAGCGACGGGAACTATATTTTGCAGAAAGACCCGACGCAGAAAACAAAGGGAAAACTGCTTTTCGGTGAATATCCGATTGTAAAACTTTCAAAGAAAATTTTGAAATCCGTTGGTATTTACAACCCGACATTTACAATCACAAACGCAAAACTGACCATTGACGGAACAGCGACAGAAGTGGCAGCAGCGAACACATCGGATGTGCAGAGTTACACGGTAAACGAATCGGGATGCTATGTGGTGAAAGTGGGTGGAAATAGTTACACAACCACAGTAAAGGCAAAAATCGCAGGTTACAAACACCCTGTTTTCTGCGGTGACATGAAAGAGGCAATCACACTCTTTGACCGCAACGTGATGACCATTGACATGAATGACAAGGCAGCAGGCTTGTGGGAGAAAGACATGACCGGAATCAAGGTTCGTGACCGTTTCGATGTGCAGCCTGTTGACGAGGGTGCAATCGTCAAGGGTGAAATCACGGAAGTCGTGCAGGGATAAGACGGACAGGCAGCAGGGCGGTTTTCCCGCCCTGCATATGAAAGCAGGTGAGAAGAATGACGGACGAGGAGAAAAAGGAATATAAAACGAAACTGCTTGAGGAGTGCAAAAAGTACGACCACATTGACTATGACGACGACGAGGACATCGTTGAAATCATGCTTGAGGCAACATTCGAGGAAATGTCGGAATTGATTCCGGATTTCGACCCGTACAATCTGACATTCCGTCAGAGATTGCTTGTTTTCTCATTTGTCAAAGAACTGTATGACAACCGTGAAAAGTATCAGAAAGACGCAAGGAGCGTGACAAATGCGGTCTCCTCGATGCTGCTGAAAGAAATCTATGGAGGTGGCAGGGCATGACGACCGGACGGGTGAAGATTATCAGAACGACCACAGAGGTCACGGAGGGCAGGAAAAAGCCGATGACAAGCGTGTTCTATGAGTGCTGGTGCGAGGTTCAGAGTTTGGGAACAAATGAGAAATACGCAGCATTGCAGACAGGTCTTGAGAACACGATTGTGTTCAAGGTTCGGAACTGCAAAAAAATGAAAGAGGTCAGACTGAAAATGAAAGAGTTTTCTGCGGAGTACGACGGAACGGAGTTCAAGATTTATGACGCATCACCGATGTTCACGGACAACGGGTGGGTACTGCTGAAATGTCGTTCAGTCGCATAGGGTGTCACATTCTGACACGGAGGTGGTGAGATGCAGGTTGAAATGGAGTTCAAAGGACTTGAGGAACTTGTGAAAGCATTTGAGAGGGCAGCGACAGACAGTGAAATTGCAGCGGTGAACAAAAAAATTGCAGAAACTGCCGAGCCTGTCGTTCAAAGAATCATGTCCGGGAAAATGCCAAAATCGGCAGACATCACAAAGAGCGGTCGGGGATTCGGTTCAAAGTCGTCGGTGTCCGCACATGCAGCGGATGAAATACCGATGGGAAAGGTCAAAGTGAAAGGAACGGGAGCGACAGCGGATGTCGGGTGGGAAAAGAACACGCAGGACGAGGGCGGTCACTTTTATGTCCGTTTCATAAACTGGGGAACGATTTACAGACCGCCTCAAGAATTTATCTATGCGACAGGCAGGGAGGCAGACGGTGAACTGCAAAAAATCGCAGAAAAGGAGTATCAAGCATTTTTAGACAGGACAGTGGGGTGATAAGCATGGGCAGCAGACCGGACATCATAAAAGACGCATCGGAGGCACTCGAACCAGTCAGCAGCAGAGGAATCATTGTGATGCAGGGATGGTATGACAAAGACATCAAAGAGCGTCATGTTACCTTGTGGGATTTAGGGGAGAGTGACGACAATTTTTCGGACGACGATGCGGAGGGAGTGACGCTCTCCGTGCAAGTTACCATTTTTTCAAGGGATGACGAGGTGGAACTGGCAGGGGAAATCAAGTCTCTCATGAAACAGCACGGATTTTCATTCGAGGGCAGGAACGGAGACGATTCAAAGCCGGAGGATGGAATCTATATGAAAGCACAGAGATTTTCAAAATACTATGAAAGTGAGGAACAGGAAAATGAGTGAAACAGGACAGCAGATTGTGAGGAGCAGGACGTGTGGTCTTAAAGATTTCTACATCGCAGCGGTGACAAAAAACACTGCTACGGAGTACACCGCAGGAGTTCCGGTGAAACTGGCAAGGGCAATCAAAGCCAAAATCGACGAAAAGTGGACGAGTGAAAAGATTTACTCTGACGACAACACCGAGGAGGTTATCACATCGTATGAGGGAACGGACGTGGAACTGGAAATCAATGCACTTGCACCGCAGGACAGGGTCGCATTGTTCGGGCAGTTATACGAAAAAGGATTCTTGAAAAAGTCAGCGGATGACAGAGCACCGGAGGTCGCAGTCGGATGGAGAGAAAGAAAACTCAACGGAAAGTATGAGTTCAAATGGCTTTACGTTGGGAAGTTCGCAGAGGGCATCAGCGAGGAGGCGAACACGAAAGAGGGTAAACTGTCGCCGACCACAAAGAGCATAAAAGGCAGCTTTTACGAGAGGAGCATCGACAACCTCTATGAGATTTCGGTCGATGAATCGAACCTCGTGACAGAGGACACAGATGCAGCGACAGCAATCAATGACTGGTTTGCAGCGGTGCAGGAATACCCGAACGCAGCAGCGTGACAGGTCAGAGAGAACAACAGAGCAAATATAACAGGAGGATAATTCAATGAGCAGAGAAATAATCGTAAACCACAAAGAGTTCAAAATGGGGAAAATGTCAGCGGACACATACATGGAGTATTTGGAACTGGCAGAGAAAATCGACACCGCATCCGGAAACCGTGCAAGTCAGCGTTATTCAAGAGAGGAAATCGAGGCAATGATGTTGTTTATCTGCAAGGCATACGGAGACCAGTTCACTGTCGAGGAATTAAAGGACGCAGAGACCGGACTGGATGCAGCGGGAATCATCCTCGAATTTAACATGATTGACATGGGGATTGCGAGTGAAATGAACACTCGCATGGAGAAGATAATGAAAAATTTTCAGAATGGCAAGTGATTCCGGAAATAACGGTCACTTGCAGGAATGAAAGGCTATTCGTCAACCACATAACAGTGGAGCAGTATAAAAAATATGCTGCGTTCATGGAGAGAAACAGTTCTGACAAAAAAGCGTATGCAATGTTTTTCAACAAGAGAATCATTCAAGAGATTTTCGGAAACCGGATGTCGCTTGAGGAACTGGGGGCGATGGATGTCATTGAATTTCTGACAGCAGCGAAAGGGATTCATTTCATCATGCAAAACATCGTCTCCGATGCACTGCTGAACATTGTCGAGGCAGAACCAGTCGAGAAAGAGGAATCTGCATTTGACGAGTACGACAAAGAAAACGGGTATGAGGACGAGGAGCAGGAGGAGCAGAACACATGGAGGACATGCGGTGAGATTGTTGACCGTGTCGTCAAAATCGCAATCCGTCTCCTGCGGGAATCATACGGGCAGTGCATGAAAGAGGACATTGTCGCACTGCTGAAATATCTGAAATTTGAACTTGAGACGGTGAACGAGAGCACATAAAAGGGAGGAGGTGAACCGATGGCACATACAAGCGTGAAGATTTCCGCAAATTCGTCTGATTACCAGTCACAAATGAAGTCGGCAGCACAGCAGATGAAAGAACTGTCAAGCGAGTTCAAACTGGCACAGGCACAGGCGAAGTCGTTCGGTTCAGCAGCGGACGCATTAAAAGCGAAAGCACAAAGCCTCACAGCAAAAATCGAAGTACAAAAGAACATCGTTTCTCTGACAACAGAGAAACAGGAATTGTTGACAAAAAGGCTTTCAGAGCAAAAGACAGCACAGGAGGAGTTGCGAGGCAAGGTCGAGGCTGCGAAACAGGCTTATGAGGATTCTGTCAAGGCGACGGGAAAGAACTCCGAACAGTCAAAGGCACTGAAAGAGACGCTTGAAAAATTAAAGCAGGAGTTCAAGGATAATGAGACCGCAATCGGAAAGACAGAGACAGCACTGTCAAAACAAAAGATTGCGGTCAATGAGGCAAAGACCAAACTCACCGAGATGGAGGGTGAACTTGAGAATGTCAACAAGGAATTAAAGAATCATAAACTGGATGAATTTGCATCCGCTTGTGAAAAAGCGGGTGAGAAAATAGAGAGTTTTGGAAAAAAGATGACCGTTGTTTCTGCGGGAATTGCAGGAATGGCGACCGCAGTTGCAAAAAACGCATACGATGTCGAAAATGACTTGATGTCGATGCAGGGTCAGTTGGGATTGACAGCAGAGGAGACAGAGAAACTCAAGACCGTCGCTCAAAATCTTTACACAAATGGATTCGGGGAGAGTTTGGGTGACTGTTCGTCTGCGGTCGTCACACTCGTTCAGAACATCAAAGGGGCGAAAGACATGTCTGTTGAACAGCAGCAGGCAATCGCCGAGCAGATGATGACCATGTCCGATATGTTCGGAACGGAGAACGAGGAACTGGCGAGAACTCTGACGACCATGAAAAACAACGGAATTATTGACGACATCAGCGAGGGAATGGATGTGCTGACGGTCGGATTCCAAAACGGAGCGAATTATTCGGGAGAACTGCTTGACACCATGCGGGAATATTCGCCGAAGTTCCAAGCGTTAGGAATGGACGCAAAGACCGCAATGGCTTATTTGATTCAAGGAGCACAAAACGGAGCGTTTAATCTTGACAAAGTCGGCGACGCAATGAAAGAGTTCAGCATCAGAGCGGTTGACGGTTCGGACACGACAGTGGACGGGTTCAACAGAATCGGACTAAATGCGGACGAGATGGCGAAAAAGTTTGCAGCAGGGGGAGACACAGCGTCACAGGCATTTCACGAGACCCTCGTTGCACTGAAAAACATGGATGACCCTATTTCACAGAACATCGCAGGTGTAGACCTGTTTGGAACGATGTGGGAGGATTTAGGGAAAGACACGGTGTTGTCGCTTGCAGATATAGAGGGAGGACTTGAGAACGTCGAGGGAGCGACGGTCAAAGCGGGGGAGCAGGTGAACAATTCTTTTTCTACGCAGTTAAAGACCCAGTTCAGAGAATTGCAGACCTCCCTTTTGCCTTTAGGAAATGAACTGCTGCGGTTGGGAAAGGACATCATGCCAACCGTGAAAGAGGTCATCGGAGACGTGACGAACGTGCTCAAGAATATGGATTCCGAGACCGCTCAAAATGTCATCAAAATCGGTGCGGTGGTCGCTGCCATAGGACCCGCCACGACAGCGTTCGGGAAGATGACAAAAGGTGTGAAAAGTGTTGTTGACGGTTACAAGAAAGTGAAAGAGATAGCACCGACAGCAGCGACAGCAGTCAAGACGTTCGGAACAAATGCGTTGAGTGCCGGAAAGAGTGCGGGAACATTCGTGCTGAATTTGGGAAAATCGGCAGCAGGGTTTGTCGCACACGCAGCAAAGGCGACTGCAAGCACCGCAGCAATGGCAGCACATAAAGCAGCAAGCATCGCCGGAACGGTAGCAACAAAAACGATGACAGTGGCACAGTCCGCATTGAATGTCGTTATGTCTATGAACCCGATTGCACTTGTCGTCATCGCAATCGCAGCACTGGTCGCCGGATTCGTGCTTTTATATAACAAATCAGAGACGTTCAGAAACGCAGTGAACAAGCTATGGTCAACGGTCAAAGAGGGATTCGGGAAGATAAAAGAGACCATCACGGGAGCGTTGAACAGTGCGAAAGAGAAAATCGAGGAGGTAAAGAATAAATTTCTTAATTCCGGAATCGGACAGGCTGCGTCAAAAGCGTTCAGTGCAGTCAAAGAGACCGCATCAAACATCATGGGGGCAGCAGTTGACACTGTAAAGGAGAAACTGGGGAACATGAAAACCGCCTACGAAGAAAACGGGGGCGGTATCAAAGGAATCGTTGCAGCAGGTTGGGAGGGAATCAAAGGTTATTATTCCGCAGGATTCACATTTGTTGATAATCTGACCGGAGGAAAGCTGACGGAACTCAAGACAAAGTTTTCTGAAAAGACTGACGAGATTAAGACAAAAGTCCGTGACGGTTGGGAAAACATGAAAACGACCGTCACGACAAAGATGACCGAGTGGAAAACCAATGCAGCGACGAAACTGACAGAAATCCGGACAAATTTCCACGAGAAAGTCTCCGGAATACAGACCTATGTTGCAACGGGATGGTCGCACATGAAATCGACGATTTCAACGACCATGCAGCAGTGGAATACGGATGCGAGCAACAAACTGTTATCGCTCAAGACCAATTTCTCAAACAAAGTGAATGAGGTCAAGTCAAAAGTATCGACCGGATGGGAGAACATGAAAACCTCTATTTCGACGAAAATGTCGGAGTGGAACGCAAACGCATCCTCAAAACTGGAATCGTTGAGACAGAAATTCAGTTCAAAGGTCGAGAGCATCAAAACGAACTGGTCGGCGGGATATGAGAATTTGAAAACGACAGCAGCGTCGAAACTGGAGGCAGCAAAGAGCAATGTCGCCACAAAGTTAGAGACAATACGGTCGAATTTCTCCTCAAAACTGGAAAGCATCAAGTCGAATTGGTCATCCGGATATGAGAATTTGAAAGCGACAGCGACCTCAAAAATAGAGGCAGCGAAAAACAGCATATCGTTGAAACTTGACGCAGTAAAGACAGCGTTTTCGACGAAACTCAATTCCGCACTGTCAACGGTCGGTTCGGTCATGGAAAGCATACGGTCGAAGTTCTCCGAAAAGATGGAGGCTGCAAAGTCCGTCGTCTCCGGAGCGATTGAGAAAATCAAAGGCTTTTTCAATTTCTCTTGGTCGTTACCGAGTATCAAGCTGCCTCATTTCAAAATATCCGGTTCATTCAGTCTGAACCCTCCGTCAGTTCCGCATTTCGGAGTGGAGTGGTACAGAACAGGCGGTATCATGATGAATCCGACCGTGTTCGGGATGAACGGAACGAGGCTCATGGTAGGAGGGGAGGCAGGAGCAGAGGCAATTTTGCCTCTGGCAGAGTTTTACATGCAGTTGAACTCAATGCTTGACCGGAAACTGAAAGCAATCAATCAAAGCGTAAACAATCATATAGAGGTTCACACCTACATCGACGGTGACGAGGTGGCGAACCGGACGACCGAAAAGGTCAGTGATAATCTTGCGATAGCAACAAAGAAACGGAGGTAAGAAATGAAAATTGACGACAAGGACATTCGTTCATTCGATGCGAAACAGTTGACAGTTGATTTCGAGCCTCCACAGACGAATGTGACGGTGGAAATGTTCGACGGGGCATTGACACCGTCAGAATCGGAGACATACACACCGTTGTCCGGATTGACGGTCAAGGTGTTATTCAGAGGCAGGAACAGAGACGAGGTGCAGAGGCATGTCAGCGACTTCAACGCAGAACTGCAAAAGGGAGTTGTTCTGACGCTTGACGGATATAGCAGACACTTCAAAGGGTACATGACGGGAAACACGCTGAACAAGACCATCACAAAAGAACGGTACACAGCGGAGTTCAAATTCACGGGGTACTGGTTCAGCAATGAGGTGGAACTGAAATGGCAGAACACGCATGAAATGAAATTCGAGGCAGCAGGGAACAGGACGACACCGTGCAAGCTGACAATCACAGCGACGGAATATATTGAGGAATTGAGAATCAACGGTTTTGCGTCCGGAGAAATCGTCATCAGCACGATTCCGAGAGGTTCGACGGTCATCATCGACGGTGAGACCGGATTCGTTACAATGGACGGACAGAACAAGTTCGGAGACGTGTATTTGATGGAATTTCCGTATCTGCTGACGGGAGCAAAAAAGGCACATCACCTCATATTTTCCGACCGGAACGCAATCATCACATTGCAGTATAAGCCTATGTGGTTATAGGAGGCAGCAGAATGGAATTATACAACGATTTGCATGAGAAAGTGTGCATATTGTCCGGAATCAAAGCCACCTGCATCACGAGCACACTGAAAACCGGAGACAAGGAAATCATGTTTGAGTTCCGCAGGACGAACCGTTTTGCATCCTCAATCAAAGAGGAGGGTTACATCAGAACCGACAAGGATGAATTTGTCATCAAGCAGGTTGAGCCGAGCGGGGAATGGTTCAAATGCACCGGAACATTGAACGTCGAGGAACTGGAGGGCAAGCAGTACCCGCAGGGATTTGAGACGGTTGAAAAGACAGTGGGGCAATGTCTGACCGAGGCGGTGTCCGGAACAGGATGGAGGGTCGTCCGGTGCGATGTCACGAAAAAAAGGACAGTCCGCATTGAGCAGAACTGTTCCGCATGGGATGTCGCACAACAGGCAATCACAACATATAGATGCGAGATAGTGTTTGATTCTATCTGCAAAGAGATTTCAATATATGAGAAATACGGTGAGGACAGGGGAGCATATTTCATCGAACGTCTGAACCTCAAAAAATTGCAGGTGCAGTCAAATTCATACGATTTTGCAACGAGGCTCATTCCGGTCGGGAAAGACGGGTTGATGCTGAACATCGACGGGAAAAATTACATCGAGAATTATCAGTATTCAAAAAAAGTGAAAACAATGACGTGGAAAGATGAAAGATACACGGACGTTGAATCACTGAAAGAGGATGCGGAGGCGAAACTGGATGAAATCTCAAAGCCTTATAAGTCATACACAGCGGATGTTGTCAACCTTGCGGAGCAGTCAGAGGAACACAAGGAAGTGTTCAGCATCGCACTGGGAGACACGGTGCTGCTGATTTCAAAGTCAACGGGAATCAGAGAGAGCCACCGCATCGTGAAGTTTTACGAATACCCGCAGACACGGGAAAAGAACAAGGTCGAACTGGCAAACACAAGGTTGTCATTCGAGGAGGTTCAAAAGACAGAGCAGGAATTGTCGTGAGGAGGTGAGACAGTATGGAGATTATAAGACACATTAAGGTTGATTTGTACGGAGACACACAGCATTTTGCAGTCGCAGCAAAACAAATGGATATGGGAACACGCTATGTCGGAGTGACACTCATGGAGGACGGTGTCGTGTATGAGATACCGGACAATGTGGAGGTCATTATCAACATGACAAAGCCGGACAGGACGCATGTTCACAACGACGGTAAGAGGTTAGGAAACGAGGCTCTCATTCCTCTCACAAGGGGGATGTTGATGGCACACGGAACAGCGGTTTGTGAGGTGCAGTTATATCAAAATGGTGCGTTGCTGACCAGTGCAAATTTTGAAATGGAGATTTTTCCGTCACAGAGAGACGATGCTGAAATCATGCACTCCGGAGAATATACGAGGCTTGAGAACACCATTCACGCAGCGAGAGAGGCTTTACAGATTGCACAGGACACACAGAACGATATTGAGGCAGCGGAGGCAATCAGAGAGGCACAGGAGCGGTTGAGAGAGACCGCAGAGCGGGCGAGGGAAATCAGAGAGAACCGGAGAGAGGACAACACTGCAAAAGCAATCGCAAAGTGTGTCGAAGCGATGGAGGCAGCAATCGAACAGACAGAGAAGTGTCTAACAGCGACGGAGGAGGCAAACAGAATCATCATTTCACAGTCTGGACTTGATGCGATTCTGCTTGCAGTAAGAGATTATTATGAACGCATCCGTGAACTGGAAAAGGACATCAATGTCAATGTGGACGGGGGAACACCGTCATCAACCGACCTTTTACTGGTCAAGGGAGGAACACCGTTCACAACAGACTATGACAAATACATCGCAGGAACGTCACACACAATTTAGAAAAGAGGTGAAAGGAAATGGCGACAGCTACAATCACAATCAAGAAAGGCACGACCGCCGAGTGGACGGAGGCGAAAAGAGTTCTCGATGACGGAGAACTGGGTCTTGAGACCACAACGAGCGGTCACAGAATCATCCGCATCGGAAACGGTTCAACCGAGTTCATGCAGTTACCCGTTGCATTTGACATCGAGGAGGTCAGAGAAATCAAAGAGGGCATGGACACGGATGCAAAAGCCTACTATGACGATATGGTCAAAAGAGGCGAGGAGTACATCGCAGAAATTAAGGCGATGGCGACAACCGTTGAACTGACGGACGATGCAACAGCAATCAAATACCGGATGGGAATTTCAGCGGGTACACTCTATTTTGAGGAAATAGAGAAAGAAACCGCATCAGATAACACCGGAGAAAGTGAGGAGGTAACTGAATAATGGCAGCAGGTGAAAGGATATTTATGGCGAAAGAATCGACATCACAGGAGATTCTTGAGAACACAAGGAAAATCATCAAGGGGGCAGAGGAAAAACCAAAGCGGTACGGAATGAGAATCAACCGCCTTGACAGCAATCCGGCGACCCGTGTCACCTATTTGTTTGATGCGGTCGGAATGACACCCGCAGGAATGAATTTCTCCGGAGGCGGGTTCGATTATGGAGACTGGGGAGACATTTGGTTTGTAAAGAACAACCGTCCGGTCATGGTAAGGACAGACGGAACAGTTGACTATGAACTGAATCATGAGAACCATGCACTCAAACTGGACGGAACACCGTCCGACATTGCAAACACATCATACGGGGGAAATGCGATGTCAGAGATTCCGCTGATTTGGGTCAAACGGTGGTCGAAGAATAACTATGATTTTGTCGTGTTCTGCGAAACCCAGTATGATGACACATACAAGGCATACGCACATACTGACGAAGATGGAAACATTTTGCCCGTGACATATTTTCCGATGTATGAGGGAACGGTCATCAATAGTCGTTTGCGTTCTCTGTCCGGACAGACACCGACCGCATCAATGACAGACGAGCAGGAGACGACCGCAGCAAAACAGAATGGCGAGCGGTGGGATAAGCAGTCGTTTTCGGAAATTGTTCTCATGTATGAAATGTGTACGATGATTTCAAAGAGCACCAATTCACAGGGAAAGTTCGGGAACGGAAACAGCAACTCCGACAATTTCTTACAGACTGGAACACTCAACGGAAAAGGACAGTTTTTCGGTTATACATCGACAACACAGGCGGTCAAGGTGTTCTATTGCGAGAACTTTTTCGCAAACTTTTGGAAACGTCTGCGGGGGTTGCTGCTGATTAACGGAATTTATTATGTAAAACCTGTTCCTCCGTACAATTCGACAGGTGAGGGATATATTAACACAGGAATGACCGTGACGGGAACATCCGGAGGATATATTTCAAAAATGGAAATGGCATCGGACATCGGCAGGATTCCGACCGTTGTGTCCGGAAGTGAAACAACTTATGAGTGCGATGGATGCTATTTTAACAATGCGATTGTAGCAGTTGCCCTGTTCGGTGGCTCCCGCAGTGTTGCGTCGAAGTGCGGTCTCTCGTACTGGCATGTGAACAACCCTGCGACGTACGTGAGCACGAGCGTCGTGGCGAGCCTTTCTTGCAAACCGCCTGTTGCTGCGTAGCAGCCGAGGGGGAACGGGGGAGTTTACTCCCCCGCAAAGGGAGGTTCGGAGGGTTTACCCTCCGAGGCATTGAGCGGAGCGGGATTTTCCATGATTTTGGAAAGAGGGCGAGCGACCGACACAAACGGGAAAAATTGTGATAAAATCTCCGACATGAAAAAATGATGACCTTGACATGATAGGGGAATCGGTGTGCGTCCTTGCCCTGTTCGGTGGCAACCGCAGTAATGCGTCGAAGTGCGGTCTCTCGTACTGGAATGTGAACAACCCTGCGACGAACGTGAACACGAACATCGTGGCGAGCCAATCTTATCAAAT
>OGDN01003199.1_pt1 | contig 18131 bp, 19 predicted proteins | sample 1570271 | NCBI WGS metagenome assembly OGDN01 (sample SAMEA4384481, study PRJEB24528) | human gut metagenome | reverse complement strand
CCCGCTTCGATTATATTTATGAATTATCTGTGGCTTCTGCTGCTGAAATCCGGGCTGTTGAGGGGATCGATGCAGATGAAGCCGATAGCATTGTCCGTTTTTTCCGTTCTAATGAAAAATTGGTACGGAAATTGAATACTTTATCCGTTTATCGGATGCAGGAGAAATCGGTAGATAATTTAATCGCCGGTATCGAAAAATCGAAAACGGCCGGTTTTCCCGCTTTATTGAATGCTTTGGGAATCCGGTATATCGGAGAGACTGATTACGGGAGGCAGTCTCTCCGGTATATCGGAGAGACTGCCTCCCGTAATCTGGCTAAAAGTTTCCGGGAACTGACCAGGCTGATGGAAGCCGATTTTGAGCAATTGACCGAAGTAGAAGATATCGGTGAACAGATGGCTAATAGTATTTTGCGCTATTTTGGTAAAGAAGAAAACAGACAATTGGTGAAACGTCTGATCGATTATGGCGTAGAAGCAGAAATAGGAGAAACGGAAACAGGAAACGATAGCCTGACAGGGCAAACATTTGTGATTACCGGTACACTGACCCGGCCCCGCGAATACTTCAAAGAGTTGATTTTGAATGCAGGGGGAAAGGTCAGCGATTCTGTTTCAGCCAAGACCGCCTATTTGTTGGCTGGCGAAAATGCCGGTAGTAAATTGAAAAAGGCAGAAAAATTGGGTACCCGGATTATTTCTGAAGAAGAATTTTACGAATTACTGAAATAATAGGGAATACCCTGCTGCATCAACGAAGTAATAAACGAGGATATGACAAAAAATGATAACAAAAAATTGAAAGAAATAATAGACTTAGCTTGTGAAGAGGCAAAGCGTTTGGGGAATGCGAAGGTTTCACCCGAACATTTGTTTCTGGGGATGTTGCGGATGGATCAGGCCAGGGCTATCGATGTTCTGATCGCTTTGGGAGTGGATTTTTATGAGGTGAAAGCAAAAATCGAACAGAAACTGAATAAGCAAAGGGATAAGAGTGAAGAGATGCCCGATGAGCTGGATCTTACCCTGGCTGCCAACAGTATTGTTAAACGGGTTATCGAGGAGGCCTGGAAGCTGGGGGATGAGGAAGTAGAGTCGGAACATCTGATGTTGGCCATGTTGAGAAATCAGGCAGGGTTTGTCACAAAATTGTTTAATTCTATGGGAGTAGATTACGAGAAGTTTAAAGAACAACTGCTGAAGGAGAAAACCCGTATGCAATCCGATTATGGAGAAGAATCCGATGAAGACGAGGATGCAGGTGATGAAGAATCGATGTACAATCCCTATCGTCAGAACGGGCCTGCTAAATCGGATACACCGGTATTGGATAATTTCGGTATAGATATCACGAAAGCTGCCGAAGAAGGTACCCTCGATCCGATCGTAGGGAGAGACCGGGAAATCGAACGATTGGCCCAAATTCTGAGCCGGAGGAAGAAAAATAATCCGGTGTTGATCGGAGAACCGGGGGTCGGTAAATCGGCTATTGCCGAAGGGTTGGCGATCCGTATCATCCAGAAAAAAGTGTCACGGGTATTGTTCGATAAGCGGGTAGTAGCTTTGGATATCGCGTCTATTGTTGCAGGTACGAAATACCGGGGACAATTTGAAGAGCGGATGAAAGCCATTCTGAACGAATTGGCTAAAAACAAAAATATTATCCTTTTTATCGACGAGATTCATACCATTGTAGGAGCCGGAGGGTCGGGAGGTAGCCTGGATGCGGCAAATATGCTGAAACCTGCGCTGTCGAGAGGGGAGATTCAGTGTATCGGGGCGACGACCCTCGACGAATACCGGCAGAATATCGAGAAAGACGGTGCTTTGGAAAGACGCTTCCAGAAAGTATTGGTCGAACCGACTTCTTTCGATGAAACGGTCGAAATCCTGAACAATATCAAATCCCGCTACGAGGATCATCACAACGTCCGTTATACCGATGAGGCGATCAAGGCCTGTGTCAAGCTGACGACGCGTTATATTTCCGACCGGGCGTTGCCAATATCCATGTGCCTCAGGTTATCGAAGAGTTGGAAAGATCGGTGGAAGAAATCAAGAATAAGAAGAAAGAAGCGGTCAAACAACAGAATTTCGAGGTTGCAGCTGCTTTTCGGGATAAAGAACGCCAATTGCTGGCCCAGCTCGAGCAGGAAAAAGACAACTGGCAGAAGGAATTGAAAGAAAACCGGGTGGTGGTCGATGAAGAGAGTGTGGCCGAAGTAGTGGCAATGATGACCGGAGTACCCGTAAAACGGATCGCTAAGACCGAGGGTATGAAATTGTTGCAGATGCGTGAAGAATTGGCGGATAGTGTCGTCGGACAACAGGAAGCGATTGAAAAGATCGTTAAAGCGATACACCGGAACCGGGCCGGATTGAAAGACCCCAACCGACCGATCGGATCGTTCATTTTCCTGGGGCCTACCGGTGTCGGAAAAACTCAATTGGCCAAAGTATTGGCACAATATCTGTTCGATACGCCTGATTCGCTGATCCGGATCGATATGAGTGAATATATGGAGAAATTTGCTGTTTCCCGGTTAGTCGGGGCACCTCCCGGATACGTAGGATACGAAGAAGGCGGACAGCTGACGGAGAAAGTGAGACGTAAACCTTATTCGGTAGTATTATTGGATGAGATTGAAAAAGCACATCCCGATGTATTCAACATCCTCCTGCAGTTGCTGGATGACGGCCAGTTGACCGATAGTTTGGGGCGGCGCGTCGATTTTAAAAATACGATTGTGATCATGACTTCCAATATCGGAAGCCGGCAATTGAAAGATTTCGGACGTGGTATCGGATTTATGGCTGCCGATAAGACGAATGACAACGATTATGCCAAGAGTGTCGTGCAGAAAGCGTTGAAGAGTGCCTTTTCTCCTGAATTTCTGAATCGTATCGATGATGTGATCGTCTTCAATCCTTTGAGTAAGGAAGATATCCATAAGATCATAGATATAGAACTGAAAGGACTGCTCAAGCGGGTAGGTGAATTGGGATACCACATCCAGGTTTCGGATGCTGCAAAAGAATTCCTGACCGAGAAAGGGTATGATCCTCAATATGGAGCACGTCCGTTGAAACGGGCTATCCAGAAATACCTGGAAGATGAATTAGCCGAAGTGATCATCAAAGGCGACCTTCCCGAAGGGGGGACCCTTTATGTCGACTGCGATAAGGAAAACGATAAGCTGAAGGTAAAAAGTAAAAAGCTAGAGGCTAAAAGCTAAAAGCTAGAGGCTAAAAGCTAAAAGCTAGAAGAGGCGAAAAGCTAGAAGCTAAAGGCGAGAAGGCTATAAAATAAGAAGCTAAAGGCTATAAAGCAAATTATAAACTCCTTTTCTTTGCTTTTAACCTTTAGCTTCTTTGCTTTTTTATCTTTTCAGCTTCTCGCTTTTAGCCTTTAGCTTTTAAGCCTTTTCGCCTTTATTGTTCCTCCGTACAAATATCCACCTGTTTTTCGATGAGCTGATCCAGGGAGATGAAAGATTCGGTTTTAGCAATACCGGGAATATTTTGCAGAGTATTGATCAGGATATCCATCAGATGCTGGTGGCTGTTACACCGGATTTTCAGGAAAAAGGAGTAGTGACCGGTGATGAAATGGCATTCGATTACTTCGGGGATCTTTTCTATTTCTTTGACAACTTTTTTATATTGGGAAGCATTATCCAGAATGACCCCGATGAAAGCACAAATCTTGAATCCCAGTGCGCGTGGCTTTACAATGAATCGTGAACCTTCGATGATGCCGGCATCTTCCATTTTTTTCACTCTTTGGTGAATAGCTGCGCCGGATATACCGCATTCACGGGCAATCTCCAAAAAAGGTACTCTGGCATTTTTTACAAGATAGGATAGAATTTTTCTGTCTATATCATCGATCTGGTATTTCATAGCATTTAGGTATTGATTAGTAAAATGAGATTATCTGAAGTTCAGAATACTATACAATTGTTTGCGTTGTTTGTAATATCTTCTTCCTTCTTCGTTGGTAATGTTTTTGATGACTCCGTCTATCAAATTATTGAATATCGTTGCAAAAGTAAATCCTTCCGGAGGGTAAATATCCGGATTATGAATATCGTTTAGTTTGGCGATATACATCCGGGCGATCATCTCGCTTGAAATATCCTTCTTATACATGCCTTGTTCCATGCCTTTCTCGATATTGATTTTAATCTTCTCATAGATAAAATCTGAACGCATTTGCATATGTTCTTCGAAAATATCCGGGAAAGCTTTCGATAACATAATGGTGAATGAAGGAGATACATTGAAAAAACGGTTGTTGATTTCATCACTGACGATCAACATAATATCGATAGCGTTCCACCCTTCGAAATTGTATTCATTGAAGATTTCTTCAAAACATCTCCGTTCATGCTCCAGTATGGCTTTGACAATGTCTTTGCGGTCGGTGAAATTTTCTTTCAATTCCTCTAAGGTCAGGCCCACCTTTTGCAAGTGTTCTTCGTTGAAATCATTAATTCCGTATTTCGAAATATAGGTTCGTAATTTTTCTGCCAGTTGAAATCTCTGTTCTGTCATTGTTCTGCAAAATTCGGTTTGATGCCGTAAATATAATAAACAAAATGGGATAGCGCCAATTTAAAGTTGTAAATTATTATTTATTCGATCTTTTTTCTTTTAAAATATAGTTGATAATAAGAAAATTGTTTCAATTCTGTTTTTGATAGGATTTCATGGGGAGACATACTATTTTAAAGGTTGTTTTTATACCTTTGTACGATCAAGGGTTGTGATATCTAATTTGAAAATAAATGAAAAAGGGGATACTGGGATTTTTGTTGATACTGCAGGGAATGGTATCGATGGCTGCTGAGAATAAGACGAAATTGATCGTAGGGATTACAGTCAGTAATTTTTATCCGGAGTGGGTAACTATTTATAAGAACGATTTGGCAGAAGGAGGCTTGAAGAGAATTTGTGGGCAAGGTAGAGAGATGATGGCCGATTATCGGTATCTGTATTCGCAGACCGGAGTGGATCAGGCAACGATTTATACGGGTTTATTGCCATCCGAACATGGGGTGATCGCTCACGATTGGTACGATCGTTTGAGAGGAAAGCGGCAGAATAATGTGATCTCGGATAATTGCCTGATGTTGGGGGAAGATGGAGTCAAAGGGCTTAGTCCTGAAGGTTTACAAGCCTTGACACTCGGATGTGCTATGAAGATGAATAATGTTTTTTCGAAAGTATATAGTGTTGCTGTCAATGGGGAAGAGGCGGTTCTGAGTGGTGGAAGCTGTGCGAATATGGCTATTTGGTTGAGTGAAGAGTCAGGTAAATGGATCTCTTCCGATTATTATGCCGATTCGTTGCCGGGGTGGCTGCAGGCTTATAATGCCAAAATGGAAAGCGATTTTTTTATTCGCCGGGGATGGATGGCTTTGGGGGATGAGGATGGTAATGCAACCTCCCTGCGTTTGAAGAACAAGATCGGTTTGGGAAATAATTTTTATTACGATTTGGCACAGGCGAAACGGAAATTCGATACCTATCGGATTTTAAAAGCTACTCCTTATGCTAATACCCTGGTGACGGATTTAGCGCTTGAATTACTCAAGACGGAGCAACTCGGGCATGATAACGATGCTGATTTACTGGCACTGAATTTTTCCTGTCTGGACTATATGAACCGGGATTATGGCGTATATTCCCGCGAATTTCAGGATGTCGTGATGCGATTGGACCGGGATGTCGAAAAGCTTTTGAATGAATTGGATAGCCGGGTGGGAAAAGGAAATTATACCGTTTTTCTAACTTTTTCCGAAGCCCGCGAATTGTTGCCGGAAGAATTGGCCAAGATGAGATTGACCTCCGGATATTTCAGTATTTTTAAAGCCGTTGCCTTATTGAAGTCTTTCTTGAACCTAGTATATGGAGAAGGGGAATGGATTTTGGATTATGATGCCGAACAAATTTACCTGGATCGTCAGTTGATCGAACAGAAAAAAATTTCTTTGAAAGAGATGCAGGATAAGATCGCTGATTTTATGATCGAATTCGAGGGGGTCGGACATGTACTGACTGCTTATTCCTTGACTCATAATGCGTCGTCGGCAGGTAAGGAAGTCTTGTTTCAGAATGCTTTTTCTCAGAAACGGAGCGGAGATATTTTGTATTCCCTGGTACCGACCTGGATTCCAACCCTAAAGGAACGGGAAGACAATTATGCGCGCTATAGCAAGAGAAACCGGGTTCCGCTTTATCTGTATGGGGCTGGGGTACCTCAGGACTTACCTCAGGAGTGTCAAATGACCGCTTTGTTACCGATGTTGTGTCGTATACTGGAAGTACCGGTTCCCTATACGGCCGGGAAATAGAAGTTTTTTCATTTGTTTTTAAAGCGGAGTGTTTCCATCAGAGTGACGATGTCTTCCCGTAAATAATCGATGACCGGAGCCAAAGAATCTTTATCGGGGTGCTGGTTGAAATATAAAGCTCCGCGCAGAAAATGACGGGTGGAATCGGTGATGAAAAATTGAGTGGAAGAAGCGGTATTTCCTTCGATATAATAAATGAGTCCGAAAATTTCCCGATTCTTGAAATATTTTTCGTTGATCGATTCGGCCTTTATCGTATGCGTATAGGCCAGATGATGACAGTCTTCGAGATAATGATTCAGGGCGGTATCGTTGTTGATCTCTTTATAGGAGAGATGGAGTTTGGCGTTGTATTGCGGATAAGAAAGATTCATCCACCCTGGTTCTGCCTGCTTATCGGGATCGGCTTCCAAGATGGCCTGTGCCGATTGCTCGAAACAATAGGGTAGAGTGTCGGGAGAAGCGACCCACTGTTTTTCAGGAAAGTCGATCCTGAAATATCCGTAAGGCTTGGGAGTATATTGGTCCTTGCAACCCGACGCCAGGAGTAAGAATAGAATAAAAGCTGTTTTTAGCATCACATGAGGTATTTATTTTTCAGTAAACCTGTATCAATTTCTTTCGTATTTGATTTTTTTTATCCGGCGGTTATCGACTTCCAAAATTGTGAATTTATGGCTTTGATAAGTGATTACGTCGTTCTTTCCGGGCAATTCTCCCTTGATTTCCAGAATCAAACCGGCCAGGGTATCGGCTTCTCCTTCGATATCTTTGAAACTATCCGGATCTGCATCTACGATTTTAATAAAATCATTTAATAGAGTACAGGCTTCGAAAATATAGGTGTTGTTGGATAATTTCGTATAGGTTTCTTCTTTTTCATCATATTCATCGTTGATTTCTCCGACAATTTCTTCCAGAATATCTTCCATGGTTACGATCCCGGAAGTTCCTCCGTATTCGTCGACGATGATGGCCATATGGACCTTTTTTACCTGGAATTCTTCCAGCAAATCATTGATTTTTTTGGTCTCCGGTACGAAATAGGCCGGACGGATCAATGATTGCCATGCGAAATTCTGAGGCTCTTTCAGATGGGCAAGCAAGTCTTTGACGTACAAAATACCTTCGATGGTGTCCAGATTTTCACGATATACCGGCAAGCGGGAATACCCGTGTTCGATTACCACATTTTTGACTACTTCGAAACTATCTTCGATATCCAGGGCTATAATGTTGATGCGGGGACGGATGATATCGATGGCAGCGATATTGCTGAACCGTACGATTCCCTCTAAAATATCTTTTTCGTCGTTGATTTCTGCATCTTCGGTCAATTCCAGGGCTTTGGATAACTGATCCATGGATAAGCCGTCTTTTTTGGCCATTCGTTTGCTGATAAGGGAAGTTGACCGGATCAATAAGGTCGATAAAGGACGGAAAAGATAAGTGAGGAAAGTCAAAGGACCTGCCATAAAAATGGCCATTTTTACCTGTGAGCGATTAGCGTATAATTTGGGTATAATCTCACCGAATAAAAGGATGATGAAAGTGACCCCTATCACCTGAATGATAAATCCCAACACAGGATTACCCGAAAAATCGAATAAAGAATTAACCAGATAAGTCGATAGAATGACTATACCTACATTTACGAAATTATTAGTAATCAGAATGGTCGATAGTAATAGATTCGGCTTTTGGTGAAGATTGGCTACTTTATCGTAACCTTTTTCTTTCAATTTTTCTAATTCTCCGGGAGATAGAGAGAAATAGGCTACTTCTGAGGCAGAAGCTAATGCTGAACATAACAGAAGGAATAGAAGAATAATCAGAAAAACAATGTCTGCAAGATCGAAAGTTCCGCGGAATATACTTTGTGCCGCGTCATAGGCGTCTGTTTCCAAAATGAAATGAATTAGTTAAACAAATTAAGCTAAAGGCTATAAGCTATAAGCTAAAAGCTGATTGCTATGAGTTTGAAAAGCCAGAGCTTTAAGATTAAAACTCTAGGCTATACTGGGACAAAGATAATTGAAAAACTTTATTTTTATAGCTTTTCACCTTTCGCTTTTCGCTTATAGCCTATAGCTTATCGCCTTTCAGCCTTAAAATGGCAGATCGTCGTTATCGTCCGGTGTATTCATCGGAGGAGTAGCGGTCGTTGAAGTGCTACTTGAAACCGACGGCGTATAAGATCTGGGAGCATTTCCTGTGGCCTCACCGTCTTGTCTGGAAGATAACATTTGCATATTATCGGCATAAATTTCGGTCGTATATCTTTTTACTCCATTCTGGTCGTCCCAGGAACGGGTACGAATCCGTCCTTCGATATAAAGACGCATTCCTTTTTTGACATACTTTTCGACGATTTCAGCCAATCCTCTCCATAATACGATGTTATGCCACTCGGTCTGATCGATGTTTTCGCCGTTTTTGTTTTTATATCTTTCCGTAGTTGCCAGACGGAGATTGGCAACCGCTACTCCGCCTTCCAGGTATCTGACTTCCGGATCAGCACCTACATTTCCAATTAAAATTACCTTATTTACCATAATGCGTCCTAATTAAATTATTTAAATAATTGAAGCAGATAATGAGTGAATCATTGTTCGAAACCCATATACACGTGTAAATTTCTTAACTGAAATTTTACACAAGTTACGAAAAAAAACGGACATGGGATACATCGTCTGCATGATTTTTTTCAAAAAAGCGAAATTAAGGAAAAAAATCTGATTCAGAAAAAAATGACAAAAATCATCCCGTTTTTTTTATTCTTAATAGAAAAGCTTTATATTTGCAGACTGAAATTTGAACGAGAAGAAATAAATTATTGAATATTAAATATTTAAAGAAAATGACAAAAGCGGATATTGTTAACGAAATTTCGAGAACGACCGGGATTGAGAAAGTAGCTGTGCAAGCAACTGTGGAGGCTTTTATGGAGTCAATTAAAAATTCCGTTGTTGAGGGTAAAAACGTGTATTTAAGAGGTTTCGGTAGTTTCGTTGTGAAGAAGAGAGCTGAAAAAACAGCCCGTAATATTTCTAAAAACGTAACTATCAAAATTCCGGAACATTTTATTCCTTCATTCAAACCATCCAAGAGTTTTGTTAACGACGTAAAGGGTAATGTTAAAAAATAAGAAAGGAGGAATTTATGCCAAGCGGTAAGAAAAGAAAAAGACATAAGATGGCTACCCACAAACGGAAAAAAAGACTGAGAAAGAATCGTCATAAGAAGAAGTAAAATTCTTTGCGTTTGTGAGTAAAGATATAAACCTAAAGGCACACGTCTTTAGGTTTATTTGGTTAAAAGATAATGTAATACGGTATCTTAAATAGATAAAAGTTGTGAGTAGTGAGTTAGTTATTGACGTCAAAGCAGATGAAATTGTCATTGCCCTGTTGAGAGAAAAGAAACTGATCGAATTGACAAAGGAAAAGACCAGTATGCAATTTGCTGTCGGGGATATTTATCTCGGAAAAGTGAAGAAAATCATGCCGGGATTGAATGCTGCTTTCGTGAATGTAGGGTATGAAAAGGATGCTTTTTTACATTATCTGGATTTGAGTCCCCAGTTTCATTCGCTGGATAGCTATATCAAACAATGTATAGCTAGAAAAGGAATGCCGGTATCGAAGTTGAAACTGGAACCGGAAATTCCCAAAAATGGGAAAATTGCCGATATTCTGACAGTCGGACAATGGGTGGCCGTTCAGGTGGCCAAAGAACCGATTTCTACCAAAGGACCCCGCTTGACTTCCGAACTGAGTATTGCAGGACGGAATCTGGTATTGATGCCTTTTGCCGATAAAGTGTCGGTTTCCCAAAAAATAAAATCTCCGGAAGAACGGAAAAGACTGAAACGTTTGATCGAAAGTATCAAACCGAAGAATTATGGCGTGATCGTCCGGACTGTCGCCGAAGGAAAGAAAGTAGCTGTTTTCGATAGTGAGCTCAAAGAATTGGTCGAACGTTTCGAAACGGCTTTTAAACACATCCGGGAGATAGAACCTCCGAAATTGATTTTAGGAGAGATCGATCGTACCAGTGCCATACTCCGGGATATCCTGAATCCCTCTTTCGAAAATGTATATGTCAACGATATCACGCTGAGTAAAGAAATCCGGCATTTTCTGACTACTATTGCTCCGGAAAAGCAGGATATTGTCAAATATGTTTCTCCTGAGATACCGATTTTAGACCATTTTGGTGTGGATAAGCAAATCAAATCTTCTTTGGGAAAGACGGTTTCCTTTAAAAACGGAGCCTATCTGATTATCGAACATACGGAGGCTTTCCATGTGATCGATGTGAATAGCGGTAACCGGACCAAACTGGGGGACGATCAGGAAACGAATGCCCTTGAAGTCAATCTGGCAGCAGCCGAAGAAGTGGCTCGGCAATTGCAGTTGAGGGATATGGGAGGGATTATCGTCATTGATTTTATCGATATGCAAAAGGCGGAAAATCGCCAGAAATTGTTCGATAAAATGAAGGAATGTATGGAAATCGACCGGGCAAAGCATACGATCCTGCCATTGAGTAAATTCGGGTTGATGCAAATTACCCGCCAACGGGTACGCCCCGCTATGACTGTGGATACGACCGAACTGTGTCCGGTATGTCACGGTACCGGTAAAGCGGAAGCCGCTATTCTGGTGATCGATAAGATTGAAGATGAATTGGAATTTTTTGTATGTGAGAAGAAAAACAAACGTATTATCTTAAAAGTGCACCCTTTTGTCGGTGCCTACCTGAAAAAAGGATTACTGTCCATGCGGCGGAAATGGGCTTTCCGTTATCATATTTCACTGAAAATAGTTGATGTCCCTTCCTATTATATCTACGAATACCATTTCTATAACCGCTATAACCGGGAGTTGGAGAATTAGAAAAAAGTAAAGGTGAAAAGTGGAAAGATCGATCGTCCGGTTGGGAAGGAGGATTGATCGGGGGAGGATTTTATATTGCTGAGAAGAGGGATTCCGGGTGTATATGCTATGGCTGTCAACTTATGAAAATACAGCGGACAGAGATTGTCCGTGGCCTTCTTAAAGAAACTTGAAAAACGTTTGCATACCCATTAATTATATGTTAAACTTGTATTTGCGTCTAGTGTGAAAAAAAATTAATAATATTTTTGTATGGAGATTTTGCATCAGACGGTGTAGAGGCAAGAATGAAAATTAATTAATAATACACTTAATAGTTTATGAAAAAAGGATTGTTTGCTTTTTTGTTGACGTTCATGCTGGGTATTTTTACTGTTTCGGCACAGGTAGAAAATCCGGCTCAATGGTCATATTCTCAGAAGAGTCTGGGAAATAATGAATACGAACTTGTTTTTAAGGCCGCTTTAGAACCGGGATGGCATATTTATTCGATGTATACGCCCGAAGGTGGTCCTATGGCTACAACTGTTACTTTTGAAGAAGCCGGAAAAGGGATCGAATTGGTTGGAAAAGCAACAGAGAACGAACCCAAAAAAGAACATGACGATGTATTCGGTGTGGACGTTTGGTCGTTCGAACTTGAATATGTCATTACTCAAAAAATTAAAGTAACCGATCCGGCTATTGCTGCTGTAAAAGGTGAAATCGAATTTCAGGTATGCCGCGAAGGACAATGTGTGAGATTCGACGAATCGTTCGATATCAAGATCGGTGATCAGCCTGCTGCTAAAACTGAAGTAAAAGCTGCTGCTGCAACCGATTCTTCCGGTGATTCGACTAAAGACGAGTCTTTGTGGATATTTTTCTGGGGGGCTTTCGTAGCCGGTTTGGCTGCTGTGGTGATGCCTTGCGTTTTCCCGATGATTCCGATGACTGTATCTTTCTTTATGCACGGAGATACGAACAAAGCAAAGGCGAAAGCAAAAGCGATCTTCTTCTCTTTGTCGATTATCGCTATCTATACCGCTCTGGGATTGATTATTTCTATGTTATTAGGTCCTGATTTTATCAACTGGTTAAGTACCAATTGGGTGCCTAATGTATTTTTCTTTGTGATCTTTATGATTTTCGCAGCTTCTTTCTTCGGTGCTTTCGAGATTGTATTACCTTCCTGGATTGTAAATAAATCGGATGCACAGGCAGATAAAGGCGGATATGTCGGAGCTTTCTTCATGGCTTTCACTTTGGTATTGGTATCTTTCTCTTGTACAGCTCCGATTGTCGGGACTGTACTGGTTGAGGCTGCCAGAGGATCTGTACTGCGTCCGATTATCGGTATGTTGGGATTTTCTATCGCTGTAGCCTTACCTTTCGGTTTCTTTGCTTTCTTCCCTTCAAAACTAAGCAACCTGCCGAAATCAGGAGGTTGGTTGAACTCTGTAAAAGTGGTACTCGGTTTTATAGAAGTTGCTTTAGGATTCAAATTCCTGATGGTTGCCGACCAGACTTACCACTGGGGATTACTCGACCGTGAAATATATATCGCTATTTGGGTAACGATCTTTACTTTGCAGGGATTGTACCTGATGGGTAAAATCAAATTTGCACATGACAGCGAACTGAAATACATCGGTGTTCCCCGTCTGGCGTTTATCATCGCTACGTTCACTTTTGTGGTATATCTGATTCCGGGTATGTTCGGTGCTCCTTTAAAAGCTTTGGCCGGTTATTTCCCGCCTCAGGAAACCATCGACTTCGATATCAACCGGATTGTACGGGATAATGTAAAGCAGATTTCTGTCAGTGGTGTTGCTACCGGAACAGCTAAGAAGTCTGACGCTTGTGAAGCTCCGAAATATTCCGATTTCTTGCATTTAGCTCATGGTTTGGATGGCTATTTCGATTATGATCAGGCTTTAAAATGTGCTCAGGCTCAAAACAAGCCGCTCTTTATCGACTTTACAGGACACGGTTGTGTAAATTGCCGCGAAATGGAACAATCGGTATGGTCCGATCCGCGTGTATTGGATATGTTGAAAAACGATTATGTCGTAGTGGCTTTGTATGTAGACGACAAGACTACTTTACCTGAAAGTGAATGGTATGTATCCGATTATGACGGAAAGAAAAAGAAAACATTAGGCAAGAAAAATGCTGACTTTCAGATCAAGAAATTCGATTCTAATGCACAGCCCAACTACATTTTGTTGGATAGCCGCGGCGGCAACGATAATGATCTGAGACCGCATATACTGGCTGCTCCAAGAGGACATAACCTGGATAAAGATGCTTTCGTTGAATTTTTGAAACAAGGTTTGGAAGAATATAAGAAAAGAGGAAATAATTAATTGACTCTTTGACTGATCGATCAGGTACCCCGGAAACGGGGTACCTTTTTTATTTTCCGAAAATTCGGTCTTTTATGTAACTTTTGATCTTTTCAACTGTCTTAGTATTGTAAGTGAGTTTGAATGATGGATAAAAATGAATTTATATCTCTGGTACTTCCTTTAAAGGATCGGTTGTTTCGGGTGGCTTGGTGTATTCTGCGAAGCAAAGAAGAGGCCGAAGATATTGTTCAGGATGTAATGCTGAAGGTGTGGAGGGATGAAAAAGGAAAGGTTGAAAATCTGGCAGCTTATTGTTACACCATGGCCCGGAATCTGGCTTTAAACCGATTGGTCTTGAAAGACAATCGGAGCAAGGAGTTGGAAGGGGCATATGAACAGGAAGTGCAGGAACAACCGTTGGAAAATGTAATCCGTACCGAAAAGATGAAGTTGTTATATCGGATGATTGACGGATTACCCGGTTTACAGCGGGATGTCGTCCAATTGAGAGATATGGAAGGACTGAGTTATCGGGATATTGCGAAAACTTTACAGGTGACGGAAGAACAGGTGAAAGTGAATTTATTCCGGGCCAGGAAAAAAATTAAAACATGGATTTTAAATATGGAGAATTATGGATTATGATCGGATCATAGGGTTGTTGGATAAGTACTGGAAGTGTGAAACCACCTTACCCGAAGAAGAAGAACTGCGTTATTTTTATAAGCATTGCCGGCAAATGCCGGAAGAATTGGCCGAATATAGGGAGCTGTTCATCTTTCAGGAAGGGGAAAGACAAATCGGGTTAGGAAATGATTTCGACCGGAAAATTTTGGCTTCCATCTACAATAAACGTCCTGCCGGATGGAGAAAAGGGCTTCGGGTGGCTGCGGTGTTGTTGTTATTGATAGGGGTAAGCCAGGTATTGATCGATATAGGGAATCCGCAAAAGGATACTTGTCAGACTCCCGAACAGGCACTGGCCGAAGTCCGGCAGGCTTTGAATTTTGTATCTTCGAAGATGAACAGAGGACAACAACTGTTGGAAGAGAATATGGACGAAATGAAATGGATAAACCGATATATAAAATAAATAGGTAATGAAAAAGTGGATATGCATTGGATTATTTTTGATAGGAACCTGTAGTGTCCAGGCCCAGGATCTGGTGAGCGATTTTTTGGCCAAGACGAAAGAAAATAAAGTATTTACACAGGTCAATATCAGCTCCAGGATGTTTCAAATGATTTCAGAGATCACGGATGCTGAAACGGAAAGTATTATCCGAAATTTGACCGGTATGAAAATGCTGACAACAGAACAGGAAACAGACCGGTATTTTCAGGAAGTACGGACGATGCTTCAGAAGCGAAAGCCTGAATATGAGGAATTGATGAGCATTCTGGAAGAAGGAGAACAGGTGTGGATGTATGTCCGGGAAAAGAATAAGGAGATTGTCGAATTGGTGATATTGGTAGGAGGAAAGGAAGAGTTTATGTTAATGAGCTTTTGTGGGGTGATCGATTTGAAAAAAATCTCCCGTTTGGCTAAAGCAGTAAATGTGGAAGGTATGGAGTACCTCGGAAAAGTAAAGAAATAGAGTGTGTCGAATTTTAAACTTTGGGATGATGAAAAAAAGTTTGTTCGTATTGATTTTAATCGGAGGTTGGGTAATCCCCTCTTGGGCTCAGAATAACAAAGAGTTCGAACAATTGTGCAAAAAATATCAGGATTCGGAAAATGTCGGATCGTTCGGAATGGATGGCTTGGGTTGTCTTTTGGCTTCCTGGTTTATCGGGAAAGAAGCGAACGATATAAATGCATTGATTCGGCAATGTTCTTCTTTCCGCATATTGAGTTGTAGCGGAGAAGAAAGTAAAATGCTATGTAAAGATATCCGGGCATTTGTCCGGGCTAGCAAACTCGAGGAATTGATCAGTGTACAAGAAGATGGATCGGAGGTGAAACTCTATATGCAAACGGTTAAAAATAAGGTCCATCAGGTTTTTGTATCGGTTGTCGATGAAGAACAGGAAGTTGTATTTCTGCAAGTAAAAGGAAAATTCGATCTGGCAGCTATTCAAAAATTAGCTAAAACTTCTCAGATTAGTTATCTTTGCCACTGAAAAAGACAACAGATATGCAGATATTGAAGTATATTTTCATCGGTTTGCTGATATTTTTAACGTGTGGTTGTGGTGGAAAGAAAAAACAAGGAGAATTCCGATATTTCCGGAATTATCAACGTACATTTAACGATTTGAACGATAAGCATCTGAAGGCTGCCCGACAATGGGGGATACAACCGGTTACTTCTGACGAATTGTTGGAAGAGCAAATGGGAAAGTTGGATAAAATCGGCTCCTGTCGTTATTATCAGGTAGATGAATTGACCCATTCTATCCCTTATTTGGTTCCCCGGGCAGAGAAATTATTGAAGACGATTGGCCGGAATTTTCAGGATTCCCTTTCCAGTAAAGGCCTCTCTTCCCGTAAGATCATCGTGACCAGTGTGTTGAGAACAACCGGGAATGTGAAAAAGTTGCGGAAGAAAAATGTGAATGCCAGTGCCAACTCAGCTCATGTTTATGGAACTACTTTCGATGTTGCATATGCCCGTTACAAAGGAGCCGAAAAAGAAGAAACCGATAAATTAAAGTCTGTGTTGGCAGAGGTTTTGCAAGATTTGCGCAAGCAAAAGAAATGTTATGTCCGTTACGAATTCAAACAAGGGTGCTTTCACATCACTGTTCGTTAAGTGAACAGGTGCGCTTCATTCTTAGTTGTACCTTTTGTAATGAATTTGGTAACCAACTCCTTTCTTTAAAATCAACTGGTCTTTGTCGAGCTGTATGATATTCAGGGTGTCTGAAAAATGTAAGGTTTGACGGTTGCCGGTACTTTCTCCTTCCAGAATGAGTGTTTTTCCGTTTATCTTCCAGCTTTTGTATTGAAGAGTGGCCATATTGATCGAACTGGCTTTCCCGTCTTTCTGAAATTTTATTCCTTGTACATCCTGGGCTCTGCCGGGGATGGGTTCACACCAGGAACCTAGTATTTTTTTCTCGTAACCTGTATTGGAACAGGATATCAGGCCTAAAGTCAGACAAGCGATTAAAGTAAAATTTTTCATATCACATTTTATTTTATAGTTGTTTGTTTTTAAGGAGATAGCAAAAATAAAATTCTATAGGTGAAATGACGAACTTGTCTTGGAGAAAGAGAAAAAATCTTGATTTTAATCAAGATTTTTTCTGGATTCGTTGAGAATACGGGTTCTGATCCGGCTTAATGTCTCGGGAGTGATTCTGAGGTAAGAAGCAATTTCTTTGAGATTAACCCTGTTCAAAATATCGGGAATTCTTTTTTGTAATTGGAGATAACGTTCCTCGGGGGTATCACAATGCAGGGAAATTATTTTTTTGAGAAAGTCGAAGGCCAACGATTCGACGAATGCACGTACATAAATTTCACCGTCGACCGATATTTGAAGAAAAGGACGTAAGGTTTCCAGAGGGGCCTGGATAACGACAGAATCTTCTAAAGCTTTTACATCCAATAAAGCGTCACAACCCTTTCGGGAAGGCAGGTAGGAGGATATAATTTCTTTCTCGAAAGCAAAAGCCATAATGTGTTCTGCACCTTTAGCGTCATGGCGGAGAAATTTGAAGCTTCCCCGGACGATATAGGCTATCTCATGGCAAAAATGTCCCCTTTGGATAAAAAAACTATTTTTCTTGATTTCTGTTCTTGTCCCGTGTTTTAGGATAATATTTTTCAGGAACTCCAATTCTTTTATATGGATATCGATATCTGACATGAAGCTTGCGGCATACTGTTTATCCGGACGAAGATACAAATAAAGCCTCACATTTTAATATTGAATTATCTTTCAAAATTGATTATCTTTGCACGCCCGGAAGGGAAGGAATCATAGGTAATTATAAAAATAAAATATATTATGGGTTTACAATGTGGTATTGTCGGACTGCCGAATGTTGGAAAGTCTACCTTGTTTAATTGTTTGAGTAATGCGAAGGCGCAATCCGCCAATTTCCCTTTTTGTACGATAGAGCCCAATGTCGGGGTGATCACTGTTCCCGATGAACGGTTGAATAAACTGGTCGAGTTGGTGAATCCGCAGAATGTGGTTCCTGCTGTGGTTGAAATTGTCGATATTGCCGGCCTGGTGAAAGGAGCCAGTAAGGGCGAAGGATTGGGTAATAAGTTTCTCTCTAACATCCGTGAGACGGATGCTATTATTCATGTGTTACGTTGTTTCGATGACGATAATATCGTACATGTGGACGGTAGTGTAGATCCGGTGAGGGATAAGGAAATTATCGATACTGAATTGCAGTTGAAAGATTTGGACGAACTAATAAGCAAAGGAAGGATATGTAACTGAAGCGGAGTACCAGGAGAAGAAAAAAAGATTATAGAAGCGTAGGGAAAAAAGAGTGGAAGAAGAAACAAAAGTTAAGAATAAAAATACAAAATTTGCAGGAATTGGTCTCTTAATATTGGCTTGTGTATGCTTT
>OGDN01003194.1_pt1 | contig 18165 bp, 18 predicted proteins | sample 1570271 | NCBI WGS metagenome assembly OGDN01 (sample SAMEA4384481, study PRJEB24528) | human gut metagenome | reverse complement strand
AGAAATCAGAAAACGCTCTGCTGTCCGTTACTTCTGCAACTGTTGCTTCGTCAGCCAAATTATATAGATTCTGTATCAGGTAGAGCCTCAGCATTAATTCCAGTTCGTATGGCTTATTCCCGCGCTCTCCTTTATAATAGCACGGCTTTATCATTGCTACCCATTCGTTCCACGGAACTATTCGCTCTATCTGCTCCAGAAATTCTTTTTTCTTTGTTCGTACCTGTGACAGTTCGTCCTCCAGGTTCGATAAACTTATCTGCTTATTCATACTTTTATTATACCATTTTTTGTTTTGCTATGCAACCGGTTTGTTTACTAATCGTGCGGTTTGTTTACTAATCGTGCTTAATTTCTAATTTGTGGACTTTGTGCGGTGTGGCCCTAAACATATTTTTTAAAACCTCTTGACAAATACCCCACGGGGGTATATAATATCCACAGAGAACAACGGAGGTGATACCAATGGAGCACAAAGACTGCTGCCAGTGCGAGCACTGCCAGAAAACCAAGGAGCGCTCCCCGGAAGAATACCGCTCGCTGATGAACCGTCTGAAACGGATACAGGGTCAGCTTCGCGGAATAGAGAACATGCTCGAGAACAACGCCTACTGCACGGATATCATGGTGCAGACCGCGGCTGTCACAGCGGCGCTGAATTCGTTCAACAAGCAGCTCCTTGCGAGCCACATGAAAAGCTGCGTCGCCCAGAACATACGCGAGGGCAACGACGAGGTGATAGACGAACTCCTCGACACTTTGCAGAAAATGATGAAATAACAGATAGATCAAGAAAAAAGAAAGGGGCATGAAAATGCAGCAATACGACGTCACAGGCATGACCTGTGCCGCGTGCAGCGCCCGTGTGGAAAAAGCGGTCTCAAAAGTGCCGGGGGTAACTTCCTGCTCGGTGAACCTGCTTACGAACTCGATGGGCGTCGAGGGTACAGCGTCCAGCTCGGACATAATCGCCGCCGTAACGAACGCAGGCTACGGAGCCTCCGTAAAGGGCGCAAAGCCGGAAAAGTCCGCGAAAAGCTCCGAAAACGTGCAGGAAAACGCATTCCGCTCGATGAAGCACCGGCTGATAGCTTCGCTGGTGTTCCTGGTAATACTGATGTACTTCTCAATGGGGCACATGATGTGGGGATTCCCGCTGCCGCCCTTCCTTGAGGGAAATCACACTGCAATGGGGCTGATACAGCTCCTGCTGACTGCGGCGGTCATGGTGATAAACCAGAGATTCTTTATAAGCGGCTTCAGGTCGCTGGTGAGGGGCGCTCCGAATATGGACACCCTGGTAGCGCTCGGCGCCTCCGCAGCGTTCGGATACAGCACTGCGGCGCTGTTCGCAATGACCGACGCGCAGCTCCACGGCGGCGCTGAGGCGGCAATGCCCTTCATGGACGAATTCTACTTCGAATCCGCCGCTATGATACTCACGCTGATAACCGTCGGCAAAATGCTGGAGGCGCGCTCCAAGGGCAAGACCACCGACGCACTCAAATCGCTGATGAAGCTCGCCCCCTCAGAAGCCACGGTGATACGCGGCGGCGAGGAGCTGACGATACCGGCGGAGCAGCTGGCAGTCGGGGATATATTCGCGGTGAAGCCCGGCGAGAGCATTCCTGCTGACGGCGTAGTCATCGGGGGAAGCAGCGCGGTCAACGAATCCGCCCTGACCGGAGAAAGCCTTCCGGTGGACAAATCGGAGGGCAGCAAGGTCTCCGCCGCAACGATAAATCAGTCGGGATATCTCAGGTGCCGCGCCGAGAAGGTCGGCGGCGACACCGCGCTGTCAAAGATAATCCAGATGGTGAGCGACGCCTCCGCGACCAAAGCCCCCATCGCCAAGCTTGCGGACAAGGTTTCCGGCGTGTTCGTCCCGGTGGTCATCGGGATCGCGCTCGTCACTATCGCTGTATGGCTGCTGTGCGGTCAGACAGTGGGATACTCCCTCGCAAGGGGAATTTCCGTGCTGGTCATAAGCTGCCCCTGCGCGCTGGGTCTGGCTACTCCGGTGGCGATAATGGTCGGCAACGGCATGGGCGCAAAGAACGGCATACTGTTCAAGACTGCGGTCTCGCTTGAGGAGACCGGAAAGGTCAGCATTGTGGCGCTCGACAAGACCGGCACCATCACAAAGGGCGAACCCGCGGTCACTGACGTTATCCCCGCCGCCGGAGTCACCCGCGGGGAGCTGCTTAGCTCCGTCTGCGCGCTTGAATCCCGCAGCGAGCACCCGCTCGCCTCCGCAGTCATGGCGTACTGCTCGGAAAACGGCGCAGCTCCGCAGGAAACCGAGGAGTTCACCGCCCTGCCAGGCAGCGGACTTTCCGCAAAGCTGAACGGCTCCGAGCTTCTCGGCGGCAGCGTGAAGTTCATCTCTGAGAACTCCGAAATGCCGGAGGAGCTCCGCGCTGAAACCGACAGGCTCTCCGGCGAGGGCAAAACTCCGCTGTGCTTCGCCCGCGATGGAAAGCTGCTCGGAGTCATCGCCGCAGCGGACGTTATAAAGCCCGAAAGCCCCGAAGCCGTGAAGCAGCTCCGGAACATGGGCATACGCGTGGTAATGCTGACCGGCGACAACGAACGCACCGCGAAGGCGGTCGGAGCGCAGGCGGGTGTCGACGAAGTAATAGCCGGAGTTCTCCCGGACGGCAAGGAAGCCGTGATACGCTCCCTGAAGGAGCAGGGCAAGGTAGCGATGGTCGGCGACGGAATAAACGACGCCCCCGCCCTTACCCGCGCGGATATCGGCATAGCCATCGGAGCCGGCACGGATATCGCGATAGACGCGGCGGACGTGGTCCTGATGAACAGCCGTCTCACGGACGTCCCGGCGGCGGTGCGGCTGAGCCGCGCTTCCCTGCGGAACATCAAGGAGAACCTGTTCTGGGCGTTCATCTACAACACGATAGGTATACCGCTGGCGGCGGGCGTGTTCGTGAACCTGTTCGGCTGGAGCCTTGACCCGATGTTCGGAGCTGCGGCGATGAGCCTTTCGAGCTTCTGCGTAGTTTCAAACGCGCTCAGGCTGAATTTCGTGAAGGTCCACAGCCCCGCGCATGACAGAAAAATACACCATATCAGCAACAAACACCACAAGGAGGAAAAATCAATGGAAGTAACAATGAAGATCGAAGGCATGATGTGCGGCCACTGCGAGGCAGCTGTAAAGAAGGCGCTCGAGGCGCTCCCCACCGTTGAAAGCGCCGAGGTCAGCCACGAAAAGGGCACCGCAGTAGTCAAGCTCTCCGCCGAGACCCCGTTTGAGACCCTCAAAAAGGCAGTCGAGGACAAAGACTACAAGGTAATAGGATAATTCGGAATTAAGAATTCGGAATTATGGTATCGCTTCGCGATGAATCTTAATAGATTCAAGGCGAATTGTGGTCGTTTTCAAAAATCAGCCCCGGGCGTATGACCGTCCGGGGCTGATTTTATACGTATTCGGGATATAGCTTTTAGAATTGTCCGCAATACTGATCTACCGCTTCGGTTATAGAAATACCCCCGAGATCTCCGTTGAGGTACCCCAGCATAAACGCATGAAAATTATCAGACAGGATACGATCTGCGGAGTTCTTCCCTGTCAGCGGCGGAACGCTGTCCATCACCTCGAGGTACACCTTTCCGATGTCCTGACCGCCGAGCTGCGGCAGCTCTATCGGCTGCATTGCCGCGAATTTCGCGCGGTTTCCGGGAATCACAGTCGTGTCCTGCGACGAGGTATCCATGCTGCCGGAAATGCACACGCTCCGGAGCAGCTCCGCTGCCGCTTCACGGTTTTTGCACTGCGGGTTCACCAGCGCGTAGGAGCCTCCCCAGATAAAGTACTGCGGACCCGCGCAGACCGCGTAGTCGTCGCTGTTTGTTATTGTCGGGAGGACTCCCTCAATAAACCAGCTTGCCGTAAAATGCCCGAAAATATCCGGGTCGGCGAAGCTTTCCATCCACTCGTTTGACCAGCTGTAGCCGCCCCTGAGACACCCGCTGTCGGTCATTTTCTTAGCCGCAGAGAGCCAGTCCATCGCCGCCGACGGCACCGAAAGCTTCCCGTTTTTATCGGTAAAGCTGCTACCGCCCGCAAACGCAAAGTACATCTCGTACGCGTTGGTGGTCATGGTGATGCCCTTGCTCCTGGCAAGTTCGGCGGTCTCCAGGAACTTCTTCCAGTCGGAGATGTGCGACTGCACCGTCTCCGGGTCGTCCGTCCCGAACAGCTTCTTCGCCCCGGAGCGTTCACAACGGGAAGCGCGCACAGCTCCCCGGAGGAGTTCCGCCCGCTTTCAGTGTTGAAGCTGAACAGCCCGGAGACCTCCGCTTCGGATATCCCGATATCTTTCATCGGCAGTACGCTGTCCAGGAATCTGCAAATTTCAGCGCTGTCGCAGATGATGATATCCACCGTCTGACCGCGCCAGCCGTATTCCAGTACGTCGTCATAATCTTCGAAGTCGATGTGCTCGCTGACGAAATTCAGCCTTGCGCCCTCCGGCTGATATTTTCCCACCAAATCTGAGAACTCGTCGTTCCTGCTGAAAACCGTCAGCGTCGATGAGACCGCAGGCTTATCAGGCTTATCGGGTTTAGCTGGCTCCCTGTCCGAGGCTGAACTGAGAATCCCGCTGAAAAATTCGACGATGAATACTATCGCCGCCATCAATACCGAAACCGTTGACTGCATATAATTACCTCCCATAATTTGATGTAATACAATGATACCATATATTTACTTGCTTGTCAACAGTTTTAAGCGATTTCTACACCAACTGCTCCCGCAGCTCCTTCAACAGCTTACGCTCGCGGCGGCTCACCATCACCTGAGTCATTCCGAGGATCTGTGCGGTCTCGCTCTGCGTCTTGCGCCGGAAGTACCTCAGCATGAGTATCTCCCTGTCCTCGCCGGAAAGCTCCGACAGACACTGCCGCAGAGCCAGGCGGTCGATGAGCGCGTCCTCACCGGAGGCGGACGGCACCGGCAGAGGCTCGCCGTCCTCGCCACCGTGATCCAGCGACACCGGAGGGATTCCGGCGCAGAGCGCCTCGGCGGCTTCCTCGGGAGTGACCCCCAGAGCCTGCGCGATGTCCGAGATACGCGGCTCCCCGTTGGCGGAAAGCTGGTCGCGCAGCCGCGCAGCCTTTACGGAAAGCTCCTTCAAGCTGCGGCTTATCTTCACGCTGCCGCCGTCCCGGAACAGCCGCCGTATCTCGCCGAGTATCACCGGCACGGCGTAGGTCGAGAAGCACAGCCCGCGCTCCGGCTCGAAGCGGTCGACCGCCTTCACCAGACCCACGCAGCCCGCCGCGTACAGCTCCTCGTACTCCACGCCGCGCCCCCGGAACCTGTTCGCCAGCTTATGCACCAGCGGAAGGTTTCCCTCGATGAATTCGTCCCTGGTCACGCGAGGCTCACCTGCTTTTCTGACCTTTCCGGCTCAGCGGGGCGCGCGTGTGCGCTTATCCGCTTCTCCATCGTGACGGAAGTTCCCTTTCCCGGCGCGCTCTTGACGCTCACGCGGTCCATGAAGCTCTCCATAACCGAGAACCCCAGACCGCTGCGCTCCTCCTCCGGCGCGGTGGTGAACAGCGGAGTCATCGCCTGCTCCACGTCCTGTATTCCCGCGCCCTTGTCCCTTACGCATATGTAGAACAACCCTCCCGGGTACTGCCGCATTATCAGCTCCACCGTGCCGACGCAGCCGCGGTATCCGTGCACGATGGCATTCGTGACCGCCTCGGAAACCGCGGTCTTTATCTCGCTTATCTCCCGCACGGTAGGGTCCGCCTGAGCCGCGAAAGCAGCCGCGGCAGCCCTCGCGTAGCTCTCGTTCACCGACAGCGACGGAAAGCTCAGCCGGCATTCGTTCAGTATCTCACGTTTCATTTCACGACCTCCCTGGTCTCCACCAGCAGCCCGGCAAGCCCGGACAGCTTTATCACCCCGGCGATTTCCGGGCGCGCGTTCTTGATGATGATATCCCCGCCGCATGCCCTGACCGCACGCAGCCTCCCGAGTATCAGCCCTATCCCCGAGCTGTCCATGAACCCGACGTTCTCCATGTCGATTATCAGCAGCTCCGGCTGGGAGCGCTCTATCACCTCGTCAAGCTCCCGGCGCATTTCCCGGGCGGCATGGTGGTCGATATCCCCGGAAAGCGCCGCTGTTATCCGCTTTCCGTCGTTGTATAGCTTAACCATTTGGTTTCCCCCTTTCAAGCATGTTTATCTTACCACTTTTCCGCTGCGCAGTTTGTCGTTATTCCGGCGGAGTTCCTGGGTTTTTCTGCCGCCTGGTAATACTTCTGCGGATATCCTGCCGTTATTTCTCAGATGGTGCGATTTTTGTTGACAAACTGCACAAATTTGCAAAAATTAACTGTGCAGTTTCGACAAATCCCTGCATAAGCTGTTGAAAAACGCGCAACATTATAGTACAATGTAACTATAAACCGCAGGCAAGAATTGGGCAGAAATGCCAAAACAGGGACGCGCCGTCCTCAGCGGACAGCGTTTACCTGCAACAGGGTGATAAATTGTACAAAGCTTTATTCTCACGCAAGACCATTGACAAGATACCGGAATACTACGACTGCGTTCACGACCTGCTCAACACAAGCGCTGTGCAGGAGCTCGGGGAGTACACCCACCACAAGGGCACGACCCGCTTACAGCACAGCCTGAACGTATCCTACTACAACTTCCTGCTCTGCCGGAAGCTCCATTTTGACGCCTGCTCCGCCGCGAGGGCGGGGCTTCTGCACGACCTGTTCCTCTACGACAGGAAGCAGCACGAACCGGTGGAGGGCGAGGGAAACCACGCCGTAGGCCACCCGAAAGTAGCGTTCTTCAACGCCGCGGAGATCTTCCCGATAAACGACCGCGAGGGCGATATGATCGCAAACCACATGTGGCCGCTGTCGCCGCACATGCCGCACTTCCGCGAGACATGGGTGATACAGTTCGTGGATAAGGCGTGCGCCCTCGGGGAGATAAGCTGTCTGGCGGCGCGGATCAGCCGCAGCAAGATACGTCTGGCGGCGGCGTTTTCGCTGACGCTCCTGGTGCGCATGACTATTCGCCTGTAAACAGCGACTTAAAGAACTCGTAGACCGCGAACCGGAATTCCACACGGTTCCCGGTGAAATCCTCCGGCAGTGTATCCAGAGTATCCGCAGGCTGCGAAGCCAGCGGAATGCACATCGCCGGGTACATCACGCACCACCAGTTGTGACCTTCCCCGCTGCCGAGGGTTATGCGCAGCGCCTGGTACTCCCCCGCCGGGAGAGTCGCCTGCTCGTAGCGCCGGGTCGGGAAGTACATCTCGGTAAGCTCGGCTTCAGCTCCATAGTCAACGCCCTGCTGCGAAAGGAACTCGCAGCAGGTTTTTTCTATCTCCGGAAGCAGCCCGCGCACCGTATCGGCGGCTTCTTCGCGGCTGCGCGCTCCGGAGAGCTGCGTGCCGTACTCCTGCAATACGCAGTCCCGGAGCGCCAGCTTTATTTCCTGGTCGCGGGGGCTGTCGCTGTTTGCCGGAATGTGCAGCCGCAGAACCTCAGACGGTATCTCGTCGCATTCCTCCGCAAAGCCTGCGAATCCTCCCAGCAGCAGCGCCAGAGCCGCTCCCAGAGCCATTATTATGTCAAGTGACCGTGCTGTCATGATGTGTACCTCCGTTGTTTCGTCTGATGAAAGTATTGGAGGAGCTGGTATTTTTATTCAAAACAAATCGCCTGGTGCGAAACTTTTTCTTCCATTTTTACGACTACGAATACAAATAATAAAGGGAGGGAAAGCCATGCCAAAATACGCAAAGCACATTGCACTCCTGACCGCATTCGCGATGCTGTGCGGCTGCACCTGGAACACCGGATCAACTCAGACCTCCACTGCGGAGGCAGTCCAGACCACGCAGGGATCCGCCGAGGCTCCGCATAGCTCCGAGGCACCGCCCGCCGGAGAAACCACCGCAGATGTATCCTCCCAGCCGGGTCAGCCGGAACAGACTGAACAGCCAGGGCAGACAGGGAATTCCTCGGGCGTTTCGCTGATATCCGGAGGAGATTCAAAGTACAGCGATATTTTCGAGCTGAACGGAACCTGGTGCGATGTCAGCGAGCTTCCGTTCAATGTGGAAACCTACGATGTTCCGCTGCTCGGCAAATGGGGAGGTGACAACTTCCTCGGCTGCTTTGACAAAAAGATGTACTTCACTGAAGGCTCCCAGATCCACGGCGAGTGGTGGTCTGAAAACAGGCTGTGGCGATTCGACCCGCTCACCGGAACGGAAGAGCTGCTGTACGACTACGGCAGCGACGATTCCTGGCTGTCCGCGCTGTTTGCAAACGACACTTACGTCGTATACGAAAGGTTTGCCTTCGAATTCGACGAGGACGGCTCCGTAAAGGACTCTACGGAGTGGCTTACCGTTGTGAACCATCAGACCGGCAAAACCGTGTTCGATGTCCCGGAAATGTCGGGAAACATACGCTACCTCCCCACCCAGGGCGTGCAGGCAGTTTACGACAGAATGTACATTTCCGCTGAATACACCCTGCCAGACTTCAACCAGACTCTAAAAACCGTGCTGACCGTGGAGCTTTCAACCGGGGAGGTCGGTCTGTACGGCCTCGGTCTGACTGATGTTTATTACGGCGTCGGGAATGTCTGCTTCCTTACGGAGGATCTCTCCGTAAGAACCCTCTACGGCAGTTTGCCGATAATCCTTCCTTCTTGTGAGGGGATCGGCGACAACGCCCTTATCTTCTATAACATGCTCAACACCTACTACCCCACCACGGTGCTTACACGTAATTATGATGTACTCGGCGAGCAGTCGGAACTGGGCTGGCGCAACAGGGAAAACACAGAAGAACATCTGATAGGCAAGTCCGCGTTCTCGGTTTTCATCACAAGCGACGGCGTTATGAACCGCGACGAGATATTCTGCGCCAGAATGTGGAAGCACCTTCCCACGCGGACGCTGGTGCAGGAACCCGACTACTACCGACAGGACACGGACAATTATCTCCTGATAGGCTGGTATGACGATGACGCGGAATCTGCTCGTGCCGCGCTGCTGGATCTGGGGCAGGATGAATTCCCGGATATAATCGCGAACAACGACTGCATATTCCTGCTGGATTACGCTGAGAACAACGTCACTATGCTGTATTCTTCAGCGGGATAATACAAAGCGTGGTCATTATAGTACTCTCACAAAAACGAGGGAACCATCAGGCTCCCTCATTTTTATAACTGATTTCTGCAACCTTTTACTTCCGTAAGCGGTATTACATACAAAAGACCTCCGAACCTACGCAGAAAGGAATACTATATGAAAAATAAACTCCTGACCCAGGCGGCAAAATCCATGTCGGCCGTTTTGCTTGCAGCCGTTACGCTCACGAATGTTCCGGGCTACGTCAATGCAGGCGCAGTTAAATCCACCGAGCCGGTCTACCCGAAGATGGCTCAGTACCCCGGCGAGGACGAAAACGGCTGGGACAAGTGGAACTCCTCCCGGAGGAAGCAGCTCAGCGCCCCGGAGGGCTACTGCGACAGCCTGTGGAGCTTCTACGGCGACAGCTCCCGCACCTACCTTTCCGGCACCCAGGAGAACCGCGCGTACTCCCCGGTGAGCCTGTACATGGCTCTGTCCATGCTCGCGGAGTGCACCTCCGGCGAGAGCCGCAGCCAGATACTCTGCCTGATGAACGCCCCGGATATCGAAACCCTCCGCACCCAGGCTGGGCAGGTCTGGAACGCAAATTACTGCGACGACGGCGCGATAAAGAGCGTCCTAGCGAACTCCGTGTGGCTCTCTGACGACCTCGAAACCAACAGCGGGACCCTCGGCACTCTCGCAAAGAGCTACTACGCCTCCGCGCATTCCGGGGAGTTCGGCTCTGATGAAATGACTCTGGCTATCCGCAGCTGGCTCAACGAGCAGACCGGCGGCATGCTGAATGACGCTGTGTCCAATGTCGCCCCGGACGCCTCAACGCTGATGGCGCTGTATTCCACGGTGTGGTTCAAAGGGCGCTGGGATAACGAATTCAACAAGCAGCTCAATGATACGCGCACGTTCCACGCTCCCTCCGGAGATGTCCAGGCGGAGTTCATGAACCAGTCGTTCGACCGCAGCTACTACTGGGGCGAGGACTTCGGCGCAGTGAAGCAGCCGTTCGTAAGCGGGTGCGATATGTGGCTGATACTCCCAGATGAGGACAAGTCCGTCAGCGATGTGCTGGATTCCGGGAATTACCTTAGCCTGCTGACCGATGGCTACGACTACGAAAACTCGCGAACCATGAAGGTGAATCTCGCACTTCCGAAATTCGACGTTACCTCCACCATCGACCTCAGGGAAGGTCTGACGGAGCTGGGCATCACCGACGTGTTCAGCGAAAACGCGGATTTCTCGGAGCTGTGTTCCTCGGAGCTGTACGTTAACAGTGCGCGGCAGTCGGCAAGGGTCACTATTGACGAGGAAGGCTGTACAGCGGCGGCGTTCACGGAAATGCTGCTGTGCGGCTCCGCATGCCCGCCGGCGAATATCCAGGAGATAGATTTCGTGCTCGACAGACCATTCCTGTTCGTGATAACCGGGCTTGACGGTCAGCCGCTGTTTGTCGGAACGGTATTTAATGTATGAGATAAAATTACAGGCGTAGTTTGTGGAATCCTTAATGATAGGCATGCCAGTTGGGATTGTGACAAACTATAATTTAGCTGTGTAGTGTGCTTCCGAAACAGTCCACCGGACTGTTTCGGAGGAAAGGCTCAACAAAGACAATGTGTTGCTTGTGGGGGAAAACTCTTGTTTTCCCCCACACCCCTTTAGCGCTTTTGAACGTTTTGACTGCGCGCCGGCGCGCAGAGTAGCCGTGCTCCGCACGGAGTATCCGCACTTCGTGCGGAGGTTTCGCCTGACGGCGACGAGGGCGCTGCCCTCGACTCGCAAGGGGGACGCGTCCCCCTTGACTCCCGATTAGGGATTGCGGTAAGCGGAACACGCACCGCTAAATTATAGGTTTCCACCGACTTTATTTCCCACACAGATTGCGTCAAACCTCCAAATAAAAAAGAAAACCCTCCCGAAAAATCGGGAGGGTCACTTTTGCGAGTTGATCAATAGGTTCTATAGAAATTTGCGCTCCACCTTACGGTGCTGTCTGAGTAAATGCTAGTTTCTGAGAGAAAATACCAACCAATCCGGGCGGGTCAATTACTCGCCTCTCATCTTTGCGAAGCAGTCGCTGCAGTATACGGGTCTGTCTTCCTTCGGCTCGAAGGGAACTCTAGCGATACCGCCGCAGCCAGCGCAAGTAGCCTCGTAGAAGGTTCTGCCGCTCTTGCCTGCGTTCTTCTTAGCGTCGCGGCAAGCCTTGCATCTCTGGGGCTGATTTGTGAAGCCCTTCTCTGCGTAGAACTCCTGCTCACCAGCGGTGAATACGAAGTCAGCGCCGCAGTCCTTGCACTTTAAAGTGATGTCTGTGTACATAGTCCATACCTCATAAAAAAAATTTTCGCCCTGGTCGGACTCCCACCGACACCTTTGATAAACAACGCTCTGGTAAATTAAGCTACCGGGTCATATCCAGCCCGAAGTCACAGCCTCGGGAAAACCAGCTTAAGCTTTGCACGCGCCCTAGTCACGGCATTATCCACGGACTTCGCCGAGACGGACAGCTTCTCCGCGATCTCTGAATACGGCATTCCGAGGATAACTCCCTCGATACACCCAAGCTCCAGCGGAGACAGCAGCGACCTCATACATCTTGTGATCTCGTCGGCGCTCTCACGGCCTATAACAAGCTCCTCCGGCGTGGGCGAACTGTCGGGGATATCCTCGTCAGCAAGCTCCTCCAGACGCTCATTGCGGCGCTTCGCGCGGTCTACGGCGTTCTTCATGCGGTTGCTGACGCACACCGAAGCGAACCCGCTGAAGCTCCCCTTCTCCGGGGAATACTTCCGCAGCGCGGAGAGCAGCGCGTCAAGCCCGTCGCTCACAAGCTCTTCGTAATCGGCGCCGCCGCTGTACTTCCCGGCAAGCGCAAGCACAAGCCCGGTATACCGCGAAACCATCTCAGCGACAGCCTCGCCGCTTTCCGCTGAGGAAACACAGCCCGCAAGCTGCTCGTCAGACATCTGTGAAAAATCAGCCATAGTTAATTCCGAAATTACTTTAAATGTAAAAATCTCTACTAGGGATAATTATAGCACCTGCTATAAGTTTTGTCAAGGAAAATCGGAAAATTTCCCAAAGAAAAGCGTTTTACATGAAAAAAACAGCCTTCGTTTATGCAAAAATACTACAACCAGCCGCAGCGCACGCTCATCACTTCCGGCAGTACTTTTCCCTGCCCGACTTGAACAGGTTTCCCCCCACGCAGTCGATAGTGACTATCAGCGGGAACTTCTCAAATCTGAGCCGCTTTACGCTCTCGCAGCCGAGATCCTCGAATGCGATGACCTCGCATTCCGGAATGCACTTGCAGGCAAGCGCGCCCGCTCCGCCTATCGCGCAGAAGTACACCGCGCCGTTGCGCCTTATCGCCTCGCAGACCGCCTCGGAGCGCTCTCCCTTGCCTATCATCGCGGAAAGCCCCATATCAAGCAGCATGGGAGAATATACGTCCATTCTGCTGGAGGTGGTGGGACCGCAGGAGCCTATCGCCATGCCGTCCTTCGCCTGGGTCGGTCCGGCGTAGTAGATCGCCGCGCCGTCTATCTCATATGGAAGCGGCTCGCCGTTCTCAATGCACGCCTTGATTCGCTTGTGCGCGGCGTCGCGGGATGTGTACACCGTTCCGCTGAGAAGCACCTTGTCGCCTGCCCTCAGAGTCTTTGCCTTTTCCTTGAGTTCGCTTGTGTTCAGTTCTATTTCCATATTTATACTGCCTTTTATTACGATAATTCGGCGGCGCAGAGCCACTGCACCGCCGTTATTTTCATGTTATCAGAAACCGCCGAAGCCGCCGAAATCGGAACTCATGTCGTCATCGTCGGAGCCGCTGACGAAGTTTCCGCCGCCGAAATCCCAGATAGAAGAATCATCTGCGGAGGGCGGTGTGGTGGACTGCTCCTCGGGCTGTTCTTCCTCCTGCGGCTCGGGAGCGTCGTAGGTTATCGCGGAGGAAGCGCCGTTCGCGGATTCCATAGCCTTGAGCTGGTTCTGAAGCTCCGCCCACGGGTCAGCCGCAGCGGAGGTATCCTCCTCTGGCTCCTCATCAGCCGCGTCATGGAATGAGGTCCCGCCGAACGCCGCCTCAGCCTCGCGGAGAGCCTTCATCAGGTCGTCCTCCTCGGAACCGGAGCTTTCCGGCTGCTCGTCCATGTCGATATCGGATACGTTGTTGGGCTTGATCGCAGCAGCTTCCTCGGCAGCCCTTACAGCCGCAAGGAGGTCGTCGTCAGCGTCGGTCAGCGCGCTGGCGGGCATGGTCTGCGCCAGGAGATCCTTCGAGAAGTCGTTGTTGAACGAAGCCTCCGAGTGGTCGGATACGTCCAGCGGCTTTATCTCGTCGACCTGCTCGGGCTCCTCTGTATGGGTATCCATGTCGAAGCCGCTCATATCGTCGTGATTGTCGCTCACGTCGAATACGCCGCCGAACGGATCGCTGCCGGAATCAGGGTTGACAAGCGGGATATCCTGCTTGTTTTCCTCAGCCATCTTCTTTTCAGCGGCTGCGATGGCGTCAGCCATGTCGTTCCCGCTCCAGTCGCCGAATAATGCGGGAGCGTCCTCCTCGGCGGCGTCGGAAAGCGCCGGCTCGGTCTGGGGTTCTTCCTCGGCGGGAGTTTCATGCTCCTCTGCGGCAGGTTCGGGGAACTCAGCGGTTTCAGGCTCGTATACAGGCGCTTCTGTCTCCTCTGGTTCTGCTTCTGCCGGAGCCGAAGGCTCCTCATGATCTGCGGAAGCAGCAGGCGCGGAAACCTCCACCGGCACGGGCTGCGGAGCCGTGAATACAGGCGCAGCGGCAGCCCCGAGAAGTTCCGCTGCGGAGCCGTTGACTGCGTTGAAGCTGTCGGTCATTGCCTCGATCTGCTGTTTCAGCACTGCGAGGAACGCCTCGGTCTTTTCGGATGCGGCGGCGCGCTCCCTGTCAGCGGCGGCGATTATCTCGGCAGCCCGGGCGTTCGCCTTGTCGATTATAGCGGACGCTTCCTCGTTTGCCTTGTCGATGACCTCGTTGAACGCACGGGTGGCCTCAGCGGAGACGCCCTTGCCGTTCTTGAGCATGTCGGTCATTTTCTTCTTCTCAGCGTCGATACGATCCTTCAGGTTGCGTATCTCGATGAGCTGGCGCTTGGTGGTGGACTTCTCCTCCTCAAGCTGGGAGCTCATTTCCTCGACCTTTCTGTCAGCCTCGGACTGGGCAGCCTTTATGCGGCCGTCGGCTTCCTCGGCGAGCTTTTCAGCCGCCTTAGTCTTTTCGTCGTTGGAGCGCATGTCCGCTTCTAGCGCGCTCATCTTCTTGCGGAGGTCGCTTATGTATGCGTTAACTTCATTTTTATCAAATCCTAACGGGACCTGTCTGAATCCATCTCCAGCTGCCATGTGTGGTTCCTCCTGAGTAAAGTGATTTCACAGCGGTGGGAGTGATACACAGCCGCCGCATTCTTACATATGATTATATCATATTTTTTGTAATTATACAAGTGTTTTAGCAAATTTTATATATTTGAAATAAAATACGCGCCAAAATTGTAAGATTATCCAAAGACCTGAAAGCCTTTTTGTCAGATTCATAGATTTTATATGGTGAAAATGCCCAAACGCAGTAAATCGGGTTGTTTTTTTCATCAAAAACGTGTATAATCATACTGTAATCGAATTGTAACCATTATAAATGGCTGCTTATAATCTTCAACTGAAGGAAGGATCGATATTATGCATGACAAGACTATGACTTTTTCTGTCCACGACGACAGGGAAAACGAAATGAAGGAGATCCTTACTACTGTATACGACGCTCTCAAGCAGAAGGGCTACAACCCGATAAATCAGCTTGTGGGCTACATTCTTTCAGAGGATCCCACCTACATAACCACGTTCAACAACGCCCGCGGGCTTATCCGCCACATCGACCGTGACGAGCTGCTCCAGGTGCTTGTGAAGTCTTATCTTTCAGACTGAACGTACATTCCGACATAATGACCCCGCTCAAATGCGGGGCTGTTTTTGTGTTACGGGGAAATTAATAACTTAATACGCTAAAAAGGAATAAATATGAGCTACACAAAGAAAATGACCGAGGGCAGCGAGCTTAAACACATAATACTGTTCACGCTGCCGCTGTTCGCCGGAAACGTATTCCAGCAGCTATACAACATCGTGGATTCCATCATCGTCGGGAAGTACCTCGGCGCGAACAAGCTTGCGGCGGTGGGCACGACAGGAAGCCTCACCTACCTTTTCAGCACGCTGTGCATAGGGCTTTCCGTGGGAGCCGGCATACTGATATCCCAACGGTTCGGCGCGGGAATGCACAAGGAAGTCCGCAAACTGATCACCAACTCCGCGTATGTCATAATCGCGTTCGGAGCTGTGATAACCGTAATCTCCGTGGCGTTCGCCGGACTTCTGATGAAGATGATGAACACCCCGGAAAACCTCCTGGAAGACGCCACCGCCTACATGCGCGCGGCGTGCTCCGGCACGATATGCGTGGCGGCATACAACTGGATAAACTCCGTTATGAGGTCGCTTGGGGATTCCCGCACGCCGCTGATATTCCTGGTCGTTGCGAGCCTGCTCAACGTCGGGCTTGACCTGCTGTTCGTATGCGTGTTCCAGTTCGGGGTGGTCGGCGCGGCTTACGCTACCGTGATATCCCAGGGCGTGAGCGCCGCGGGGTCGATAGTGGTAGGATTCCGCAAGAACCCGTACTTCAAGCTCACCCGCGAGGACGCCAGGATCGAAGGCGAGGCATGCCGCCGGATAATCTCGACGGGCATTCCGATAGCGCTCCAGAACGCCATGATATCCGTTTCAATGATATTCCTACAAAGGACCGCGAACGGCTTCGGCGAAACAGTCATGGCGGCGTACACCGCGACAATGCGCGTCGAGCAGCTCGTGCAGCAGCCATTTGCCTCCATGAACGCGGCGGTTTCCACCTTCGCGGGTCAGAACATCGGAGCGGGTCTGCAAAATCGCGTTATACGCGGATATCACCGCAGCATGCTTGTAACGGTGGGATTCGCGCTGTTCATCATGGGGATATTCCTGGCGTTCGGCAATCAGATCGTCGGAATGTTCGTTGACGAACCGGAGGTCATCGAGATAGGCGGTCAGGCGCTGAAGCTTTCCTGCCTGTTCTACGTGGCGCTCGGAACTATCCACACCACCCGCGGACTGCTCAACGGCGCAGGCGATGTCGTTTACGCGATGATAAACGGCTTCGTGGAGGTCGCAGGCCGTATCGGATTCGCGATAATCCTCGTTCATATCCCGGCAATGGGCTGGTGGGCAGTCTGGACCACTACCTGCCTTACCTGGGTGATAACCGCGCTGATGTCACTTATCCGCTACTGGCAGGGCAAGTGGAAGGACAAGTGCAGGCTTAACCAGAAGGCCGCAGAAGAAACCGCATAACAAAACGGGAGCTCGCCAGAGTGCTGACCCGGCCGAATATCCAGCGCAAACAGTCAATACACTGCGTGTATTAAGCACTCTACTTTGTATGGCACAGCATAGAGTGCGCCCCAATACCCAAAGAAAAGAGCCGCTCCAAAATCGGGGCGGCTCTATATATTTCAGGCATTTCGGCTTGCTGTATCAGCCCTATTAAAGGGCGTTTTTTCCCGAAACCCTGTGATAATTCGCACATGAGCATAACAGCATTACATGAAGGAAATGGTTTATCACTGCGGTTTTAGTAGCTGTCCGCCTTGTTGAGCCAATCAATCTGGCAGGACTGGCGAGATGGAATATATCACCAGAATAAAAGAGGAGCGCTCCGCTTATGTCCAGATAGTCCGGTACAGCACGGATTCCGAATTTCTCATTGAGCAGAATCCAAGCAGGACGGATACCATCAACGAGCTTATCATCATTATGGTGGAGCCAGAGAGTTCAAAGCTCCTCCCCGACAATTATGCCGAGGTTATTTACCTGTGGCATTCCAACAAAATAACAGCAGTAGAGGCTATGAAACGCCTGGGCATGAAAAAGACCACATTCTACAAACTGGCTTGCAGGCTTATGAACGCTTTCAGCTCTTATTTCGGAGCGTAATCATTTTCAGATGCAGACCAGGTCTGCCTGCGATTATGAAAAAATTGCAGCAGCGCAGGGTATCAGGAGTTATGACAGTTATTGCGAGTGGGAAAAAGAGAATTATATCCGCTTGATAAGATCAGCGGTCTTTATGCGCTTTCGGCATTGGGTTCGCAAGACGCACTGGAACGCCTGATAGAAGAAGTCCGGAGAAATCGCCGTAGTAGACAGGGTATTGCCCGCCGCAATGCTGTCCACCGCGTCAGAGATGTACACCGGTCTGCCGAACAGAGTGTAACCCCACTTGGTGGTGGCGTCCTTGTTGAGCAGGTAGTTGCCCTCGCCGTCCTTGAGCTTGCGGATAGCAGTGCGCGCCTGCTTGCTCATTATCCATACGCAGTTCGGCTGGAATACATCAGGCACCATGTCCTGCGCGTCGATAAGCTCGTCCGCGGTGATAACGGTGGAAGCCGCAGTTGTAACTACCTGAGTGATTCCGGAAAGTCCCTCGATCTTGTCGGTGGTACCCTTGATAAGCTCCTTGTCTGTCCACAGCGCAAACTTCTCCGCGATCTTGCCGATGACATAGTCAACGATAGGGAAGTTGCTGTTGTTGATGAGCGAACGTGAAATCTTGGACAGAGCGCCTACAAGGAATCCCTTGAGGGAAATGCTCTTGAACTGTCCGGCGGAAGATTCCAGGTCGTTGAACTCATCGGCGTAAGCTACCGTTAGTTCTCACCCCGGAAGCCGCCCGAAGTGCCGTCCCTGGCAGGGCAAGCTGATTTCACGCTCCGGCAGGACTACCGAGATAACCGACATCAACGGCAGGAAGCACAAGGTAATTCCGCTGTCGCAGACGAGCTTCGGCGAGCCGGACGGGCTGTTCGGGATAAACTGCGGGCATAGACCGCGCGGCGTTTCTGACGGGC
>OGDN01003190.1_pt1 | contig 18192 bp, 22 predicted proteins | sample 1570271 | NCBI WGS metagenome assembly OGDN01 (sample SAMEA4384481, study PRJEB24528) | human gut metagenome | reverse complement strand
TTAAAGCAAATGGATGCGTGGATATGAAAAGGTACCAGTGGGAGGAATAGAACTTTATGAATTGTAAAGATATGATGCAGATTCCGGAGCTTACAGAGGTTCTGAAGCTGAAAGCAGGAAAAAACGGTTTGGAGCAATCTGTTCGATGGATTTATTTTGCAGACTGTGTCCAATGTCTCTCCGATGATTTTAATGTAGCCGAGTTAATTCACGGTGGAGAGCTTGTTATTATTACAAATGAAAGCCTTACAGGAAATGATAAGATAATTGAGCTTATACGTGTCTTAAATGAAAAAGAAATTGCAGGAATTGTTGTAAATGAAGGTCAGATTTCCAACGCCCTTATCGATTACTGTAACGAACAGACTCTTCCACTTTTTGAACTGTCAGTAAAACTTCATCTTATTGATTTATCACAGATTGTGTGTAAAGCTCTTGTCGAAGAAGAAATTAATGCCAATTCCAGAGAACGGATTTTATCTTCAATTTTCTTTTCAGAGCAGATTAATGCTTCCGAAATACTGGAACAGTCTAATTATCTGGGTGTAAATCTCAAGGGCAAATACAGAGTTGTTGCACTAAAAGTCTATCACAGTAAAAATAACAAGACAAACGATAATTCTGAAGGCTTTTTCTTAGAGGTCAGGGAAGGCCTGAAAAAAGAAGTTAAAAATGAATTCCGCTCATTTGGACTACAGAAAGTAATGGTTCTCCTTCAAAATGATACTGCTGCTGCACTACATTACATTAGTTCCATTCTCTAATCTCACTCAATGCAATTTGCCTCTATACTTTCTTGATTGGATGTCTAATTACAGTTTTCCATTTTTCAGGAGCAACCTTTCTTGCATCGGACATATAAATCTCATGGTGTAAACGCTGTTCATTTATATTATTCTCATAGCCCTGCTCCTTCAAATAATTCTCCAGCAAAGCTACTGTTGCAGGTTCCGAATCAAATGAACCTTGATGCATAATCTGGACGCAAAGCCCCTCATCAATCGTTAAAAACTCTGCCGGTGAACAATCTATTTTTTTCTTCTTGGTTGCTGTTTGTACCGCCCATGCAAAATCTTTTTCGGTTATAAAATCAGGCAAACGAATAACAGAAATCCAATTAAATGTATCTTTGTTGCTATAATCAATTCCTTTGACATTTTCTCGCCTGTCGGTTCGGTCAGTTCGCATCTCAGCATCCACAGGATGCTGCTCACCCTGCCACCAGAATCCTTCCAGCGGCGGTACTACATATTCAAAAAATCCTTCAATTTTATAATCTGTCTTATAACTCATTTTTAATGTATAAGCAACTGCATATAAAATGCTTATTGCCTGCTGGTAATCACCACACTCTACATTCGGATTTCCCTTTCCGCGAACTGCAACATAATTCATTGGAGGAATTTTTACAATTTCCGGTTTATTCTTCGGCATATAAAATTCCTTGTATTCTTTTTTAAAATCAAACGCCATCTTTTTTCATCCTTTCTTTAATCTGTCTACTCGCTCCTGTATATTACGTTCAAATTCTTCCTCTGTAAAAGCAGGATCTTTTGTTTTTCTCCATATATCACAAGGGATATGCTCGCACTCTCCACATCCTTTCATGTCTTTTTGATTTACCACGCATTCATATATTGGACACGCCTGACCATCCGGTGCATGAAATACTTTTCCAAGACTTGCACTACACCCCTTGCACATATTTCTAAAGCACCCGCACTTGGAGCAATCTGTGCCACAACAGCTTATTATATTTACCGATTGAGCCACTTCTAATATTTCCCTCTGCTTCTTTTTACTAAATCCACCAAGTACAAGTTGATACGATTTATCCAATAAGTCTTTCAATAAATTGTCGGGCACTTCACCATCTGGTTTTATTGAATTCCAATGGGTTTTATTCATATAATATCCAGGAATGATATCTTCGTACTGTTGACGCAAAAAATCACCTTCCGTTGGTTCAAGTTTTAGGGTAATATAATATATAATATGGCTCATCAGTCTCCCATACCAAACAGACTGCGACAAACATTTTCCCACCTACTTGATAACGAATCCAATTCCAATCCTTCTGGAGATCTTTTGTCACTCCTGCCTTGCTAAGTAAATATTCGTCAATCCATGTATACCTCATAAAGCATTTCTCCTTTTTTTTATTTTATAGCCAAAATTTTACCTTCATATTTCTTTTTCATACATTCGATATTGACCTTAATCTCCTCCCGTATTTCCTCTGGTTCTAATAATTCTACCTTGTCCCTGAAGGACAGCAACCATGTAATCAGATTTTCCTTATCTGTGTAATCTGCGTGAAACAAAAGTTTTCCATTCTGCTGCACACTGAAACATTCCGGTCCAAATTCCTCAACCAATCTCCATTTGCAGTCTTTCTCAAATAATGCTTTGACCTTTATCCCTCCGGGAAATATCTTTTCATCGCTTAAATCCGGCATTGGCACCTGCCTTCGGGAAAACTCCTGCTCCGATATTATTACCTCATCCATTCGTTTCAATTTGAACAATCGAAAATCACCACATTTTATACACCATCCCCATACATACCAGCTTGACCACCGAAAAATCAGATAATACGGCTCAATGCAACGTGCAGACTCTCCTTTTGGAGAATAATAGACGAATTTCAGTTTTCTGCATTTATCAATTGATGTGCGTATCAATTCGATTTTAGGTGCAAGTGAATCCTTATACCAAGAGGATAGATCAATCAATACCGTCTGGTTACCCACCATAAAATCAGATGAACCAACTGACAGCTTTTCCATCAATTGTCCATACCTGTTTGTTCCATTCACACTGTCCAGACTGCGCAATCCTGCAAGAATATCCTGCATTTCTCCCCGTGTAAATAGTGTCCTATCCAGTCTATAGTTCTCCATAATGGAAATACCGCCATTCACACCCTGTTTTGTTACAATGGGAATCCCCGCTTTGCACAAATCTTCTATGTCTCTGTTTATGGTTCGCCGGGATACTTCAAACTTTTCTGCAAGATAAGGTGCGGTAACCGTATCTTTTTGTAACAGCATTGACAAAATCCCAATCTGTCTGTCTATTTTCATGATTTCTCCTTTAACAACTCCTATGATACTATACAAAACACGTCAACTGTATGTCATGTTTTAATTATACTTATAAAAAGTCTTGTCTTCAATTATTTTGTCGGTTCAGTAAAACAATAATCGCATATTATCTGTTCATTTCCTTACGGAATCCCCATAAATAAAAAAATCTTCTCTCTTATCATGTAAGATATACTTTTAACAAGAAAATAAATACAAAGGAGATTTTACAATGAACGACTTACAAACACTTATCAAAAAATATATGGATTATTGCAATGTGCAAAAATGCCTGGATGAAAAAACACTTAAAGCATATCGGATTGATTTACGACAATTTTCAGAACAGATATGTACTGATGAAGTAATACAAGTCAATTCTGCTATATTGGAAAGTTTTATTGCTACCTTACACTGTCAATACAAACCTAAAACTGTAAAGCGCAAAATTGCATCCATAAAAGCCTTCTTTCATTTTCTGGAATATAAAGATTTCATTGAACAGAACCCTTTTAACAAAGTACTGGTGCATTTTCGCGAGCCAGTTAAATTACCCAAAACAATTCCTTTACCTGTTATAGAAGCTTTGTTAACTACTATTTATTCACAACACAAGAATGCCGGAACAGCCTACCAAAGAAGAAACGCTTTGCGTGACGTGGCTGCCATTGAACTTTTGTTTTCAAGTGGAATGCGTATATCTGAGCTTTGTGCGCTACATGTCAATGATGTAAATTTATACGACGGAACAATTCTTATATACGGTAAAGGGAATAAAGAACGTCGCATTCAAATTGGAAACGAATCTGTTCTTCAGATTTTGAGAGAATATCAAAATAACTTTAATACTGAAATCAATCATTGCAACCATTTCTTTGTCAATCAGAACGGAAATGCTTTATCTGACCAGGCGGTACGCAGAATGATAAAAAAATATTCTGACATGACGTCTATTAATATGCATATTACTCCCCATATGTTCCGGCATACATTTGCAACCAGTCTTCTGGAAGCAGATGTTGACATCCGCTATATTCAGGAAATGTTAGGTCACAGTTCTATTAATATAACGGAAATATATACACACGTCGCCGTGGCAAAGCAAAGGGATATTTTGGTTTCGAAACATCCTAGAAAGGATTTTAGGATATAAGGGTGTTCAGCAATCCTTTGATATGTTGTTGAGGGTTTGCTTTTGTGGCGGATAATATTTTATTATCCGTTACTAAAAAACTGAGGTAAAAAATAAAATGAATGAATTATCAAAATATAAATATGTTGCTAATGATTTTAATGACCTATGCAATATCATAGGAGAAATTGAAGAAATCACATTAAATCATGCAGTTGATTTTGTCACTCAACCAACACTTTGGTATAGGGGACAGTGCAATATACAATGGTCATTGGTTCCTGGCATACAAAGATTTGAACGGTTATCTTCAGAAAGTGTACTATGTCACTCATTTTATCATGGTGCCAGCCAGCTTAGCGGTTCTTACATACCTAAAAGTTCATATGATAAGTGGATATCAATGATGCAGCATTACGGAATGCCTACTAGACTTTTGGATTGGTCATATTCTCCTTTGGTTGCTCTCTATTTTGCAATCGGAGAAGATGATAAATACGACAATGTAGATGCAAGACTTAGTGTTCTAATCCCCGAATTTCTAAATCAAACGCAGGAGATTGAACCCTATATCTATCCAATAGATTCAAATACTGCATTAGAAATGTTAAAACCTGCGTTTTATGGAAATATCCAACCAACTCAAAAAATTTTAGCATGTTATGCCACGAGTAACGATTTCCGTCAATATGCTCAACGCGCATGTTTTACAATACATGACACTTTAAATACAATAGAAAAGGTATGCGACGACAAAACCTTATATATAATTCTTATTCCAAAAGAGAAAAAGGCATACTTTAAAAAAATGTTATGGCGATTAGATATAAGAGAAAGCTTTTTATTCCCTGATATTACTCATGTCGCTCAAGAATCAATCAACAGACATTTACACAAATAACTATAGGAGATTAATATGGAAAAGATACTTGTATTTCTTAGTAGACCAAACCCATTTCTTGATGGACATCAATATTTTCTTGATTTGCTACAAGCAAAGCTTGATGAGGCCGGATTAAAAACAGTCACATTGCAGGCAGATAATTATGACCTTACTGACACCATAAATTATCTAAAGGGCATAATGCGACAATGTTATGGAATAATTATTATTGGATTTGGTCAAATTTTTATAGAGACTGGCCAAAAGAAGAAAAATGGCACACCTAATCCATCATTTTTCTTCCCACAAGAAGTCGATATCTCGGGACAACAAATAACAAGTCCATTTTGTCATATTGAAGGCACAATAGGTTTGCTATATGACCTTCCACTGCTTATCATCAATGAAGAAGGAGTCAGAGAGGAAGGTATTATTAAAGGTGGAAGGTTCAGCGTAAAAACACAAAACTTTAACTTAGATAAAATTGATGATTTTTTCAACGATGAAATAGTTAATCATCAAATTGCTGTTTGGGTAGGAAAGGTAACTGATTACTATTTATTTTTAAATCTCAAAAAAGTTTAGTTTTGTGATTCATCTCTGCAATATCATTATAAAGTTTTTCTATTCCTGTTTTAATGGTATTACGTTGTCTAATGCTGATTCCTTCATCAGAATTTAATCTTTCTTGTAGTTTTTCGTAGTTTGAGTATTCTCCTGCAACGATTGCCTTTAGGTCACAAACATTGTAGTAGTAATATACACGTTCTTCATAACTTCCATCTTTTAGTGCGTCAGCACTACTGTTTAGATATAATTTGGCATAATGTTTAGCAGTATAATAATGCTCTATAATCACATTTGGATCATCAGTTATTTCATATATTCTTAGTAATAAAGCACAGTAGTTTCTAGGGCAGTAATAATTTTGTCTGCTATAACATGCGCCTCTACGATAATATTCGAGTGCAAGGTAGTAATATGTCTCTTCTTCTAGTAAATTGAATAGTCGAAGATAAATTGCCGCAACTCTCCCCAATAAATGTTCTGATACAGATGAGTCAATATCTACCTTTTCTTTTATACTATTTATACATTCAATTAACAATCTACTGTTATTAGTTGCTTCTGCAAACTTATACTGTGCCAATACTAATAGTAAAAGATTTTCTTCCGTAGAATCTTGTTCGTATAACTCGGATAGTATAGCAATTGCCTTTTCGTATTCACTATCGTCAAGAAAATTTCGACCATTTAAATACAATTCATACAAACTTTGACGTTCTGGTGGCATAAAGTTTTGATAAGTATCCCGTTCGCTTAAGGCTCTGTATATAGGATTGTCCGGAACAACGGATTCAGAATTAATCGCAAAATCTAGAAGAGCGTTTAGCCTTGTCTGAGTTTCCTTAATTGCTTCAGCTCCCAACCGTGCTCCCTCATGATTATAAAAAATAATCGGCACATATGTGAGATCAAAGAAATTAAAGCGATGTTCATCTTCTTTGGCACATAAAATAATAGTGGAACGTGGTTTTAGGGCATGTCTAGCACCTAGCTCATAGATAGCATTAATATTCATTGTGCTAATATCCGCAATTACAACATCCGCTTCGCTAAGGCATGTAATAAATTTATAATCAATAGCAGCAGAACCTGTAATCTCATCGCAGCGATACGCATTGTATTTGTTATCTTCAAATAAATGATATGGCACAAGTTCATTTTTTATAATACAGGGTTTGATAATTTTGCTGTATGTCAAATCTAGATTAATATTGTTTTTAATGCCATATCCCATAATGACAAAACACGATTTTTTCATAGAATCTCTCCATATATGTTCTATATAATAAAGTAACGGATAATAAAATATTATCGGTTACTTATTATACCACTTTTTTCTATTTCTTTCATCATCTTTTTACTTCTTAACTGAGCAAGGCAATCTGCTCCACATCCATCACACATACACCAACTCCCTCACTACAATCTCCTCCGCACACGCAATAATATTATTCATCTTCCCCACCCACTGTTAAATAGGTTTACTATTAACACAGACACCAAAAGGAGGTATCTATTATGTCCACCAAACAACGTTACGATGAGGATTTCAAACGAACCATTCAGATCCAGCACCTCGTACAGAAGAAAATCAGCTGATTCGTAAGCATATCTTGCAAATCTATACTGATTACGATAACTCTCTTGGTGCTTACAAGATCCGTCGTGTATTAGAACGTGATTATGGCATCAACATCAGTCTCGGTAGAGTGTACCGCCTGATGAACACTATGAATCTACCAAAGCGCTCCACAGAAAAACCAAAGTGGAAAGGTGCCTAGAAAGACAACGGTCCTTGTGTTAATCACCTTAATCAGCAGTTCAATCCCACTACTCCAAACTCTGTCTGGGCTAGTGATTTTACTTACATAAAGGTAAATGGACGCTTCCATTACCTCTGTGTTGTTATTGATTTATTTTCAAGAAAAGTCGTAGGCTGGAGCCTGTCCAACCGTCATGATGTCGACTTAACCATCAAAGCTTTTGAAAAGGCTTACTTCGACAGAGGCGAGCCTGATTATGTACTGTTTCATTCAGATCAAGGTTCTGAATATACCGCTTTCACATTTCGACAAACCTTGGAAAAATATAACGCGGTTCAGTCTTTCTCAAAGAAAGGATATCCATACGATAATGCATGTTGCGAAAGTTTCTTCCGCCATATGAAGCGTGAATGCATCGACCGTAAATCCTACCGCAACCAGAATGAACTACGCCTTTGTTGCTTCGAGTACATAAACCGTTACAACTCTAAACGCCCTCACTCTTCGCTTGGTGATTATACACCAGATGAAATAGAGGAGTTCTACATGGAAAGCCAGGAGTAATTCTGTCTTTCCTGAAAATTGTATTTAAAAATGTGTCTACTCTCTTGACTACGCTGCAAAAGTCCTCCATTTTCAAATCTTTTATTTGCTCCTAAGAAGAACCTCTGCTATACTCTAGTTGTATTTACAGGTGTAACAGAGGTTTTCTTTTGTTACCGTAAGTCCTAACAGTTGCCGCTATCAGGACCTTTTTTTTTATCAATCTGTACTCCCTGCCAGAGATACTTTGCACCATCCAGCATTGCAATAATCGCCTGTAACATATCCATACAGTCATTTCGCATATCTTCCAACCCCTCAGCAGTAAGTGTTACCTCCTGCTGTCCCAGTTGTTTTACCAGTTCGGAAAGATTTGTCTGCATATTCTGCAATTCCTCTACAAGCTGGTAAATGACCTCTTTCTTTCCTACAACACATATTCTGTTATAAATGCAGGAACGGACAAAATAATCTTTTTTCTGCATACCGCTTGCAAGTATCTTGGCTTCAATCATTTCCCGCTCTCTGTCCGATACTCGAAAGCTGATTGTTGGATGTTTGTGTACTCCGCTCATAACTCGTCCTCCTCATTCTCCAGTTCTAGTCTATCTGCCAGTTCTGCCTGCTTATTCGGATATAAATGTGAATAAGTATTTAATATTGTTTCTATCTTTTCATGCCCCAGCCGCTCCGCTATTGCCAAGGGCTGAAATCCAAGTTCCACCAGAAGTGATGCGTGGCTGTGACGCAAATCATGAATACGGATTCTCTTAACTCCTGTTTCCTTTATGCCTCGTACAATCTCATGCTCCATATAAGATTTTGTAAACCGAAACATTCTTTCATTTGACATAATTCCATATAAATGACTGCAATATTCTTTTAGTTCTTCTGCCAGAAATGGTGGAATAGTAATCTTACGATTGCTCTTTGGTGTCTTAGGTGGTGTAATTACATCTTTTCCATCCAATCTCTGATATGATTTAGAAATGCTTATAATTCTTTTTTCCAAATCAATATCTTCATAGGTGAGTACTAACAATTCTCCTATACGCATTCCTGTCCAATACAGAAGCATAAATGCCATTCTCGCCTCCGGTTTCTTGTCCATAGACGGAAGAAACTGCTTAAACTCCTGTTTTGTCCAGAACTCCATATCATCAGCCTTGCTTTTCCCGATACTTCCTGCTTTCCTGCAGGGATTATCTTTCAGGTCATAATATCTGACCGCATAATTGAAAAGTGCTGCCAACTGGTTATTAATACTTTTAAGATAAGTCGGTGCGTCCCCCTGCTTAATCAATTCATTCTGCCAAGCCCGGATATCTGAAGTCTTAATCTCACACATCTTTTTCTTTTTGAAATAAGGTGTAACCTTTAAATCAAACACATATCTTTTATTCTTGATTGTGCTTTCTCTAAGCCGGTTCTCCACATCAGAGAAATAGATTTCAACAAAATTCTCAAAGTTAATATCCAAATCTTTTCTCTGCTGTTGACGGAAGTTCCGCTCCCACTCCTCTGCTTCTGCTTTTGTCTTAAAGCCTCTTTTGTTCTTTTTATGGCGTACACCCTGCCAGTCCTCATAATAGAACTGGCTGCGCCATGTTTTACCATCTCTTGTAGCTGGCATATCATCATCTCCTCTCCATTAACCAACTGCCATACCATAAAACTTTTCTTCAAAATACTTTGTAGGTACCTTGCCTGAAATCACTCGATAGCCTTTTTCTTTCAATTCATTATTAAGACCACGAATGATTTTATAAGCATATCCTCTTGATACTCCAAGAATCTGTGCAGCTTCATCTGCTGTTACATACATCTTCATCGTATTCTCCATATTGTGTTCTCCTTCCTGTTTTCATTTTAGTACACTTTTGTGACCTTATTTACTCGTATTATATAGTACACATTTGTGTCTGTCAAGCAATTTAATCAAATTTTTATACACAAATGTGTCCCGTTGTGATAGAATAGGGGTAACAAATCATAAAGGAGCATTTTTATGACTACTGGAGAAAAGATTAAATACTTTCGCAATATGCGTGGAATATCGCAGGAAACGCTTGGTCAGTTGTCCGGCATAAATTCCGCAACAATAAAGAAATATGAATATGGAATCCGTAATCCAAAGCCTGACCAGCTTTTAAAGATTGCCAATGCACTAGGCATCAGCATTAACATTTTCATGGATTTTGATATAGAAACAGTTTCTGATGTATTATCATTACTGTTTAAACTGGATGATCAGATTGATATGAAATTTGAGGCAGATAAGGACGATGAGGGCAATTTCAAACCTGCTACTGTTAAGCTGTCCTTTAAGAACAACCTCATCAATAAAAAACTCTGTACCTATATGAAAGCTTTGGAAATTCGTGAAAATATGCTAAATGCTAAAGATGAATATTCAGAAGAAGAGTATGCTGACAGTTTGCAACATATCAATGAAAATATCGAAGAAATCAAGCAACATCTGCTTGATGACAATATGGTTGTCAAAAAAGACACTGACCGCCTTACTGTAAAAAATTATCCAAATTAGGAGAAAATCTATGGACATATTTATTAATTATCTTATCAAGAATAAAGAATGGATTTTTAGTGGACTTGGTATCTTTGTTATTGGAGGAATTATTTCTTTAATAAAAATATTAATAAATCATCACAAAAAAGCAACCCAAAAATCTATGAAACAAATTAATAAAGACAACTCTTCTGGAACACAAATCGGAATTCAAAATAACTATTATCAAGGAGATAACGAACATGACTAATGAATCTTTTGAAATAATACAAGAAAACAAACTGGGCTCGCAAAGTACACAGATTGCTCAGCAAAACAATTACTATGGGATGGACTACCAAAACACCAAATCTTTATGCCAAGATTTAATTAGAAGTGAATTAGAAAAGTATAAATCGGATGCAGAACAGCTTGCTAAAGAACGTGATGAAAAATTCCTATCTACTTTATTTGAAAAACTACATCGTGAAAAAATTGATGACAATTCAATGTGTGAAGAATTTAAAAATCCCGACATGCAGTATACATTTGTCGAAGCACAAAAAGCATACATTCGTTTAGGAACTCCAGAGCTAGAAACCATTTTGTCAAATCTTCTAGTTGATCGTGCAAAAGAAAGTGACCGCACTCTTCTTCAAATTGCTCTCGCTGAAGCCGTTAGTGTCGTACCAATGTTACTTCCATCACAACTAGATATTTTGGCTCTTTGTTTTAGATTGAGATACACTTGCAATAATATGATCAACAGTCTCTCCACATTTTTTAAATATATTCAGGAAGAGATTTTGCCTCATGTACCACACTCTATTGATAAAATGTCTTCTTTTCAACACTTGGTATATACAAAAACTGCAAGTATTGATATAGGTGAGATTTCATTAGAAAATATTTTTGTTGAAACTTATGGCGGATTATTTTTATCCGGATACGTTCCCGAGGAATTAAATGATGTTATCCAAAAATACCCTAATTTTTTTATACGATGTATACAGGATCAATCCAAAGTCCAAATTAATTCCATAAGCAGGAAATCATTAGATGAGCAGCTATCGTCAATAAACAATATGCCAGAAAAAGACAAAATATTCATTCAGGAACACTTTTCAAATAATTTAATGTCACCAAATGCTGTTAAAGATTTTATATGCTCAAATGTTCCTTCTTCGAAAATATTATTTTCTCAATGGAATGACACCTACTTGAAACACTTAACTCTTACTTCTGTAGGTATCGTTTTAGGAGCAAATCGTTCTAAACAAATTTCTGGAACAACCTTTGATATGAATATTTGGATATAATTATTTCAAACTTATCATGAAATTAATTGTAACCTCTTGAATTATTAGACATAAGATGATAATATCTAATTAAATAGAAAGCACCCACTCCAAAGGTGGATGCTCCGAGTTTAGATTAATGAATGTCCTTAAGGACACCGCCTATCCTGTGGATCAGACAGGATAGGCATTTTTATTTTATAAGCTGTCATCGGCATGTCTTCCCGCCATGTGTTCTTTCAGTTTTTTCAAAATTGTCATAACATCTGGCTGTGTCGGTGTAAATTTAACACCTCTCTTTAGCATCCCCATGACTTTTCTTGCTTTCTGCTCAATTTCATTTGCCGTATGCTCACTAGTAAGCATGAGGTGATTACCGCCTATGGTATACTCTCGTTCTATATATTCCTCTGTTATTGGAAACATATCCTGTATCAGAAATGCACTTTCTCGGCTATCGTCCAGTTTTACAATATGTATAATATCTCATGGCTTACCTGCCTTAGCTTTTTTCTCTACAATTCCTTTATATTTATCAATACGACTTGATAATGGTATCATCCAATATACCCCTGTATTTGTGTCTTCAAAGCAATAATAATGAGGTCGGTTCCCCGCCTTATTCCCCTTAAGATATGGGTCTGGCATATCTTCAAAAAACTTATCTTTAATTATATAAAATCCTGTTTTCTTCATGTAATTTTCTCCATATAGAAAAAGTCCCCCGCCTTACGGCGAAGGACTAAACTTTCGACCCGACCATTTATATACCACATATCGGTCAGTGGTAAACTTTCTTTGTACTTACATACTAGCAAGAACAAAGCAGAAAGTCAATAGGACTTTCTATTATAATTTTATGCCGATTAGACATAAGCTATGCAATATATCAACACCTATAAAGCAAATATACAATCAGGCTAATTATAACTTTGTATTATCATGTTGATGTCTTCTAATATATGATATACAGTTATCAAGATGTTTTTCATCCACTATAGGCTTCCATGACTTACCTCCCCATAATCCTTTTGGTATCTGCTCTATAAGGACAGGATATTCTTTTCTCAATAGCCTTGAAGATGCTCCGAATAATAGTTGCCCAACTTTGGAAAGTGCTAACTAATATTCTTTATGTATTCTATAGTCTGTTTTCTGCCAGCTGTATCTGACTGTAAGACTTCTTTTCTATCTGCTTATATTTTTCAATCAATTTAGGCTGAATCAACGGATATGTCCAATTCTCAGGCAACTCATCCATTAATATAACCTTTTCCATTTCGCTATGTAATTCTTTAGTAAATTCAGTTATCTCCGCAAAATAAAGCATTCCAAAGGTTTCCTCGCCTGTATTATTTACTCTTGTCTTGCCTATCACTGAATATACACAGATTGGCTTTATCTCATATTTTACTGCTCCTGTTTCTTCCTGTAGCTCCCTTTTAGCGGTTTCGAGAATATTTTCGCCTGCTTCTCGATGCCCTCCCGGCACTTCATAGGTATCTCTTTCTTTATGCTTACAAAACACCCACTTGCCGTTGCTCTGTGAAATTATTACTGCAAACTTCAGTAATGAATCATCTACTATATCATAAAATTTAACTTCTAACATATTTCTTCTCCATCGACACCTATAATCTCATCTTCTAAATTTGCTTTGAAACAAAATGTACAATTTCCTTCTTTGGTTCAAGAATATAAGGTACCAACTCCTGCGGATATACCTTTACATCATTCTTTAAATCCTCAAGTGGAACCCAGCAAAAATCTAAATCAATCCTTTTGTCATCCAGACCATCATAACCATGAAATACTCCATCTAAAGGAATATCATAATTAACGAGATGTACATTATAATATAAACATATCTGATGACATGGTCTTTTACCCCATGGAAAATATATTTCACCAATCGCCAGCAGATTATCTACCTCTATTTTAGTGTGAAGTTCTTCTTCAAATTCCCGCTTCAAAGTTTCTATACTTGTTTCCATTGCTGCTACATGTCCACCTATAATGGAATAATCATCATTTTTAGGACGCTGTAATAGAATTTTTCCATTGCGTATCAATATTCCACCAACTCTGTATGAAAATACAAAATCATCATTCTTAAATAAAATATCCACTTCAAACTCCTTTGCATTTATTTAAACTATTTCAACTCTTCTATCCATTTTCCATTTTCTTCATAAAAGAAATATTCACTAATCTTGTCATTTAAAAATACTTCCAACATCTTATCCATTCCATAAGCAAGTTTTCTCTGCTTCATTTCATCTAATGTCAGCCAGAATACATCCCCTTCTTCAGACGAAGTAACTATTCCTTCAAACTTATCTGTCTTATATAATAACACTATATATCTTGTTTCCTCATCCTTCATCCAGTCTTTTATCCCACAAAGTTTTGGTTCTGAAATTTTCAATCCAGTTTCTTCCCACACTTCGCGTATCACAGCATCTGTAAATGATTCTCCTCTTTCCACATGTCCTCCCGGAAATGTTATTCCAGAGTAATCGTCATCAGTCTTATCTTGGACAAGTACCCTATTTTCACTAAACACCATACACATATTTGTCATTATCACTTTTTCTGTTCTTGCCATACGTAATACCCTTATCCTTCATTTGCTGAATCTATATATATCATTTCAACAATACTGTCTGCATCAATGTCAGATGTAATAATTTTTTCATTAAAAACTGATGAAAAATCCTTTTCTCTCCACCATCTACGCATATCTTCTTCACCAAATTCCTGTTTTTTATCTCGTGTATTATGCCGCCTGACCGTCTCTTCAAATGGTATATCAAAATAGTACGCATATATATCCATTCCATACAATTCATTTGCCGTTTTGAACAAAGGACTATACCACTCATCATACATGATGCCCTCTAAAATAACCACATCACAATGCTCATACCCATATTTCATAAGTTCTATCATAAGTGGTAATGCCTTAGTATCAACGCCATCTTTAACCCACAAGATATTTCTCCTAATCTCATCTTGTGAAATCATCATTGTATTGTATCCAAATTTCTTTTGCAACGCTCTAGCTACTGTTGTTTTTCCACTTCCAGAGTTACCTCTTAATATAATTATCTTTTTCATAATTTCTCCTTAAACGTAAACGTCAAATCCTGCGCCTTGGCTAATTAGTTTTTTTATGCCACACTCTAAATAACACGAAAAAACTATTAGTTTTTTAGAAGAGGCTAAAGCGTATGGATCAATTAACTCACACTGTCCGCAGGTCGAACTGGATAAACATCATTCGACAGTGCCAGGACAGACCGGCAGGCACTACGGCAAAGCAGTGGCTTGCTGAAAACGATATTTCTGAAAAATCTTACTATTACTGGCTCCGAAAGATCCGCCGGGAAGTCTGTGAACAGGAGGGACTCCAGGAAGTCACCAACTCGTCTGCCCTCTCTTTTGTAGAAATCCCGGTAAAAACTGCTCTGGACACAACACCGGTGCCAACCGTCCCGGCAGCAATGACTCCGGTTGCAGTGATCAGATCAGGCCGCCTGACGCTGGAATTATCAAACGATATTTCAGAGTCCCTGCTTTGCAGGCTGTTGCAGGAGGTGCTTCATGCTTGAAGATGCTGCCGGTATCCGCAGAGTCGTGATTGCCTGCGGATATGTGGATCTGCGCAAAGGGATCGATGGGCTGTCCATGATCATCGGAGACAGATACCATCAGAATCCTTTTGAAAAGGGAACTTTATTTCTATTCTGTGGCAGACGGTCCGACCGCATCAAGGGACTTCTATGGATGGGAGACGGTTTTCTTCAGCTCTACAAACGGCTGGAGGCAGGTTCCCTGTCCTGGCCGAGAACCAGCGAAGAGGCCGCAGACCTTACAGAGGAACAGTTCCGTTATCTTATGATGGGGCTGAATCCCCTGAACCCCAAAGTCAGGGAAGTAACACCGCAAAAGCCCACCTGATCTTTGTGCAAAACATAGATTTTTTATGTCTGTTATCGGGTCAGATCCATTCCCGGTGTTACAGCCTCTCTGAAGGCTGTTTCATGGTCTGTGACGTATCCACAGGAGGATCCGGATAAAATTTCAGCACCTTGAAAACTTTATATTTCCCTGGCTCTATGACCATCACACCGCCATACAGGCATAGGCAGAATGACGAAACCTGTGGGGTTGCCGGTTCGCAATCCTTTGTGTTTTCTGGTATAATGAAAACAGTTTAAGGAGCGGAACAATGGCAGACAGACATACACTGGAAGAACTGAATAACTGCAGCAGGGATGAACTGATCACCATCGTTCTTATGATGCAGGGACAGCTGGATACCCTGAATGAGAACATCGAGCGGCTGATCGAACAGGTACGCATAGCGAACAGCTATCGTTTCGGAAAACATACAGAAACACTGGATTCCATAGATGGTCAGCTGTCCTTCTTTGATGAGGCAGAAAACTGCTGCAATCTGTCTGTCCCGGAGCCTGCTGCGGAGGAAGTACTTCCATCCCGACGTAACCATAAGAAAAAAGGGCAGCGGGAAACGGATCTGAAAGATTTCCCGGAAGAGATCCTTCCTCCTTATCAGGTATCCACAGAAGAACTGGATACGTTTTATGGTGCAGGCAACTGGCGCAGAATGAAGGATGAAACCTACAAAAGACTGCGCCATGAGCCGGAATCCTGGACGGTGGAAATCCATACCGTGGAAGTCTATGTAGGCACTGGCGGAGATCATCAGGACGAATTCTTACGTGGAAAGCGCCCCAAGGATCTTCTGCGTGGAAGCATCGTTACTCCTTCCCTGCTTGCATCCATTCTGAATGTAAAATATGTGAACTCCTCTGCACTGCACAGAGTCGAGCAGGAGTTTCAACGCAATGGTGTAAATATCTCCAGACAGACCATGTCGAACTGGATCATCCGGTGTGCGGAGAAATATTTCGCACCGTTTGTGGATCGTATGAAGCAGGAACTGCTGTCCCTGCCGGTGACGCAGTCAGACGAAACACCGACACAGGTGATCGGTGACAGTGACCGTCCGAACAGTAAATGCTACATGTGGGTACACCGTTCCGGGGAGTGCTATAAGGGACGTCCTGTGGTGATCTACGAATACCAGAAAGGCAGGGATCACGAAAAGCCGCTGGAGTTTTACCGGAACTACAAAGGAGTTCTGGTCACGGACAGTCTGGAGCAGTATCATCTGCTGGACAAAAAACTGCCGGGAGTGACAAACGCAAACTGTTGGGCACATGCAAGAAGAGCCTTTGCAGATGCCGTAAAGGCAGCGGATAAAAAGGATCCCCTGTCAGCAAAAAATTCCGTAGCATACCAGGCATTACAAAAGATCGCAGAATTCTACCGGATCGATACCGAACTGAAAGAACTTCCGGCAACGGATCGCCTTACACAGCGGCAGACAAGGATAAAGCCGCTGGTTGAGGATTTCTTTGCGTGGGCAAAACAACAAGCTGCAGAATGTGCGGTGCCTCCGAAATCCAGGACCGGACAGGGACTAAATTTCGTCATCCATCAGGAAAACTATTTAAAGGTATTTCTGACCGATGGGGATATCCCAATCGATAACTCCGCTTCCGAGCGGGCTATCCGGACTTTCTGTATCGGCAAAAAGAACTGGATGTTCCATAACACAGCAAAAGGTGCCAGAGCCAGCGCTCTTGTTTACAGTATTTCAGAAACAGCAAAGCTGAACAATCTGCGCCCATACTACTACTTCAGGCATATCCTCACGGAGCTGCCTAAGTATTGTGACGAAAAAGGAAATATAGATCCGGCAAAACTAGATCAGCTGATGCCCTGGGCAGAGGAGCTTCCCGAGGAATGCCGGAAACCACGCCGCTCATAAAAGCGGCGTTAAATTTAAGGGGAGGCGCAGGATTTGACGTTTACTTTGTATGTTCATAGTACTGATAGTTAATAAATGGGAAGTGATATGAGTCAGACTTTTTCGATTATTACGATACGAAAGTGCTAAAAGGAGTTCTAATGAAGATTCATTCACTTTTAAATATCATAAGAAGATTGCTGAGAAAAGTGTGAAGAATATTATGTATTGTCTGTGATGATAGGAGATGAAAATAAGAAAGAATATACGGGAATGGGTAAACTATTTACATTATACAGTTGTGAGCAAACCAATAATAATTATGTAAAATAGTTATTAGAAAGGATGTCACAATTATGACCGAGAACCGTATCCGTGAGCTCCGCAGGAGCCACAACATGTCACAGGAAGCCCTTGGGACTATAATCAACACCACCCAGCAGGCGGTAAGCAAGATGGAAAAAGACACATGTGCCATCTCCACAGACCTGCTTATCAGCATGGCAAGGTATTTTAATGTTACCACTGACTATATCCTCGGGCTGTCCGATATAAAACGGGATTTGAGC
>OGDN01003189.1_pt1 | contig 18203 bp, 10 predicted proteins | sample 1570271 | NCBI WGS metagenome assembly OGDN01 (sample SAMEA4384481, study PRJEB24528) | human gut metagenome | reverse complement strand
TTCAACTTCGTTCAGGAAGCTGGTTTCAATATCCACCTGAGTGAATTCAGGCTGACGGTCTGCACGAAGGTCTTCGTCACGGAAGCATTTAACGATCTGGTAGTAGCGGTCAAAGCCTGCGCACATCAGCATCTGTTTGAAGAGCTGAGGAGACTGCGGCAGAGCATAGAAGTGGCCGTCGTGAATACGAGAGGGAACCAGATAGTCGCGGGCGCCTTCCGGAGTGCTCTTGGTGAGCATCGGAGTTTCGATGTCGATGAAGCCGTGCTTGTCAAGGAAACGGCGGAAAGCCATTGCAGCTTTGTAGCGGAGCTTCATATTGCGCTGCATCGGCAGACGACGAAGGTCGAGCACACGATAAGTCAGACGTGTGGTTTCGGAGAGATTTTCGTCATCAAGCAGGAAGGGGGGAGGTGCGGAAGGATTCAGGATCTTGAGTTCCTGAGCCAGCACTTCAACGCCGCCGGAGATGAGGTTTTCGTTGCGAGTGCCTTCCGGACGAGCACGAACCAGGCCTTTAACCTCCACAACGAATTCGTTACGGACTTTATCGGCAGTTTCGAAGACGTCGGGACGATCCGGGTCGCAGACGATTTGGACCAGGCCTTCACGATCGCGCAAATCGATGAAAATAACACCGCCGTGGTCGCGGCGGCGATGGGCCCAGCCGTAGAGGGTGACAGTTTGACCGAGGAATTTCTCGTCAATCAAACCTGCATATTCAGTACGCATTAAAAACTCCGCAAAAGCGAGCACTTTTCGTGCTCTATCAATAAATTCCCGTTCATTCTAAACAATGGGTACCCAAAATGACAATTCAGTTGTATGTCTTTCGGATTCGGGAGTAAGGCAAATCACTTATCTTTTTTAGCAGGGCAATTTTCATTGCAGTGGGAGGCAGGCAGGGCTGCAGAAGATCCGCCCTTAAAGTCTGTAGCATACCAACCTTTTCCCTTGAGCTCGAAGCCGGGTGCCGAAAGCTGCTTAACCATCGTTTTCATGTTGCATTTCGGACAATGGGTAATAGGAGCATCGGAGTATTTCTGCAGAACATCTTTTGTGTAGCCGCAGTTAGAGCACTTGTAAGAGTAGATAGGCATTTCGCTTAAATAATAGAAGCTAAAAAATTTAAAAAACACGGCAAGGAAGGAGGCTTTCGCCAAGTCTTTGTCCGTGCTGCATAAGCTAGACAATTATAGAGCGGCGGGTTTTCTTCCTCACTAACCTTGAGAAGAGATTGAGGACGGCGCCGCGGAAATAAGAAAAGGCCCGCAAAACGCGGGCCGAAAAGACTTATTCAGTCAGGACGGGATTATTCGTCTTCATCCTTCCTGTGATAGTTGGAGGCCAACTCAACCTGGCGCTGCATCGGAACAGGAGCGTATCCGGCCAGTTCCATAGAGTAGCTGCCGGCACCCTGAGTGATGGCATTCAGACGAGCGGCGTAACCGTCGAGCTCGGACAGAGGCACCGTGCCGGAGATGATCATCATGCCGCCGGCCATGTTGGCGGTACCGGTTACCTGACCTCTGCGGCTGGCGAGGTCGCCCGTGATGTCACCCATGGCGCTGTCCGGAGCAACAATCTCAACGTCAACGATCGGTTCAAGGATCGTCGGTTTTGCTTTGGACAGAGCGTCAAGCATGGCTTTTCTGCCGGCAGAGACGAAAGCAACTTCCTTGGAGTCAACTGGATGGCTCTTACCGTCATAGACGACAACGCGAACGTCGTGGATCGGATAACCGGCAACATAGCCTGTATCCAAAGCGTCACGGACGCCTTTTTCTACAGCCGGGATGAAGTTGTACGGAATTGCGCCGCCTTTGACTTCGTCAACGAATTCGAAACCGGCCCCGCGTTCACGCGGTTCAATGCGAAGATAGACTTCACCGAACTGGCCGGCGCCGCCGGTCTGTTTCTTGTGGCGGGCGTGGCCTTCAGCACCCTGAGCAATGGTTTCACGGTACGGGATGCGAGGTGTACGAGTGTTGACTTCAAGCTTGAACTGCGCAGCCATTCTTTCGAGAACGCTTCTTAAGTGTTGAGCGCTCAGACCGCGAAGAACGGTTTCGTTCAATGTGGTGTCGTGTTCGAGTTCGAGTGTCGGGTCTTCGGACAGGAGCTTATGCAGAATGTCGGAGAGACGGCCTTCATCGCCGCGGCGAGCCGGAGAAATTGCTAAGCCGAACATGGGTTTCGGGAAGCTCAGCGGTTTCATCTTGATGTTGTCGTGCTCGTGAGAAGCATGAATCACGCTGTCGAACACGAGTTCGTCGACTTTGGCGATAACACCGATATCGCCCGGCACCAGTTCGCGAACTTCAGTGGTCTCTTTGCCCTGAAGAATCATCGGGTGAGAAACTTTGATCGGCTTCTTGTTGTCGTTAACAAACAGCTGATCGTCACGGCGCAGGGTACCCTGATGGATACGGAACACACCGACCTTGCCGACGTACGGGTCATTAACTACTTTGAAGACGTGAGCAACCAGCGGGAGCTCAGGATCGGACTTAAGTTCAACGTCATTTCCGTTTTCATCGGTGAAGAGCGGAGCATTGGCTTCGGACGGATTCGGGAGGTGGCGGACCATCACGTTGATGAGGTCGTCGACACCAGCGCCGGTCTTGCCGGAGACGAAGCAGATCGGGATGATGTGGCCTTCGCGGAGTGCTTGTGTCAGCGGAGCGTGTAGTGTGCTCGGATCAGCCTCACCTTCTTCAAGGTATTTTTCCATAGCGGCGTCATGGACTTCGGGTACGCTCATGAAGTCGGCTTCACCTTCGTCTTTGGAGAAGCAGTCGATTACACGGGCGCCGTTGTTGGCAGGCAGGTTAATCGGCATGACTTCCTGGCCGAAGGCTTCTCTGAGCTCTTCAACCAGACGCGGCAAATCTAAGTGTTCTGCGTCAATCTTGTTGACGATGATCATGCGGTTGAGATTGCGTTCCTTGGCCCAATCCATCATGCGGCGGGTCATGAGCTGAATGCCGGCGGTGGCGTCCACCACAATGGCGGCTGTTTTAACAGCGTCGAGAGCACCCAAGGCCTGACCGACGAAATCTGGGTATCCCGGAGTGTCGATCATGTGCACACGAACTTCCTGTCCGTTTTCGTTGTCTGCTTCGAAGTGCGTACAGGCTGCACGCAGAGAGTGCTGAACCGCTTTTTCGAGCGGGTCGGAGTCGCAGACGGTTGTGCCGCGTTCGACAGAACCGCATGTAATGATCATGCCTGCTTTGGCAAGAATTCCTTCCGCCAAGGTGGTTTTTCCGCTACCGCCATGGCCGACCAAGGCAACTGTTCTGAGATTTTCGGTTGAGAAAATAGGCATGATGCTTTTTCCTTTCTTATGAAATTAATTGACGTATCCTTTGATTGTGAAACAATCAATCGTCTTTGTCGAGAATAATTTGACAAATGACCGATTTTTGCCGAGAGGCGACTTTAACAAAGATGGGAGAAAGCGGAGAAATGTCTGAGAAAAAACAATCCTACTGCGCCGGCTGTTCAGAGGCGGAATTAAAACTCTTTGAGCCGGCAATCAAGAAATTAATCTCCTTGGCTAACGAAGAAATTCTCCCCCGTTTCCTGGCAGGCACGGAAGTGTTCGACAAGAAAGATCACACGCCGGTGACTGCTGCCGACCGAGGCGCCGAAAAGGTTATGCGTGAATGGATTGAGGCGCATTTTCCTACGCACGGCATCTTCGGAGAAGAATTCGGGATCAAAGAAGCCTCGGGCGACAGTTTTCCGCGCTACCGCTGGATTTTGGATCCGATCGACGGCACTCGCGCGTTTATCCATAATGCCTTCCATTTCGGTACGCTGATTGCCGTGGAGCGAGATGACGGCAACGGATTTCAGCCAATGCTCGGCGTGATTTCACATCCCCACGTCGGCGTTTGGCTCATCGGAGATGGGGAGCGGGCGATTTTGCACGGTCCGGACAGCAAGGTTCGTCAAGTGCACTGCAAAGAAACCAAAAATCTTGCAGATGCGACGCTTGTCGTGACGTCTCACTGGACGACTCCGGAGCAGAAGGGCGGAAAAGAGATGCAGTCTCTCATTGACGAAGTTAAGCTCTACCGCACATGGGGCGACTGTTTTGGCTATTTCTCGGTAGCAACAGGCGGTGCGGATATCATGATTGACCCGGATTTGAACTACTGGGATGTCGCAGCACTAGTACCTGTCATCGAAGGCAGCGGGGCCAGACTCGTGAGCATGAAAGGCGGCAATCCTCTTAAAGATTTATCGGCAGTCGCGACCAATGAATATCTGCTTCCTGAAGTTCTTCGTAAGCTCGCTAACTAATGCTTGCTAAATTATTTGAAGTTGTTGCACTTGTTCTCAAAAGACACAATTAATTTCAAACCTTAAATAATTGAAAAGGGAAAACTTTTGGGTTTTTGAGAAACTTGAGGATGAGACAATTTATATAAGAAGTCCCTATGAGAAACAGTACCGGTCTTATCCTCTCGCTCTTATTTGGGGCCTTGAGCGGCTGTGTATCCATCCCTCAATTCCAAATAACCGAACAGGATAAAAAAGTAATTCCCGACCAGTGGAGCGGCAGTCCCGCCCTCAAAGCAACGAAGGCTGCCGACCTCTCCGAATGGTGGTCAACTTGGAGCGATCCGGAAATCGCTCGCTTGGTTGCGGCCTCACAGGCGGCTAATACGGATGTTCGATCCGCACAGGAAAATCTTCGTTACGCGCAAGCTTCGATGACGGTAGCCAATGCCGGTCTGTTCCCGACACTTGACGGCAACTACCGAGCCAGCCGCAGCCACTCTCTCGGCCACGGCTCCAATGCCTTTTCCATCGGTCTGAACGTTAGCTGGACAATCGATGCCGGCGGTCGTTTTGCGGCCTCAGAAGCAGCGTTCTCCGACTACTTGTCTTCTCAAGCGAGTTTGGGAGATGTTCAGACTCGAATCGCAGCTGAAGTGGCCCGCGCCTATGTCAATATGCGGCTCGCTCAGAAGCGGCTGGACGTAGCTCAGGAAAACGCCAAAACTCAGCAGGAAGCACTGGATATCGCCAATTGGCGTTATTTATCCGGACTTGTTCCTTCGACCGATGTCGATCAGGCGCGCACTTCCTTCGAGCAGACTCGTGCTTCGATTCCCGTGTATCGAGCTCAGGTCATGCAGTACCGCAATTTAATCGCTCGCCTAATCGGAACCACGCCCGAGGCAGTTAACCCGACTTCGACGGCTCCGATTCCCCAGCCGCCGCGTAATTTAGCGCTCAATATTCCGGGCGAGACGCTTCGCAATCGTCCGGCGGTGCGTATGGCAGAAGCAAAAGTGATGAGCGCTCTGGCGCGTTACGCACAGGCTAAGTCGGCGCTATTCCCGAGTCTTTCGATCGGCGGCTCTTTCGGACTCTCGGGATCGATCATGGGCCAGCTCGGTGAATGGGGCACTCATAATTCGAATGGTTTTGGCTCACTGACGCTGCCGATCTTTAACGCCGGATCTCTCATGGCGCAGGTTGAGCAGCGCGATGCTCAGGCAGCTCAAGCCAAAATTGACTATGAAGCGAGTCTGCTCACGGGCGTTCAGGATGTAGAAGACGCGCTCAACAAAGTGTGGTCTCAGGAAACCCGTAAAAAATCATTGGTCGTTGCCGACGAGTCGGCACGAAACGCTGCGACAGCCGCACGGCAGAATTACAGTGCCGGCCTTCAGGACTTCACCGTCGTGCTGACGACCCAAAGAACGCTTTTGACTGTTCAGGAATCCCTTGCGAGTGTGGAGGCTGAAATTGCACAAGGCTACATTGACCTTTACACCGCGTTAGGCGGAGGGTGGACGGTTCCTCAGGAGTTTAAAAATAATGACAGATAAAACAAATACAACCAAAGCGCAGAAAACGGATATTGAAGGGCTGTTGGGCGCCGATAAAGTTAAGCCGCTCTATGAGCGAGGTAGCTTCTGGCTTGTTCTTCTGATTCTCTTAGGCATCCTCTTTGCCGTTTACTACTTTTTCTTCAGAGGCAGTCAGGGACAAGTCGGTTTTGTCACTCAGCCTCTGACCAAAGGGAATCTGACGGTTGAGGTCTCCGCCAACGGAACGATCAATCCCATTCGAACCGTGTCGCTAGGCAGCGAACTGTCCGGTATCGTTCGAAAGGTTAATGTCGACGTGAATGATCAAGTCAAAAAAGGCGAAGTTTTGATTGAGCTCGACGACACCAAACTGAAAGCTTCGGTAGAGCGAGCCAAAGCGAGCCTGGATCTTTCTAAGGCCACATTGGCAGAGTCCTTGGCAACGTTGAAAGAAGCCAAGGCCAAACTGTCGAGACTTCAGGAAGTCAGACGTCTTTCCGGCGGCAAGAGCCCGAGTAAGACCGAAATTGATGCTCAGGAGGCTTTGGTTGCCAAAGCTCAGGCTTCCGTTCAAAGCGCCCAAGCAAAAATCACGGACAGTGAGCAGGCGCTGAAGACGGCAGAAAGCGACTTATCCAAGACCCATATCAGTTCCCCGATTGACGGCGTTGTTTTAGCTCGCTCCGTTGAGCCGGGCTACGCGGTTGCCGCGTCGCTTCAAGCCGTAGAACTTTTAAAGCTTGCGACCGATCTTAAAGATCTCGAGCTGCAGGTGAACGTTGATGAAGCTGACGTCGGAGCGGTGAAACCGGGCCAGAAGGCCAGCTTTACAGTAAGCGCCTATCCGGATCGAAACTTCCCGGCCGAGCTGAAAAAAGTTGCTTTCGGATCAACAAAGACGGATAACGTGGTGACTTACGTTACTTACTTGGATGTCAAGAATCCGGACCTTCTGCTGCGCCCGGGCATGACAGCGACCGCAACGATTCGTACCGTCGCATTAAAGGATGCACTGCTGGTACCTAATACTGCTTTGAGATTCAGACCCACTGTTTCTTCGGAATCTAAGGCGCCGGCAATGAACGTTTTCGGACCGCCGATGAGACGAAGTGTGCGCAAGAGCGCTGGTTCTGTGACGAGCCCCAACGCTTCGCAGAAGAAGGCGGAAGTCTATGTAGAGGAAGACGGCCACGCCGTTCCGGTTCCGCTGGTTGTCGGCTTTACGGACGGCAAGATGACCCAAGTGCTCGAAGGCAAGCTTTCGGCCGGTGATAAGGTTATCGTTGACCAAAGACGCGGAGCGAAATAATGAGTTCCGGAGAAAAGCCGCTTGTCCAGTTAATCGGCATCGGCAAGCGCTACGGGACCGGGCCGACTGCATTTGATGCGCTCCATCACGTGGACTTGAGCATCAATGCCGGAGAGTTCGTTGCGATTATGGGTCCGAGCGGTTCAGGAAAATCGACAACGATGAACATCATTGGTGCCTTGGATACGCCGACACGCGGACAGTATTTATTCAACGGTTTTCACGTCGAACACTTTACGCGTGATCAGCGAGCGCTCTTACGCCGTCAGTATCTAGGTTTCGTTTTTCAGGGGTTTAATCTGCTGCCCCGCACCAGTGCGATCGAAAACGTTGAGCTTCCTTTGCTTTACCGCGGAGAACCAGCCAAAGTACGTCATGAAATGGCGCTGGAAGCTTTGGATAAAGTCGGCCTGACGCAGTGGAAAGACCACACGCCTGCCGAGCTTTCCGGCGGTCAGCAGCAGCGTGTTGCCATTGCGCGCGCCATCGTGACGCACCCGAAACTGCTCCTTGCAGATGAGCCAACGGGAAGTTTGGATTCGCATCGAAGCGTTGAAATCATGAAGCTTCTCCAAAAACTCAACGATGAAGAAGGCATTACGGTTGTATTGGTGACACATGAGCCTGACATGGCCAAATACGCGAAACGTATCGTTCACTTCGTGGACGGTACCGTAGCTTCGGATCAGGAGAACAAACCATGTTAGGCAACGCTCTTCTTCTTGCGCTCAGACAAATATTCCGAAATCCGATGCGGTCGATTCTGACCGTGCTTGGTATTGTGATAGGCGTGGCGGCAGTGATTACGATGGTCACCGTCGGAAACGGCGCGACTCAGCAGGTGCGTGATCAGATTGCCTCATTGGGATCGGACTCGCTGATGATTCGTCCCGGCCAAAGGTTGGGTCCGGGGCAGTCTGTCGGTGCGCCGTCTTTCAAAGAATCGGATGCGGAAGCCTTGGCGACACAAATCGCCGGTATCAAAGCGGTAGCGCCTTCGCGCACATCCACTCAAGTCGTCGTGGCAAACGGTAAGAACTGGTCGACCTCCGTGATCGGAACGACCAACGACTATTTTTCCATCAATAATCTGACGATTCAGGAAGGCAGAAATTTTGAGCAGTCTGAGCTTAGGGCCGGAAGTGCGGTCTGTGTCATCGGACAGACGGTTAAAAAAGAGCTCTTTGAAAACCACGATGCTTTGGGCAAACTGCTACGCGTCAAAGGCTTCTCCTGCCAAATCATCGGCGAGCTTGAACAAAAAGGCCAGTCCGGCATGGGAATGGACAAAGACGATGTTGTCATTATTCCTTTGAACACTTTCCAGCGCCGCATCAGCGGAAATGTTCGCATTCCTCTGATTACCGTGGCGGTGGAACCCGGCAGTGATATTGAACGCGTCAAAGAGAGTTCTCGGCTTCTTCTGCGAGAAAGACGCTCTTTGTCGAGTTCTGAGATGGACAACTTCAATATTCTTGACACCTCGGAGCTGATTGAAACGATTTCCAAAACTACGCAGGTGCTGACGATGCTTCTCGGTGCCGTGGCAGCGGTCAGTCTTTTGGTCGGTGGCATCGGCATTATGAACATCATGCTGGTAAGTGTGACGGAGCGCACAAAAGAAATCGGTGTGCGTTTGGCGATCGGCGCGACCGAGCGGGAAGTGCTGCTTCAGTTCCTTGTGGAATCCATCATGCTCGCCTGCTTCGGAGGCCTGCTCGGAGTTATCTTGGCTTTCGGCGCTTCTGTTTTGCTGACGCACTTCATGGGCGTGCCTTTTATTTTCAGTCCCGGCATCAACGTGCTGGCATTCTGCTTTGCCGCGTTTATCGGAATTATTTTCGGTTACTTTCCGGCCCGTAGAGCGGCTCAGCTCGATCCGATCGAGGCCGTTCGCCACGAATAGCTGTTCTCCGGACAAAGAGAAAGCCGCCCGCGGGCGGCTTAACCATATGTGGTCTTGTTAGAACGGAATTTCGTCTGCTTCAAAATCATCCGTCGGCGCGGCCGAAGGAACCGGAGCTGCCGGCTGAGCAGGCGCTGCAGGACGTGCGGCCGGGGCGCCGGAAGTAAATTCAGAGCGGCGCGGAGCGGCCGGAGATTCAAAACCGTCACCGCTGCTTTGCGGTGCGTAGCTTTGACCGCCTCCGACTACGTCGGATTTTCTGTCGATCAGCTGCAGCGTATCAGCCAAGATTTCGGTGGAATAGTGTGTCTGTCCGTCTTTTTCCCATTTGCGAGTGCGAAGGCGGCCTTCCAGATAAACGCGAGAGCCTTTCTTCAGATACTGCTGAGCGATTTCAGCCTGGCGACCGAAAAGGACCACACGGTGCCATTCCGTTTCTTCTACGCGCTCCTGAGTTTCTGCACTTCTGCGATAAGAGGTCGTAGCGACGCTCATCGAAGTGATTTGAAGGTTGTTTCCGGAAAAACGGGTTTCAGGATCCCGGCCGAGATTGCCGAGAATAATTACTTTATTTACAGAAGCCATTGTTAATTCTTCCTCATGTTGATCGTTTCATTCTAACGACAACCTTCGGAAATAAAAACACAAAACTGTAAAAAAGCCGCAGAAAAGCGGCTTGAAATCAAGATTAGAACGGAGGTTCTTCGTCGTCGAACGCGTTCTGAGTTTTAGGCTGAGAAGCATACTGGTTTCCGGAGGAATATCCGCTGCTGCGTGAAGCGCTTCTGCTCGGAGCGTAACCGGAATTTCCGTCAGAGAAGTTTCCGTCGGCGGGAGAATCCTGGCGGCGGTCAATCAGCTGCAGCTGTTCTGCAACGATTTCAGTGACGTAATGCGTTTGTCCGTCTTTTTCATATTTTCTAGTGCGGAGCCGCCCCTCGATGTAAGCGCGGGAACCTTTTCGGAGATACTGTTGAGCGATTTCGGCCTGACGTCCGAACAATGTCACTCGATGCCATTCGGTCTCTTCAATTCTGTCCTGACTTTCTGCGGAGCGTCTAAAAGAAGACGTCGCCAGACTTAAAGATGCGATAGGAAGCTGATTAGCAGAGAAACGGACTTCAGGATCGCGTCCGAGCGTACCGAGAAGGATGACTTTGTTCACAGAGGCCATGATTTTCCTTTTGAAGAGATAAAAGATGCGGCCGGCTGATTTTCCGACCGAGCCGCACATTTTAACGATCCGGAAGAAAAACGAACGGAGCAGACGAGGATGAACTCTCCTGCACTCACGTGCGCGAAGATTGTGAGGAACTGGCACGCCTTACCAGATGCTCCTATCACGCGAACCTCACCGGTTCGACCGCCATCTATCCTCGCGTTCACCCATAGGGAATTCCGCGGTATTCGTTAAAGTTGGCTCCACGGGTGGGTAAAGGTGAAAGCCATGAAGAATTTAGCTAATATGCTCACACAAAAGGAAAAACCGATGTCAGAAATCCGAATCCGCGGAGCGCGAACACATAACCTAAAGAATATCGATATCGATATTCCCAAGGACCGTCTTGTGGTCCTTACCGGCGTTTCCGGTTCCGGAAAGAGTTCCTTAGCATTTGACACGCTCTATGCCGAAGGACAGCGGCGCTACGTCGAGAGTCTTTCCTCATATGCCCGTCAGTTTCTTGAGCTGATGGAAAAGCCGGACGTAGATCTTATCGAAGGGCTTTCTCCCGCCATTTCAATCGAACAGAAAGGCGCGAGTCATAATCCTCGCTCGACGGTAGGAACGATCACGGAAATCAATGATTACCTCCGATTGCTATTTGCCCGCATCGGCGTGCCGTATTGTCCGAACCACGATATTCCTCTGAAAGCACTCCCGGTTTCTGAAATTGCCGATAAGATTCTTCTGAAATATCAGGGCAAGCGAACCCTGCTGATTGCACCGGTTTCAAAGGGCAGAAATTCAAATGTCGCCTCTTTGTTAGAGGACTTGCAGGCACGGGGCTACACACGTTTCCGCATTGACGGCGAAATTGTGACGATTGATGAGCTGCCGAAACTCGAAGAGGGCGCTCATACCTTAGATATTGTTGTTGATCGTCTAAGGGTCAAAGAAGATTCGCGTCAGCGTATTGCTGAAGGCGCGGAAGCGGCCTTGAGACTGTCGGACGGAAAGGTCATCGCATTTGATATGGATGACAATGAAGAAGAAGTCTTTTCCGACCGATATGCCTGTCCTTACTGCGGATACTCGGTTCCCAAGCTCGAGCCTAAACTTTTCTCATTTAACAGTCCAACCGGCAGTTGTCCGACTTGCAACGGCATGGGAGAGGTCGACGGCTGGGATATCAATAAAGTAGTTGAATTTCCCGAGCTCTCCCTAAGAAGCGGTGCGGTACAGGGCTGGAGCTGCACGCAGCCGTACAACTTCACGCTGCTTCAGGATTTATCTAAAGCAAAGCATATTTCATTGGATGAGCCTTGGGAAAAACTGAGTCCTGAGGCGCAGGAAATGGTTTTGTACGGCAGCAAGGACAAGATATCGCTGACCTTCTGCAGTCCGAAGGGAGAGAAGATCACTCGCGAGCAGCCCTTCGAAGGCATTATTCCGATGTCGAATCGGCGTTTTGAGACAACTGAAAGTTCTGCAGTGAAAGCCGATCTTGAAAAATGGCGTTCGCTTCAGACTTGTCCTGCTTGTCGCGGCGCCCGACTTAATGAGGCTGCACGCAGCACTTACATCGGTTCGGGAGAGCACAAAAAAGCCATTCAGGATATTTCGGCGCTTCCGTTGGACAAGGCAGAGACTTATTTCCGAACGCTCAAGCTCGAAGGCGCGTCTCTGGATATCGGTAAAAAGCTCATCGACGAAATCCTGTTTCGTCTGAAGTTTTTAATTGATGTGGGGCTGAGCTATCTCACCTTGGATCGACGGGCAGACACACTTTCCGGCGGTGAAGCGCAAAGAATTCGATTGGCCGGTCAAATCGGTTCGAGACTGAGCGGAGTTATTTATGTACTCGACGAGCCTTCTATCGGTCTCCATCAAAGTGATAACGATAAGCTGATTCACACGCTGAAAACGCTGAGAGATCTTGGCAACAGTGTGGTTGTTGTAGAGCATGACGAGGACACCATCCGAGCTGCCGACTACGTTGTGGACATGGGCCCGGCTGCCGGCGTGCACGGCGGAGAAGTCATTGCTGCGGGGACGCCGAAAGAAATCGAAGCCGATCCCAATTCCCTGACGGGAGCTTACCTCAGCGGCAGGCTTAAAGTTCGCCAAAATACGGAGCGAAAGAAACCGGACGGCGGGTTCTTGGAGGTCAAAGGCGCTTCGGGCCATAACCTGAAGAATGTAGATGTTTCCGTGCCCGTAGGTCTTATGACCGTTGTGACAGGCGTGTCCGGCTCGGGCAAGTCGACCTTAGTGAACCAGACAATTTACAACATCGCCGCTCATGCTCTGAACCGTGCGCAAACTCAGCCTTGTCCCTACAAATCAGTGTCGGGTCTCCAGTTTTTCGATAAAGTCATCGCTGTAGACCAGAGTCCCATCGGACGGACGCCTCGTTCCAACCCTGCAACCTATACCGGCGTTCTTGCGGGTATTCGTGATTTATTTGCGGAAACTCCGATTGCGAGAGAGAGGGGATACGGGTCAGGACGTTTCTCCTTTAATGTCAAAGGCGGTCGATGTGAGGCCTGCGAAGGCGAAGGTCTGGTAAAAGTCGAAATGAACTTTTTACCTGACATGTATGTTCCATGTGACGTTTGCGGTGGTACCCGCTACAATCGTGAAACGTTGGAAGTTGAATACAAAGGAAGAAATATTGCGGAAGTGCTGGATCTGACCGTAGATGAAGCCTTGGAGGTCTTCTCGGCGGTTCCGGCAGTTGCGAGAAAACTGCGGACCCTCGCAGATGTCGGACTTGGTTATATCAAGTTAGGACAAAGTGCGACAACGCTCTCCGGCGGAGAGGCTCAGCGCGTGAAACTGGCGCATGAACTTTCCAAGAGGGGAACGGGGAAAACACTGTACGTACTTGATGAGCCGACGACCGGATTGCATTTTCACGACGTTTCGATGTTGCTGTCGGTGTTTAAGAAACTGCAGGATGCGGGGAATACGTTATTGATTATCGAGCACAACTTGGATGTTATCCGAGCGGCCGATTGGATTGTTGATATGGGTCCGGGCGGCGGAGAGGACGGAGGAACAATCCTTTTTGAAGGAACGCCGGAAGAATTAATAGAAATCCCCGCTAGTAAAACCGCCCGATATCTAGGAAACTAAGAATGATAAAGCAGAGGTTCCCTTGACTAAAGAAAAAGACCGTTTTGAAGAGCTCCTCGTAGAGTCCTTCTATGTAGCAATTGATGCCGCAGATCCTCATAAGGTTGTGCCGCCTCATATCCCTTCAACCTTCCAAGGAGATGTGGTTGTCGTCGGTGCAGGAAAGGCTGCCGCCAGTATGGCTGCAGCGGTGGAGCAGGCTTGGCCGGAAAAAGATTTAACGGGCGTGGTGATCACGCGCCACGGCCATTCGGAGGAGACTCATAAGATTCAGGTACTTGAGGCTTCTCATCCGATTCCGGACAAATCAAACTTGGAAGCAACGCAGAAGATGATGGATCAGCTCGACCATCTGAAAGAGGGCAGCTTGCTGCTTGCCTTGATTTCGGGCGGCGGCTCCAGTCTTCTTTCTCTTCCTGTCGAAGGCGTCACCATTGAAGATATTCGGAAGGTGACGGAGGATTTGCTGAAGTCCGGCACTTCCATCGACCATATCAATGCTGTCCGCAAACACGTTTCACAGGTGAAAGGCGGTCAGCTCGCATTGGCTGCCCGCGCTAAAGGTGCCGAAGTCCTTTCTCTGATTATTTCGGACACCGTCGGCGACAATCCCTCCGATATCGCCTCCGGACCATGTGCCGAAGACTTCTCCACTTATGCCGATGCTCTGTGGTATCTGAGCCAGGCGCATGTCGAAGCTCCTCCCTCGATTTTGAATCACCTGCGCAACGGTGCTCGCGGCATTATTCCCGAGACTCCTAAAATCGGTGATCCGAGAATGCGCGGCGTCAAAAATAAGATCATTGCGAACTCTTTCAAAGGTCTGCAAGTCGCAGCAGCTTTCTTTAAGGAGAAAGGCATGCGTCCGGTTATTATCGGCGACGGTATTACCGGTGAAGCAAAAGCGGTTGCTCAGCAGGTTGCCCGCAAAGTTCGTCTCGAACTCTCCAAGCCGCGCCGCAAACCGGTGGTGCTTTTATCCGGCGGAGAGTGCACGGTAACGCTGACCGGCCGACGCATCGGTAAGGGCGGCCCGTGCTCAGAGTTCCTGCTGGCGCTTGCTCAGGAACTCAAGGGTGAGCCTATCTACGCCATGGCTACAGACACCGACGGTGTGGACGGGAACGGAGAGGCCGCCGGTGCAATTCTGCGTCCCGACAGCATGGCTAGAGCCGAAGAATTGGGCTTAGATCCCCAGCAGTACCTTGAGGAACATAATGCAGAGGAATTCTTCGGCAAACTCGGTGATTTGCTTGATACCGGCCCCACAAGGACCAACATCAACGATTACCGTGTCATCCTTATCCCGTAATTGAGACCGACATATGCAAAAAATATCCCAAGGAATTCTGAGTATTCGGAGCCTTGGGATTTGTTGTTTTTGGCCTAAGCAGCAGTACCGAGGCAAACCGTTTCGCCAATGGTCCGAAGCAAGGTCGAAAATATTAGAATACTGACTCCAAACCTCTTTCAATCTTGATCCACAATCCCGGAGGAAGCGAATTCCCCCACAGGAACAAAGCTTAAAAATGAGCAATACGACACAGTTACGCCTCGATGCCTCACGTGCACTTTCCGACTTTAGGACTGAACGTCTTTTGAAAAAGATTCAAAAGATCTGTCCGGAAGTTGTTACTCTCAACAGCCGCTATATTCATTTTGTCAATGTAGACGGCGCTCTTTCCTCTGAAGAGTTTCACACGCTGGTATCGATCCTCGACTACGGTGAAGAAGCAATTGTTACTGCTTCAACCGAGCGTTTCATGGTTATCCCGCGTTTGGGAACGATCTCTCCCTGGGCTTCTAAGGCAACGGATATCGTTCATAACTGCGGACTCAGAAAAGTGCTTCGAGTGGAACGAGGCACTTGCTATGAATTGATTTTGAAAGGAAATGCCGTCCTCAAGCCCGAGGAACGTGAGGCAGTTGCTGCCGTTCTGCATGATCGCATGACAGAGAGCGTCGTGAGCCCGGACGTGAATCCGGCCATCGTATTTGCCGATGCCAAAGGCAAGAGCATGCAGTCTATCGACATTATCGGGAAAGGCAGGGAAGCGCTTGAGAAGGCAAACATCGAACTCGGCTTGGCATTAAATGAAGACGAAATCCAATACTTGATTGATGCGTTCACCAAGCTGAACCGTAACCCCACAGACGTGGAGCTCATGATGTTTGCTCAGGCTAACTCCGAGCACTGCCGTCATAAGATTTTTAACGCCAGCTGGACCATCGACGGAGAAAAGAAAGACAAGTCGCTCTTCTCCATGATCCGCGAAACGCATAAGGCTCATCCGGAAGGAACTATTGTTGCGTACTCCGACAATGCGGCTATTTTCGAGGGCGGCGATACCGCCCGCATGTACCCGCGCGGCAATGAAGACGCCGTTGGCGGCCGTTCTTATTCCACCGTGGTTGAACCGACACACTCGGTTTTCAAAGTAGAAACGCATAATCATCCGACCGCGATTTCTCCGTTCCCCGGCGCCTCAACCGGTTCCGGCGGCGAAATTCGTGACGAAGGCGCGACCGGCCGCGGTGCAAGACCTAAAGCCGGCTTAACCGGTTTTACCGTTTCCGCTCTTCGAATTCCGGGCCACGAACAAGGCTGGGAAAACGACCGTGACGTCAGCAAGGCTTCCGAAGCCGCTCCCTACTACGGCGCACCTTCCCGTATGGCCTCTCCGCTTGAGATCATGATCGAGGGTCCGCTCGGCGGCGCTGCATTTAACAACGAATTCGGCCGCCCCAACATTCTTGGGTACTTCCGCTCTTTCGAAGCCAACGTTGACGGAACTCGCTACGGCTATCACAAGCCTATTATGCTGGCCGGCGGCTTGGGCAACATCCGCAACGATCAGACACATAAACTCGGACTTCCGACAGGCACGCTCCTTGTGGTGCTGGGCGGTCCGGGCATGCGTATCGGTATCGGCGGCGGTGCAGCCTCTTCTATGGGCGCCGGAGCCAACAGTGAATCCTTAGACTTCGCCAGCGTTCAGCGCGGCAACCCGGAAATGGAACGCCGCGCTCAGGAAGTAATCGACCGCTGCTGGGAAGCCGGTGAAGAAAATCCGATTCTGGCAATTCACGATATCGGGGCCGGTGGTCTTTCCAACGCGATGCCGGAACTGGCAGACCTTTCCGGCAAGGGCGCAAAACTGGATCTGAACAAAGTTCCGGTTGAAGAAAGCGGCATGAGCCCGCTCGAGATTTGGTGCAACGAGTCTCAGGAAAGATATTCCTTGGCGATTGATCCGGCACGTCTTGAACAGTTTGATCAGTACTGCAAACGTGAACGCTGCCCCTACGCTGTTTTAGGTGAGATTTCTGCCGACGACGAATTGGTCGTTACGCGCGGTCCCGGCGAAGAACCCGCCGTGGATATGCCGATGAGCGTCTTGCTCGGCAAAACGCCGAAGATGCACCGCGATGCCGAACACGCCGAACCCGTGAAGATGGAAACGGATAAAGCAGTCGATACACGCAAAGCTTTGTATGAAGTTTTGGCTCATCCGACCGTCGGAAGCAAGAAGTTCCTGATCACGATCGGCGACAGAACGGTCGGCGGCATGACTGTCCGCGATCAGATGGTCGGTCCCTGGCAGGTTCCGGTTGCGGATGCTGCCGTGACGGCCGTTTCCTTTGAAGAATTCAAGGGCGAAGCAATGGCGATGGGCGAGAAAACGCCGATTGCCGTCTCCAATGCGGCTGCAGCAAGCCGTATGGCGATCGGCGAAGCGCTGACGAATCTGGTCAGCGCCGACGTAAATCTCGACCGCATCATCCTGTCTGCCAACTGGATGGGTGCCTGCGGCGCCAAAGGCCAGGACGCCGCGCTTTATGACGGCGTCAGTGCGGCAAGCTGCTTCTGTCAGGAGTTAGGCGTCAGCATCCCCGTCGGTAAAGATTCTCTTTCCATGAAGACTTCCTGGAAGGATCAGGCCGGAGAGGCGAAGACCGTCGTGTCCCCCGTTTCTTTGGTAGTTTCTGCGGCAGCACCGGTATATGACATTCGAAACAACCTTCTGCCGATGTTTGCCGAAACGGTTCGCGACAGCTCCCTCCTGCTGATTGACCTCGGACACGGCAAAGATCGTCTCGGCGGCTCCGTCTACTCTCAGGTGACTCAGCGCTTTGATTCCGTCACTCCGGATATGGAAGACCCCAAAGAGCTGAAAAAGTTCCTGGAATTGATTCGCTCTCTGTCTGCTAAAGGCGCCATCCTGGCTTATCACGACCGCAGTGACGGCGGCTTAGCTGCGGCACTCTGTGAAATGATGTTTGCCAGCCACGTCGGCGTTGAAATTGTGGCTGATGCCCTTGTGAGCAAAGACCGCACGCTTAACCAAGCATTGTTCAACGAAGAACTCGGTGCCGTCATTCAGGTGGCCCGCGGGCGTGCCGCCGAAGTGGAAAGAGACTTCGAGGCTGCCGGTATGGGCTGGTCGCTGAAGTATCTGGGCAACCTGACGCAGGATGACCACCTCAATATTTATCTTGAAGGCAAATGCGTTCTCTCTGAAGACCGCGTCGACCTGCAGAAAGCTTGGAATGAAGTCAGCTGGCAGATTGCCAGAATGCGTGACAATCCCGAATGCGCCGACAGCGAATACGCTCTGATCTCTGACAAGCACAACGGCGGCTTAGTGCTGACGATGGGCTTTGATCCTGAAGAAAATCTCGCTGCTCCGTTTATCAACACCGGCGTTCGTCCGAAAGTTGCGATTTTGAGAGAGCAGGGCGTTAACAGCCAAAACGAGATGGCCAGTGCCTTCCTGCAGGCAGGCTTTGATGCCGTTGACGTGCATATGACCGACCTCCTCGAAGGCCGAGCCAAACTTGCCGACTTTG
>OGDN01003188.1_pt1 | contig 18208 bp, 11 predicted proteins | sample 1570271 | NCBI WGS metagenome assembly OGDN01 (sample SAMEA4384481, study PRJEB24528) | human gut metagenome | reverse complement strand
CACGCTCATCGACAGCCGCGGCCACGATCGTGCCATCGGCGTCGGCGATCTTGTAGGTGTTCTGATCCACCGGGCTGGCGCTCTGCGGATCCGCGCCGGCCTCGTAGACCAGCACGCGGAACGTAGTCCCCACGGGAAGACCGTCGGGGTGATCCACATCCGGACCCGGATCGGGAGCCGGCGGAAGGATCGCCTCGCCCTCGCGCTTCACGCAGCGGGGTGCAGTATCAGCATCCGCGGCCGACGCGCCGTCCAAACGAGGGCCCCCCGGGTAGAGGTAACCCATCCAGATGTAGCTCGCATCGGCGACACGGGGAGTCGAAGTCCAGTAAAAATACGCGGTGGAACCGTAATGCTTGTATTCGAATTTGCGGTTGGCGGGAAGCGGCGAATTGGCCCGCACATACTGCATGATGGAGTTCATCTCGTCGTAGGTCGGCAGGCGAAGAGCCAGCGATTGGCAGTAAGCCGTAGCCTCGGCCCACGTCATCCCCTTCTCCTGCGTGGCGCCGCGGTTGCCGTCAACCCACAGGTCGCCGATCTGGAACGCACCCTCGACCATACCCGTCGGCGGAAGACCCGCACGCGACGCAGCACCCGAAGCGGCGCGCACGCCCCCGGAGGGAACGCCCCAGCCGTCGTCGCCGCCCGAAGACCCGGAAACGGTCAACCTACCGACACGGAAGCCAACCGTGACATCGCCGTCCGAACCGCCGCCCGGACCGCACGAATCCGCATCGTCCACGATGCAGCCCGTCAGAAGCAGGGCCGCGGCCAGTACGGCCGAACTGACACGGAACGCCACATGCACCACCGACACCGTCGCGCCGCGCAACACCCCCGAAACAGCACTCCGCACATACGTTCCGGTTTTCTTCCCAAGAATTCTCATAATGCCTGTATTCTTATTTCTTTTTATCTTTTTATCTTTTCTCGTTTTTCCTGCCAGTCCTCGCAACTGATCACTCGGTTATTCCTTCCGACCTGCCTGTCAATATTCCTCCTGTAGATGCTCCAGCGTCCGGAGCAACTTGCGCTGCCCCCGGACCAACTCGGTCAACTTGTCGCCCGCAACGCGCAGCAACCCGCACAACTCCGCCAGATCGCCGTCGCTGACCGACACCACAGTCCGGGGCGCACAAGGCGTGCTGCGGACCGGCCGAAGGGGCCGCAAACCGGACGTAGCCGTGCTTCGGGGACGCGCCCCGACGCAGATCTCTTTCAGACTGCGCAGCCCCAAGCGCGTCAGGCGCCCGTTCCCGCCACGGACCGCCGAAAAGTCCGCTTGCTGCCGCAAACGGCGGCGGACATAAACGTCCAGCTCGGTATAGAGCCGCGTCACGGAACCGTACTTATAGTAGTGTCCGAAAGCTGTCAGCGCGGCGTTGAGCCGCTTGACCAGCGCCCGCGGCGGCACGCTGCGGCTGCGGCGGCAGATGGCGTCCACCCGCGCCCGAAAGGCATCCGCCTTGGCCGGATCGACACCGGCATATCCCCCGGCGAAGCGCCAGCCGCAGAACGTAAGCGGAGTGTCCGAAAAGCGCCCCGAAAGCGTCTTCGAGCACTGGACCGTCAGGTCGAACGCTCCGCTCAGGCGATTTGCAATCAGCGCATAGACCTCGGCGGCCTCGCCCATGTCGCGGCAGCAAACCAGCACATCGTCCATGTATACCGTAAGCGGCACTCCGAAGCGGCGCTTCACCTCCAGCCACAGCGGAACCAGCATCAGCGGCGCCGCGACGCACGACAAAGGGCTACCCAGCGGTATGCCGCGTTCGAGCGGCAAAGACGCGCACCACTGCGACAGGCCGCCCACGTAGCGGCGCTTGAACTTCGCGGGCACGTAGCTCAGACCCAGCAGGTCGCGCCATGCCAGCTGGACGCCCGCCACGAGATCGCGATGTCGCACAGAGGGGTAGAACGCAGCGATGTCCGTCCGCACGAAGCAGGGAAACGACTTCTTGTGCCGGGCGACGAACGCCGGAACGGCCCCGTGCCGCTGGCCCACCAGATGGTGGTCCGGCAGCCTGCGCGCGAGCAGCGGCACGAAGTCCCGTCGAAGCGACGCCGCCAGCTCTCGCTCCCCCACCTGCGGGCAAGCGCCGAAATAGGGCAGCGGACGAACCGTCGGACAGATCATCGTGTCCGACGAGCAACCGTGAAATTTTGTGCTCGACAACGCCATCGTAAAACTGGTTTTCGCCGGGGAGGCGAGCGGCATCCCGCAACCCTACCCCGAAATCTTAATTCTTAATTTTTATCTTTTTTTTCCTCTGTTTCATAGCAGGCCGGATGCTTCCCGCCTTCCCCGGCACCCTCCGCCCCGCTCAGAGCCCCTTCCCGCAAGGGTGGCGGATATCGGTTATACTGAAAATCAGCGCCTTGCATCCGATTCAGGCAACCCGGAGCGGAGTTTTTCGCGGTTTTTTATTTTCCGATCCGCATCAAAAACCAGTTAATAGTCATATTATCAACACTTTAATCATTCTTCATCCGTTTCACCCTTTCTCCCGCAACCCGAGGGTATCGCGCGATACCCTCAGGGGTTGCGGAAAGAGCGAGTATGAACCGATGATTTGATCAGGGTCCTAACAGGCATTTATTTTGGTCGGGCCGTCAGTTTTATTCGTTCGTGCATCGGCATCGCATCGTGGTGTCGATGACAAACGTTGGATACACCAAAAATTGACCGCCGGCTGGCTCATAGTTCCATGCGCCGTCTTCCGAATCGAGTTCCGACCAGTAAACCAGCGGAACGCTCCCCCTGTACAGCGGCCACCCGTCCCAACTAGCTTCCAGCATCTCATTTCGGGTCAGTAAGCTTCTCCCCAGAGCAACGCAACGATCTTGGCAGGTCTCCCAAGAAATGCCGTTGGACTGGTCTAAATCTTGTGTCCGGCTTTCGATAGTCCGCCATGTACCGTTCAGAAAGTACTGGAACGTCACGCTCCGAGTTGCAGCGGAGGGGTTGGCTGGTATTGTAATAGATGCCGAATAGTCTGCGCTGTTGCCGGGTGCGTTGGTGTTTATGACCAACTGCGCGCTGCCACTCATCGCCCGGATCTGGTAGCCGCCCCAGCCCTCCAAGGTCACGGTGTAGGTGCCGCCTGCGACCGGGATGTAGCCCGCGGGCGAGACGCTGGCTTTGGTCACGTGCCAGCCCTGCTGAGTGCAGTCAGCGCCGATCTTGGTCCATGTCCCGTTCCAGTTGTATTCGAAGGTCACGGTGCGGGTATCATAGCTGAGCTGACCCGGGATCGTCAGCGAGACGGCGGTACCCGAAGCGGTGACCTTGCCCGTGACGAGCGCTGTGCCGCCGCTGCTGGCCCGGACATCGACGCCCGCTGCAGGAAGGTAGCCCGTGAGCGTGACATTGTATGAACCGCCCTGACCGGGGATCGTCGCAGGAGCGTTGTGCGTGGCATTGGAGACGGAATAACCCGCCTGCGAACGGCTATCGCCGATCTTCGTCCATGTGCCGTTCCACAAGTACTCGAACGTCACCGTGCGCGCATCGAAGCTCTGGTTCGCCGGGACGGCCAGCGAAACCGCCGTGCCGGATTTGGTGACCGTACCGCTTACGAGGGCCATATTGCCGGACTGGGCGCGGACATCCACGCCAGAGTAAGGTATGTTTCCTATCAGGGTAAGGCTGTAAGTCTTACCCTCACCGGGGATATCCCCGGCCGGCATCACGGCATTTTCCGAGACCGTATAGTCAGGCGCCGACCCGTTCCAGTCACGCACGCATCGGAAGGACCGCGGATAATCCCCGTCGATGGCATCGGTATTGACACGCCCGTCCGTACCCGAAATTCGCAAGATCGCAGTGATGTCAGGATAATTATCCGGATCATCCTCATCCCATGTCGCACTGAAGAGCACGTTGTCGGGAAGTACGGTAAAGCCGGCGAGACTGTGCAGCCGCGCATTGCCGACCGGTCTTTGTACCGGGCTGTCCGACGAGTTATCGATGTCGAGCGACTCGACATGTTCATTGCCGCCCATGGTCCATATCATCATCAGCTCGCGCTGGGAGGGCAGACGCCAGTCATCATAGCCTTCCTCGCGAAGATTGTCGCAATAGTCGACCGACGGACGCCAGTTCAGAAGGCCGGGATCGGCACGCTGCACCTGAAGCATCGCCGACATGCGGTTGTTCCCGCTACGCTTAGTGTCGATCAGCGTGGCCGTAGGCCGCGAAGCGAACAGAGAGTTCCTGTCCAGACCGCCCGCAGCGTCGCGAAGCACGACGAGGGTAGCATCGCCCTCGGCCTTGACATACGGATACTTCGTGCCCGCACCGGACTCTTTGTCCCGGACGCATCGCACATAATTCCGCGTCAGCTTTTCTTTTTTATACGCTATGCCGTAGCCGAAATCGAACGTCCATGCCTGATCCGCATTCGACGCATTGGTCGTCGACGACCAGTAATTCGCCTCCATAAACGGGTCGAGTACGCGCACGCTGGGTTCGACGCACCAGTAATAATACAACTCGTTCGCCGTGGGCAGACGCCAGTTGTCGCCCTTGCCCCGGCAGTAGTCGACAGCCTGCTGCCATGTACCCAGCTCCTCCAGTTCGGGTTCGAGCAGCGTGCTGCCGCCCGTGTCGATCGGGAGATATCCTCCCCCGCCGATACCGCCGTCGCCCCAGTCGTATTCGTTCCACGGAAGGATCTCGATGTCCAGTTCGGGGTTGTCGGCGATGCGACCAACGCCCAGCTCCACGACATAGCGGTAGCCCGGCGCGAAGTTGTGCCCCGCAAGCCGGGCGTCGAGCTTCAGCTCCTTGCCGTCGCTCGCGAGCGTCACCTTGACCTGCAGCTCCGGGGCATATCCCGGCAGCACGGCGCGACCGCCGCCCACACCGAGCGTCGACGCCGTGGCCGTCGTGCCCTCCTCTGCCGCGAAATCCGAAGCAGCGAACTCCACCATGCCGCCGCGGCCCTCGGTGATGAGACGGTAGGGATAGTCGCCGATCTCGTAACGGCCCGAAGCGGGCAGGCCCCACAGCTGCAAACCGTCGCCCGTGACCTCCAGCGTCCTCACGACCTCGCCCGCACGCGGACGGATCCGCACGTCGATGTACGAGCCCATGCGGTAGAAGCACACCTCGGGAATATAGTGCTTCGACCCTTTCGAGGGGTCGATCGTCTCCCGGTGCGCCAGCGCCATGTAGTCGGCACCGTTCGCAAGACCCGTATAGGTACCCGGATTCGGAAGCGCGGTGTTCGCCGAAACGGCCGGGGAGAAATAGTAGAAATCGTACGCCCCGCGGCGGAGCACCAGCTCCCGCGCAGCGTCCGCCGTGGCATTGCCACGCTCATCGACAGCCGCGGCCACGATCGTGCCATCGGCGTCGGCGATCTTGTAAGTGTTCTGATCCACCGGGCTGGCGCTCTGCGGGTCGGCGCCGGCCTCGTAGACCACCACGCGGAACGTCGTGCCCACGGGAAGACCGTCGGGATTATCGACATCCGGCCCCGGATCGGGACCGGGAGGAAGACCCCCTTCGTCGCGGTTAACACAACGAGCGGAGAGTTCTTCCCCGTCGTCGGCAGACCAACCGTCCATGGCCCACCGATTATGGGCGTAGTCGATAAGCCCATGCCAAATATAATCGGGATTATCGACGCGGGGCGTCGAGGTCCAGTAACGATAGCTCGGTTCGTCCCATGTGAAGTTCCAGAACTCGAACTTCCGGTTGTCGGGCAGCGGCGAATTGGCCCGGACATGCTGGATGATCTGCTCCATCTCGTCATAGGTCGGAAGGCGAAGACCCAGATCCGCGCAGTATTGCGTGGCCTCCGGCCACGTCATCTCCTTCTCCACGCCTTTGCCGCGGTTGCCGTCAACCCACAGGTCACCGATCTGGAACGCACCATCGACCATCCCCGCAGGGGGAAGGCCCGAACGCGTGGAAGCTCCCGCAGAGCGCGAAAGCGAAGAAACGCCCTTAGCGCCCATGGCGTTCCAGCCGTTATCGTCGGACGCTCCGGCGACCGTAAGCCTGCCGGCCTGCCAGCCAACCGTAACGGCTCCGTCGGGAGCAGCGGAACCGCCGTCCGAACCGCACATGCCTGCGTCTTCCTTGACACAGCCCGTCAGCGAAAGAGCGCCCGCCACGGCGAACGCCGCCGCGCAAAGGCAGGCAGCCATGGTAAACCGTGTTTTCATATTCGTATCTTTATTTCGTTTCATCATATCTCGTTATCTCTTTATGCCCCGTCCCGCGTGCGGCAGGGAGCCGAAGCCCCCGCCCCACGACGGGCTATTTGCTTCTTACGCAACGTGTATAGTTTGTTAACGTCTTATTATAATAAGACTGTTCCAGATGTAACATCCTCTCGACCATCGCGTAACTGGTATTGCCGCTCCTCTCGGTAGCCGCCCAATGAGCGACGCCAACTATCTTCTCTTTTCCATATCGTTATTCTTCATTTTTTTGGTTTTCATTTTCTGCGGCGGTTATCGCCCCGGCCCGCGGAGCCCGGCCCACAGCCCGGCTCCGGCGGCCAAAGAGGTAAAGAGATAAAGAGCTGACGCCCTCCGTGCGGCCGGGGGCTTGCGCCCTTGCCGCACGGCAGGCTATTCGTCCCTGACGCAACGCACAGAGCCGCTGCCCGTCGTCTTGGTGTTGGTGGTCGAGTAGCCATCGCTGAAATACAAGTACCACACGTAGCTGCTATTGCTGCTGGCCTCAGAAGCCGACCAATAGCGGCCGGCCGAGAACGCCGTAAAGCCAGACTGTTGATACAAATAAGGCGTATTGACCGGTTTGGAGGCGCTGCCAACACCTGTATCGTTCTTATCGCCGCTGGTGACATTGCTGCTACCGCCCAAAAGCCAGATCATCATCAACTCCCGCTGAGAAGGCAAACGCCAATCCGAATAACCCTCCTCCGTAAGGTTGTCACAATACGACATGGCATCGGACCACGTCTTCTGGCCGGGATTGCTCTTCTGAACCCTGAACTTACGCGACATACGATTATCCGCACTCGCCTCATTCCCGGTCTTGCTCGCGGTAACCCGCGACGAAAACAACGAAGACTCGTCTATACCACCCTTACTGTCGCGCAACACGACGACGACACCGCCGTTCTCACTGGTAACGTACGGATAACGGACACCGCTCTGGGCCCCGGCCGACCCGGCAACCGCAACGGCGGCAACGACCGCCAAAATCATCTTCTTCATATCGATCCTACTTTTCATATCTGTCTGCATTTATTTTCATGCACTCTATCCTTGAGATTTCTTTCCTCCGCTTCCTTTTCGCTCTCCTGCGTGGGTCGGACAAGGTAACCTTCCGGTAGCCCACCTGTCCGGTCACGGCTGTCAATTCGGGACAAAACCGTTCCGCACTGCACCGCCGGAGACGATAACTGCTATGATGGCGCATCAGCCCCCAATACGAGTTGACCGAACTGCGGAAAGCCTCCAGGTCGCACTTGAGCACATAGCAGTCGCGCGTATACCCCTCGGAACACTGCGCAATAAAGCGCCGGATGCGCCGCACGCCGTACAACGTACCCCGTCCCTTGCGGCAGGAGTAGGAGTCGTGGATCATCCCCCGGTCGAGGACGGGTTCGATGCGGTTGACCAACAAGTGCTGCACGACCCGGTCGCGGAACTCCGCGGCGAAGACCTCGCGCCGCACCGGACGCCCGATGATGAAGCAGCGCGAACGGCCGGGACGGTAGGTCCCCGCGCGCAACTCGCGCCACAACGCCATGAGGTTGTCTTCGAGACCTACCTCGAAGGCGAGCGCCTCCCGCCCGCTGCGCTTGTGGCGGCGGCAATCGGTATATGCCTGTATCAAATCCTCGAACGTCATCATATCATCTCATCCTTTTAAATAACGGGGACGGCACACACGGCACCGGATGCCGGATTGCCTGACGCAGCGCACATAGTTGCTGTTCGTCTTGTTGTTGTTGTTCGTGTTGCCATTGCTGAAATTCACGTTCCACGCGTTGCTGCTATTGCTGCTGTTCTCAGTAGCCGACCAATAGTTGCCGGCCGAGAACGCCGTAAAAAGTTACCGCTTCAAGCGCCCTCCACCCGCGCGGGAAGAGGACTTCGTGGCAGCGGCCCCGTCGGACATCTCGCCCCCAGGGAACCCCGCTGCCGGGTAACCGGAATCCGGAACACGCCGGGGAGCACCGTAACACCCCCCGTTCCCTTCCGTTGTGACCGCTCAGGGCGCCGCGCGCCGCCAACCCGTTATCTGTCTGCCTATCGTATCCATCTGTTCGGTTATCTCCGCAAATTGTTTATGGCTCACCAGTTTCAGGTCAAATCCCAGGCGCACCTGAAGCCTAATCAGTTCGAAATCGTCGGCGAACGACCGCAAATGCTCGCCCCTACGTGCGACCTCGGCGTTGGCCCGGAAGATGTGGCGAACCAGCCGCATGGCGTCGCGCTTGAGGTCCTGACCCAGCGTGTACTTGTACTCGCGCGGGAAATGACCCGTCAGGCGGAACAGCGTCAGGAGCATGCGGTAGGTGTCGCGGTAGACCGGCAATGTCTGGTAAAGGGCCATCGTCCGTATCCGTTAATCGTTTACCTCCGCCGCGAAAAGTTGCCGCTGCAACTCCCCGACGAAATTCATCGCCTCGAGCGGCGTGGCGCGAGCCAGATCGAAAGCCGCGATGCGCCGCGCCAACTCGCCGCCATCCGCGGGCATCGCAGCCTTTTTCCTGCGCGGCTCCCGCAAGGGCAGCGAAAGCGCGGCGGAAGCGTCGAACGACACGTCCAGACCCGAAAACTCGGCATAGCCATTCCCGCGGCTTACGAGAATCCCGCCCGCATCGGTAATGAGTGCGCTGACGCGCTCCAATTGCGCGAAGGGAAAACCGCAATAGCATACCGGGCGTTCTTCACTCCACAGGCTGTGTCGTTTGAGCCGGTAGCCTGTCAGGCGAGCAAGCGTCTGGGCCGAACCGTTGTAGGCCCGCATGAACATTCCCTGCAACATCAGGCACAAATGGCCGCTGCGACCCTCATGTTCTATGATCTCTTCAACCGTCATATTTCAATTCTCCGTTATATCGTACCTATCTTTTTCTTCGCTTCTTACTTCTTCGCCCTCCAGTCTCCTTGCCCCGGCCCGCGGAGCCCGGCCCACAGCCCGGCTCCGGCGGCCAAAGAGGTAAAGAGGTAAAGAGCTGACACCCTCCGTGCGGCCGGGGGCTTACGCCCTTGCCGCACGGCAGGCTATTCGTCCCTGACGCAGCGCACATACTCGCTGCCCGCCTTGGAGCGGCCGAACGTGTAGCCAGTGCTGAAATTCACGCACCACGCGCCGCTGCTATCGCTGCTGTACTCAGTAGCCGACCAATAGTAGCCGGCCGAGAACTTACTGTCGGCAGGAATGGAGGGCTCGACGCACCAATAGTACATCAACTCATTCTGCGTGGGCAAACGCCAACCATCGCCCTTGCTGCTGCAATAATTAATGGCATTCTGCCAAGTCATCTTCTGGCCGGGATCGGGCTCGATGACCGTACCGCCACCACCGGTATTGATATTCTCACCCTTGGCTTGCGTACCCCGTTTGATCTCCTTGAACTCACCGCCCTCGACATATCCGAAGACGATCGTACGAGCAGCATTGGGATAACTGTTGGTTGGAACGGTGAGCGTAACGCCCGTACCCGACACGGTGGCCGTGGCCGAAACCAAAGCCGTGGTCTGACCGCTTATGCGCGCCTGAACCGAGATCCCGCTGCCGAGGTTCCCGGTAAGCGTGACGGTGAACGTCGCGCCGTCGGCCGAGATACCCGACGACGGATCGGGGCTGACCGTAGCCGACTGCACGCCGTTCACGTCCTGGCTGACGGCCGAAGCGATGTCAAACCACTTATTGTCTTTGCCGAAGCAATACTGGAACGTCAATGTTCGCTGTGCGTCCGGATTGGCAGGAATCGTCACCGTTGTCTTCTGGTCGCCGGCGGTCGGGGCGTTCGTGGAGGCCGTAGGCACCACGACCTGCGTCGAACCGGACATCACGCGCACCTGAAGATTGCCCGGACGCCAACCCTTGAGCGTGACGGTGTACGAAGCGCCCTGACCGGGGATAGTCGCAGGAGCGTTGTGCGTGGCAGCGGTGACGGAATAACCCGCCTGCGTACGGGAGTCCCCGATCTTCGTCCATGTGCCGTTCCACTGGTACTCGAAGGCAACCGTGCGCGAACTATAACTTGCATTGGCCGGAACCGTCAGCGAGACCGCCGTACCCGAAGCGGTGACCTTGCCCGTGGCGAGGGCCGTGCCGCCGCTCTGAGCCCGTACTTGGACACCCTCGTCAGGTAGGAGTCCTGTCAGGGTAAGGCTGTAAGTCTTACCCTCTCCGGGGATATCCCCGGCGGGTGTCACGGTGGCGGAGGCGACATACAGCGGCTTCTTCCCGCTCACCCGCCCGTCGGTGTCGATCAGCGAGAAGTGCGCAGCGGCCGAGCCTACGATCCGCGTAGTATAGGAGTAGACGTGGTTGGCCGTGACGTTGAAGTCCGAGAACATATCCTCGCCCAAGTAGATGTCGTAGTAGAGCGGAGCGTCCGCCACCGTGGTGCTGTGCGTCTTGACGCGGGCATAGGTGGCGTAGGCCGGGGCCTTCGAGGCGTTCTTGTCCTGCACCTTCACGATGCCCGTACCGCTGCCCCGGCGGTTCTGCCCGATGTACCATGTATAGCTGCGGCCCGTGCCGCCGGCAGTGCTCTGCACGTGCGGAGCCAGTCCGGCGGCCGCATTGTCGCGGAAGCCGAAGTTGGCGTCGGCAGCCGCGGGAGAGACCGCGGCCGTCCGGTCGGGAGCGAAGGCCGCACCGACGGGCACGCTGTAGAGCTCCACGCCGTCGAGCGCATAGTCCGTGACGTTATGCGTCAGAGCCACCGTCACCTGCGCCATGCAGCGCCGCAGCGTGATGACAGGGACATTGGCGCCCGAGTCGCCCACCTGCACCTGTCCGTTGACGAGCACGCGCACCCCGGCGAGCGTCCCGGCATAGGGAACCTCCTCGAACGAGGTCACGGGCGAGGTGAAGAGCAGCCCCTCGCGGAAGGTCGTGAGGTCGGGAACGTTCGTGACGGAAAGGCCGTTGGCGGGGCCACCCGCCACGACGCCGATGGTGTAGCCGTCGCCGCTGTTGAGCCGCACTTCGAGCGGACGTCCCGCCGCGAGCGCATCGACCTTTCGGCATTGCACGGCCTTGCCCGCGGCGTCGAACTGGAACACCCACACGTTCGTGAGTTCCGCATCGGCACGCGTGGCGGGGGCTGAGGAGGTCCCAGCGGCGGCGGTTCCGGCGGAACCGGCTGTCCCGGCTGTTCCGGCGGTCCCGCGCTCCGTCGCCGCATCCGCGGCCGGCAGGGCCCCCAGCGTCACGCTGAACAGCTCCCCGGCATCATCGGCCGAAGCGAGGCCGCCGTCCGGAGCAGCGTCCGGCGCAGCGGCGCAGGGCGCAGCGTCCTGCGGCACGATGCCTCGGGGCACGGCACCGCCGGCCGAGGCGCCCCACGCGCCGGGAACGACCTCCACGGGCGCAGCCACGCTCACGCCCGGCAGGCGCACGAGCACCGTCTCGCCGACGCGGCTGCCCGCGGGCGTATCCTCCTTGCTGCAACCCGCGACGCCGCTGCCCACGACGGCAGCCGTCGCCAGCGCAAGCGCCGCGGCGCAGCGCCGCATGCCGAAGCACCCCAATATCTTCTGAAAGCTCGTTATCATATCGCTATATCGTGTATGTTTCATCGTATTGTCTTATCCTCTGACATCGTCGCCCGGCAGGCGCTATTTGTCCTTGACGCACAAGGCGCAGCGCTTGTCCGTCTTCCAATAATAGTAAGTCGTACGGCTGTCCGACGCCTCGACACCGTAGGCGTAACGCGATCCGTTCTGCTGATTACTCCAGTAGGCGCACGGATTCGTCAGGTCGGAAAGCCCCAACGAGTTGCGGTTCGCAAGGATGTATTTCAACTCGTTCAACGACGGCAGGCGCATGCCCTTGCCTGAACAATAGCTCGTGGCTTCGTTGAAATCGATGCGGCTCCGGTGATTCGTGTCCACCCAAACGTCGCCGGCATCGACCCTATCGGCGGGCTTGCCCGCCTGCACGCCGCTCTTGATCGTGGTCCAGCTGCCGGGGTTGTACTCGAAGCTCACCGTGCGGCTGTTCGCGGAGGTGTTCTCAGGCAGGGTGAGCTGCAGAGCCGTCCCGGCCGAGGCGTTGCCCGAAGCCAGCACGGTGCCGCCCGAGGTGATCCGCACGGGCAGCGTCCCGGAGAAGGAGCCGAAGACCGTGACCGTGAAAGTCCGGCTCTTGTAGTCGATGCCGCCCGACGGGTCGGGAGCGACCGTGGCTCCGTCGACCAGGATCTCCCACCCCTCGACCGTGTTGTCGTGGAAACCCTCCGTGGCGGTCAGCTCGACGGTGAAGCCGTCGTGACCAATCTCGGCGGGGTCCGCGGAAAGCTTGCTGATCGTCAGCTTGATGCGGTAGGCCTCGTTGGCCCACACGTTGTAATCGTTATAAGAGTTCGCTCCCAGATAGACGCGGTAGCTCATGGGGATCAGCGGAGCGCCCTCGCTCTGCTCCATCATGCCCTGCACGTAGGCGTACGTGCAGTAATCGCCCTCTCCGAACGGGGCGTTCGCCGCCGTCTTGTCGGCAGGCGTCGTACCAATGCCCGTGCCGCGGCTGTTGGGAGCCAGATACCACAGCATCTCGCACTGCGTGCCGAGACCGTCGCTCAGAACCTCGTAGTCCTTGAAATTACCGGATGCGGCCGCCGGGTAGCGCGTCGAGGCATGCGTAGCGGCCGTCACGCGCCCGTAGCTCCCCGCCGCGGGGACGTTGCGCAGCGAAATGTCCGTAAGCGTCAGCCGCGGCCAGCCCTCCGAGCAGAGGTTGTCGACCGTGAAGTTCACCTTCGAAACAAGACGGTAGAGCGGAATGCGGACCGTCGCGGTCTGGCCCGTTTCGAGCTTCAGATCCTCCCCGCTGTCGCCGCGCATGGGAAGCGTAGAGGAATACTCCTCCGGAAGCGCGCTGCCGCTGGCGGCGTTGACGGGATAGGTCAGCGCAGCGAGGTCCGCGAGCGTCGAACCCGTGGGCAATTCGCTCTCGGAGAACATGCCGGGGACGTTGGCCAAGACGACGATGCGCGCCTTCTCCATCGGTTCGAGGTCGGCCGTCACGCGCACCGTAGCCCCGTCCTGCACCGTGGAGGCCACGTAGCGCCGGGCGGCCAGCGACCCCGCCGCGCCCCCGCTCATGTCGTACTGCAACACCCACAGGTCGGACACAGCCCACTCATCGACGATCGAAGGATTGACAACCCCGCGCGTGGCGGAAGCACCCGCTGCGCAAACAGGGTCGGAGGCCATGCCCGGAGTCGGGGCGGCCGCACCGGCAGCTCCCGTCGCGTCCTTATCGACCGCATGCAGCGGCCCGTCGGAGGCGAGGCTCAGCGTCACACGGACATCGGAGGCTTCGCCGGGGCACGCCCCGGAAGCACCGCCCGCCGGGGACTCCTTCGAACATCCCCAGAGCACCGACGCTGCGCCCAGCAGCAGCGCAGCCGTGGCAGCACGCAACGGGGCGACCGACGCGGCACGCAGAGCGGCAACCCCAGCCGACGCCGCGCGGCCCGACCCGAGGGCCCGAAGCCCGGAGCGCAACCTGTTTCTCGTTTCTTCGCTTTTCATATATATCGTTCTTTCTTACTTATTTTTTGCTCGTATCTGCATTCCCCCGGCACCTCCGCCCCGCTCAGAGCCCCTTCCCGCAAGGGTGGCGGATATCGGTTAGCCTGAAAATCAGCGCCTTGCATCCGATTCAGGCAACCCGGAGCGGAGTTTTTCGCGGTTTTTTATTTTCCGATCCGCATCAAAAACCAGTTAATAGTCATATTATCAACACTTTAATCATTCTTCATCCGTTTCACCCTTTCTCCCGCAACCCGAGGGTATCGCGCGATACCCTCAGGGGTTGCGGAAAGAGCGAGTATGAACCGATGATTTGATCAGGGTCCTAACGCTCACTTCGTTTGTTCAGCCCTACTAGGTCACTCATTTAGGCAGCGGCATCCGCTGGTACCGTCAGTAGAGGATCCACCGCACCACCCGCCGTTTGGCTTCCCATTGTACCAGTCTCCGTATCGTGTGTATCCGCATTGCCCCTTGTCGTTTTTTGGAAGTATGTAGAAATCCTCATATCCTCTCCACCCAGTCCAGTCGAGGTTTTTAGCCTGAGCAAGAGTTGGTATGCCACCCAAGTTCTTGCATTTATCCTCGCAGCTTTTCACGGTATAGAACCGCCCGACAGATTTCAGTTGCTTGTCTTGACTTATTGTCTTAATAGTTCTCCAACTACCGTCATATTCGTATTCGAAAGCCACGCTGCGGATAGATCCTGTAGTGTTTGCAGGAATATTTAGGCTGCTTGTGTAGTTCTGCTGGTCCGTGTAGCTCAAGTTTTGGGCTATCGTCTTTCCGTCACAGATCGCGCGGGTCTTAAACCCGCCCCAGCCGGTAAACGACACAGCGATGCGTTCCCCATCTCCACTTATACTGTTATTTGAAATATTGACGGCGGTTACGTATCTACCCTGCTGCGTTCTGCTGTCTCCGATCAAGGTCCACGTACCGTTCCACTGGTATTCGAACGTTACCGAACGCGAACTATAACTTGCATTTCCCGGAACCGCCAGCTCTACGGCCGTACCCGAAGCGGTGACTTTGCCTGTAACGAGGGCCGTGCCGCCGCTCTGAGCCCGTACTTGGACACCCTCGTCAGGTAGGAGTCCTGTCAGGGTAAGGCTGTAAGCCTTACCCTCCGCGGGGATATCCCCGGCCGGCGTCACGGTGGCCGAAGAGACCGAGATCGGGACGAACGCCTGCGTGCGCGGTTGGCCGATCGTAATCCACTCGTCGCCCCACTGATATTGGAACGTCACCGTGCGGTCGGCGCCCGTTTTGTTGGCCGGAACCGTGAAGTTCACGTCAGCACCCGGAGTCAACACCGTAATATTGGTAAGCGACGTGCTGCCGTCCCAGACGCGCACCTTCACGAACTCTTCCCATGCGCCGTTCACCGTAACGACGTAATCGCCGCCTTGACCGGGAATATCCCCCTCCGGGGTAACCTTAGCGCTCGTAACGCCATATCCTGCCTGCGTGCCGATGCCGATCACGTTCCACTCGCCCTTCCACTCGTAAGCGAATTCGATCTGACGCTCGGCCCCGCCCTCATTTTTGGGGATTTCCAACATCGCAGAACCCGTATTGCCCGCATCGCAGGCCGCTGTGCCCGAGGCGAGCTCCTCACCGTCCACCACCGAGGCGCGCACCGGAATGCCCGACCCCGTCCAATAGCCGCTGAACGTGACACGCATCGTCTCTCCGTCCACAGGGATAGGAAGACTCAGGTCCGGATCGACCGTAGGCGCGCCGTCCAGATATTCCAGCGTGCCGGCCCACACGCGGTCGTCGCGCTCGGCCAGCAATTTCTGGTCGTCCAGCGTACCGCCGATGCGGACCCGGTAGATGTAGTGGCGGTTGCGCAGCACATTGAAGTCCGTAGTCACGTTCTCGCCCAAGTAGACATCGTGGAACAGGCCCTTGGTCGCATCCTCGGACTCGTGCGACTTGATGCGTGCATAGGTGGCCATCGCAGGGGCGTTATTTTCGCCCTTGTTCTTCTCCCACCAGATCACAGGATTCTGTCCCCGGCGGTTGTCGCCGACGTACCACGTGTGCGTCACCGTGCCGCTGCCCGGACTCGTCGGAGCAAGGCCCGGGGCATTGCCGATGCGGTAAGCGAAATTCGAAACCGTACCCGACGCAGGGTAATCCGTCACTGCGCCGCCCAACCCGTAGCAGGCCCCCGCGGGAACCTGATACAGCCACACGCCGTCCAGCTCGGCACCGCTGACGTTATACTCCAGCAACAGATCGACTTTGGCCATAGCCCGCGTGAGCGTCACCTCCGGAACCACCGTATTGTCGCTGCCCACGAGCACCTGACCGTTGTCGAGCACCCTGACGTTCGTGAGCTTGCCGCTCAGCGGGATCAGTTCGTCCGAGGCGGGCGTGACCGTATAGAGCATCTTGGTTTCGAAATCGGAGAGCGTGGCGGGGTTCGAGGTCGTAAGACCGTCCGAAGCCGGACCGTTCGCCACGATCCACACCGTATAGCCCTCGCCGCTCTGGAGCGCAGCCTTGACCCTCTGCCCGGCAGCCACCGTACCCACATAAGAGCACGCCTTGGTCGCACCCGAAGCGTCGAACTGCAACACCCAGACGTTCGAAAGCGACATGTCGGCACGCGTGGCCACGAACCGGCTCCGCGGAGCGTCCGCACCGCCCTCCGGGCCGAGGCTGACCGTGAACAGCCCATCGGCCCCCTCCGAAACCCCGTCATTCGCACACGCAGCACGGCTGCCCATAGGCTCCACCACGACCGCCTCGGCTACTGCGAGCGAGGGAAGCGTCGCTTCCACCTCGCGCGGGAAGGGGCTCCACCATGAACGGGAGTCCTCGCTGCATCCCACGAGCGACAGGCCGACCGCCGCGACACCCAAAAGGCAAAAGCCCGTTATTTTTCCTGACATCTTCATAACCTATCTTTTCTATCGTTTTCTCTTTGTCTGTCCATCCTTTCCGGCCGCCCGTTCCCACCGAAGAACGGCGCTCACGCCCCGGTTCCGACCCAGCCCGAAAGCCCTGTCCGTAAACCCGTCCCGGCCCCGGAAAGTTCCCCGGAAGAACCGGTCCCGACCCGGAAGGCCGCCCCTTGAAGGCCGCCCCGCAGGGCCCTGCCGCAAGGGTGGCGGATAGTGTTTATCCTGACCCTTAACGGATTAAGGGCATCCGCAGCCGCCGCGGGAGGCGGGTTTCGCTATTTTTAATTTTTACGTTCGTTTCTCAAAGCAGTTAATGTATTTATTATCAATACCTTAATCGCCCATCGTCTTTTTCACCCTTTTTTCCGCGACCATAGGGTTGCACGCGCAACCCTATGGGGTCAAAGGCAAAGCTTACGCAGTCGCACGCTAATTACCGTGTCACACAGTTTTTAGATAAAGTGACGTGGCGTCACGTTAACCTTACCAGTTCGTATCTTCATCAGTGATTCTGGTGATCATCAAGTCCGACCACACTAAAGGCGTCCCGGACACACGCATAACCATCGTAACCCTCCTCCCCCGGCAGCGGAATCCTCCATCTTACACCGTACGCATCGTGGTTCCAATGACTGATGTATGCCCGCTCCCCATAGAGCCCGATTTCGAACACTTGCCACCCTACACAATGTCCTGCCATGCATCTAATATCATGATGTAAGTCGAACAACCCATTCCATTTCCCATCCGTCCCGGGATATCGTCCTATTATGAAGTCTAACTCGGCCTTCTTCATCGACCGGTACCCATTCTTGCCGTTGCAGAAAGCTTCCACCGACGTCTTCTCACTCCACGGTACGTTCCATATGTATATTAGTTTGTCGGTTTTTTGAGTACGGCTTGTTATTGTTATCCATTTTCCGCCCCAGAAATACTCGAAAATAATTTGTCGATCTACACCCTTAGGATTCGCACTAACGGTCAGAGTGACACCAGAACCGGACGTGTTCGTATGACCACTTGCTATCCTTTCTCCACCCGTGGTTGCCTGTATATCTACTCCACCCGTCGGAAATGCTCCCCACAAGGTTACTTTCATTGTCTGGCCCGCACCCGAAATATCGCCTTCAGGGCTTACCGCAGCTTTCGTGATCTGCGGGGACGGCAACTGGGTGCGGCCGTCGATTCTCGTCCACGTGCCGTTCAACAGGTATTGGAACGTTACTGTACGATTCGAGGCTGTCGTATTGGCCGGAATCGTCAGTGCGCATGCAGAGCCGGAACCGGTAACCACGCCGGACGCCAGCACCGTATTGGTCAGCGCACGCACCTGAACACCTCCCGAAGGCAGATCTCCCGACAGGGTAACCGTATAGACACCGCCGCCATAAGGAATATTACCGGCAGGACTTACCGAAGCCGACGTGATATTGGGACCCGGCAGCTGCGTGCGGGTTTCGATATTGATCCACGTGCCGTTCAACTGGTACTGGAAAGCGACCGTACGGTTAGCCGTGAGGCTGTTGGCCGGTACGTTCAGCGTAACTCCGCTGCCGCTCGCCGTAACGGTTCCC
>OGDN01003178.1_pt1 | contig 18280 bp, 14 predicted proteins | sample 1570271 | NCBI WGS metagenome assembly OGDN01 (sample SAMEA4384481, study PRJEB24528) | human gut metagenome | reverse complement strand
CGTATGGAGTACAACAGGTATTCCTTTCAGGGAAACGGTATTTGCACCTTATAATCTGTTTATCTATGTGGTTGGTGCCATTGTTCTATGCCTGCTGATCACTGCCATGCATCCATCTCCTGAAAAGACGAAAACAGTGGATCCGTCTATATTTAATGAAGTATCTGCAGCAAAAGTTTATAAATCCCCCAGTGAAATGACTCCTGCAGAAAAGCTGGAAACATCCGTACTTTTAAACGGAGCCATTACATGTATTGGATTTTTCTGTGTGATCTGGAGTTTTGTAGACTCTCTTTATATTAAAAAGCAGTCTTTTTCACTTTCTATTAATCAGGTTAATATGATCTTCTTGTTTGCCTCCATTGCGATGTATAAAACACCTGTACGTACAGTAGAAGCAGTGAAAAAATCTCTTGGCGGAGCAGTAGGAGTGGTTCTGCAGATGCCCTTTTATGCGGGTATTGCAGGACTGATCAGTTATAACGGTGGTTCTACAGGTGTTTCTATTGCACAGGTGATCGCTGGATTTTTTGTACATATTTCCAATGCACAGACATTTCCACTGTTTACCTGCCTCAGTGCAGTGATCGTAAAGCTGTTTGTGCCAAGCGGCGGGGCACAGTGGGCGGTCCAGGGTCCCATTGTAATGCAGGCAGTGCAGAGTTTTATGCCTGCAGTGTCGGAAGGAAAAGCGGCAATGGCTGATTCCGGTGCTGGAAGTAGCGAAGTTAAAGGTAAGAGATGTAATGGGATATTGTGTGATCTGTCTGATCGCCCTTTTGGTGATCATATCAGCCGGTATGCTGTTTTTATAATGAATTAAAAAGAGGTAGTTTTTGACACTACCATACAAATAGAGGAGAAAATAATTATGGGAAAACGAATTGTAATTGCACTGGGCGGAAACGCTCTTGGAAAAACGATCTCAGAGCAGGCAGAAGTTGTAAAAGGAACTGCAAAGGCGATCGCAGGCCTGATCCTTGCAGGTCATCAGGTTGTTATTTCACATGGAAATGGACCTCAGGTGGGTATGATCCAGAAGTCTATGACAGCTTTGCATAAGCAGGATCCCGAACATTATGAACTTTGCCCCTTATCTGTGTGTACAGCAATGAGTCAGGGATATATTGGACTGGATCTTCAGAGAGCTTTAAGAAATGAACTGGAAAGATCCGGGATCCGTAAACCTATTACTACCATTCTTACCCAGGTTCAGGTAGATCCGGAAGATGAGGCATATAAAAAGCCTTCTAAACCCATCGGAGCCTATGTAACAGAGGCGGAAGCAGATATTCTGAGAAAAGAAAGAGGTTTTGTGTTTGCACAGGACGCTGGCAGAGGAATCCGCCGCGTAGTTCCTTCACCAAAGCCTGTGGCTATCCTTGAAATGGAGTCTATCCGTGGAATGGTGGAAGAAGGCCAGATCGTGATCGCTTGCGGAGGCGGCGGTGTTCCTGTAGTAAAGAACGAAAACGGAGACTATATTGGCACGGAAGCGATCATAGATAAAGATTTTGCATCTGAAAAACTGGCAGAAGAGCTGGAGGCAGATTATCTGATCATTCTTACAGCAGTAGAAAAAGTGGCGATCGGCTATGGTACACCAAGAGAAAAGTGGCTGGATCATATGAGTGTGAAAGAAGCGGAATTTTATATAGAAGAAGGACAGTTTGCGCCTGGTTCCATGCTTCCAAAGGTAGAGGCAGCAGTTGCTTTTGCAAGATCTGGTAAGGGAAGAAAAGCGCTGATCACTCTGCTTGAAAAAGCAGAAGATGGAATTGAAGGAAAAACTGGAACAGAAATAGAATTGACCTAAAATAAAAACAGGAGGAATGTTTATGTATAATCCAGACCAGCCGGTTTTTGAAGAACAGCCAGAATCTAACATTGAAATTGCATACGGAATAGAAGATGTTCCAAAACCATTGTGGAAAGCAGTGCTTTTTGCTCTGCAGATCACACTGGTAGATTTCACCCCTTTTATGTGGGCTGCCGGTTTTGCGTCTTTAGCGGGGATCGACCAGCCTGATTTTGTACCTACGATGCTTTGTGCCTGCTTTTTCTGTATGGGCATATGCACATTCCTGCAGACGACAGTAGGCAACAGACTTCCTATTGTACAGGGATCATCCTCTGCGCTGATGTCATCTATGGGAAACATAGCAGCTGTTTATGGGCTTCCAGCTGTATGGGGTGCATCACTGGTAGGAGGTCTGATCCAGGCAGTACTTGGAGTTACGAAAACGGTCAGCAGGGTAAGAAAATTCCTTCCGCCGGTAGTTGTGGGATCTGTGGTAACTGCCATAGGTTTTGTGGCAGCAAGGATCGCAGTTCAATGGACTTTTTCCAGACAGGAACCTTTATATCTGGTTCTGGCACTGATCTCATTTTTACTGGCTCTTGTGCTTAAGTTTAAAACAAAGGGAATGATCTCCCAGGGATTTATCCTTACCACGGTTGTGATCGTAGGAGTAGTGATATCTTCTTTTCTGGGCATTTTTGACTGGGAAGCTGTTCACGCAGCTCCGTGGGTCAGGATTCCACGGCTTTTCCCGTTTACAGGTATGCAGGGGCAGCCAGATGCGGCTATTACCATTACAGCGGCAGCTGTGATCGGTGGTTTCAGCGGATATATGGGAGCAATTTTTGAGTCTGTTGGAGATTATGCGGCAACTTGTGCAGCCTGTGATGAAGTTTACAGAGTAAAGCATATTGATAAGGGGATCATGGCCAGCGGTCTGGGATGTATGATTACGGCTCTTTTTGGAGGTCTGCCTTGTACTTCTTATACACAGAATATAGGTATCGTAGCAGCTACCGGTGTAGCTTCCAGACGTGTGACCCAGTTTGCAGGAGGACTTTTCCTGCTTTATGGTTTCTGCCCTAAAATGGCATACATCCTGGCTGGTATCCCAAAGTCAGTGATCGGAGCGGTTTTCCTTATTTCAGCAGCTTCCATCATGTTTTCTGGGATCGATTCCATTGTATCATCTCCAAGAACATTGAGAAATACGCTGGTAGCCGGAATTACCCTTACTTTAGCAGTTATGCTTCCTTACCAGTGTACGTCTACCTATAAAGAGTGGGCAGATGGACTTTCCCCATTTTTAAATATGCTTTGCACTTCACCGGTATTTATTGCTGTATTAAGTGGTGTGGGGTTAAATGTTTTGTTGAATATTATTTTAAAAGAATCATAAGACTATCCTTTGATCAAATAAGGGCTGCGGATCAACTTTCCGCAGCCCTTAAAAAGTTCCTTATTTAATTCTGGATCTTCAGATCTTTTATGAATTTCTATGGATTAGAAATCAACTTCCTCATCATAGTAGCAGCACTTAAGCAGCTTAGCCATCTGATCTGGGTTGATGCTTCTTGGGTTGGAGCCGGTGCAGGCATCGCCTACTGCCAGTTCTGCAACCTTAGGCAGTTTCTCCATGAATTCTTTCTCATCGATGATTCCGCCTTCATAGTACTTGATGCAGGTAGGAATATCCAGATCCTTGTTCATCTCGCGGATCCTTGCGATCAGAGCGTCTACCAGTTCTTCATCAGTATTTCCTGGCAGGTTGATGAACTTAGCAATCTTAGCGTATCTTGCAGCTGCTTCAGGTTCTTTTGCGTTGTATTTGATAACCTTTGGCAGGTACATTGCGTTTGCACATCCATGAACGATATGTCCGCCGCTGTAAGCTGCACCAGTCTTATGTGCCATGGAGTGAACGATTCCAAGCAGTGCGTTAGAGAATGCCATACCAGCCAGACACTGTGCATCATGCATCTTTGCACGTGCATCCATGTCGCCATTGTAGGATGGAACCAGATACTCGCTGATCAGCTCGATTGCATGAAGTGCTAACGGATCAGTGTACTCGCAGTGAAGAGTAGAAACATATGCCTCGATTGCATGAGTCATAGCATCCATACCTGTATGTGCAGTCAGCTTCTTTGGCATGGTCTCTGCTAACTCTGGATCTACGATAGCAACATCTGGAGTGATGTTGAAGTCTGCTAACGGATACTTAATACCCTTCTTATAATCGGTGATAACGGAGAATGCTGTTACCTCGGTAGCAGTACCTGATGTAGATGAGATTGCACAGAACTTAGCCTTTGTACGAAGTGTCGGGAAGTTAAACGGAATGCACAGATCCTCAAATGTAACATTTGGATACTCATAGAATGCCCACATAGCCTTCGCTGCATCGATTGGAGATCCTCCTCCGATTGATACGATCCAGTCTGGTCCAAACTCGGTCATTGCTGCTGCACCCTTCATGACAGTATCCACTGATGGGTCTGGCTCTACACCCTCAAACAGCTGAACCTCCATACCTGCCTCCTTAAGATAGGAAACAACCTTATCCAGAAAGCCGAAACGCTTCATAGAACCACCGCCAACAACGACGATTGCCTTCTTTCCTTTCAGCGTCTTTAATGCTTCAAGTGCTCCCTTGCCATGATACAGATCTCTTGGTAATGTAAATCTTGCCATGATAATTCTTCCTTTCTATTCTGGTCTGTCTAACTGCAGCCAGTTTTTATTAAATGATATATTTTTATTTGGTCCTGCTTTTGCAAGACTTCGTTTGTTAATTATCAAACAAAGTAATTTTATCACATTTATTAGAAATAATCAAGCAATTTTTTGTAAATTTTCCAAAAAATTTCTGTATAAAAAGATCTGCTCATCCGTTTTTTTCAACAGATGAGCAGATCTTGCTACTCGTTTAATAATTTCACTAAAATCTCATTTACAGCTGTTGGATTTGCCTTGCCTTTCATGGCCTTCATAGTCTGTCCAACTAAGAAGCCGATAGCCTTTTGCTTTCCTGCTTTATAGTCTGCTACTGACTGTGGATTTGCAGCAACAACCTCCTCTACCGTTTTCTGCAGTGCATCTGTGTCACTGACCATACCAAGACCATGCTCTTTTACATAACTCTCTGGTTCAATGTCGTCTGCAAAAATCTTTTCAAAAACTTCCTTTGCAATTGTCTGGTTGATTGTTTTTTTCTCAACAAGTGCAATCAGCATAGCCAAATGCTTCGGTGAAAAATCAAGCTCATCCGGATCCATCATCTGCTCTTTTAAAAGACGCATCGTTTCTGTCATCAGCCAGTTTGATACCTTCTTTGGCGCTGCACCAAGAGCAACAGTCTGCTCGAAAATATCAGCCATACGCTTAGAACCTGTGATAATATCAGCATCATAATCCGGTATCTCGTATTCTTCCTTATAGCGTGCCATCTTTTCATCACGAAGCTCTGGCTGAGATGATTTTAACTGTTTAATCCACTCATCTGGAATCTGAAGCGGCGGCAGATCTGGTTCTGGGAAATAGCGATAATCCTGCGCATCCTCTTTTGAACGCATAGGATATGAATATTCCTTATTGTCATCCCAGCGTCTCGTCTCCTGAACAACACTCTTGCCTTCTTCAATAAGCTCAATCTGACGCGCTCTCTCTGATTCTATGGCACGCGCAATAGCCTTAAATGAATTTAAATTCTTCATTTCGGTACGTGTTCCAAATTTCTCTGCACCAACAGGGCGAACAGACAAGTTGACATCAGCACGCATAGAACCTTCCTGAAGCTTACAGTCTGAAGCACCAAGATATTGAATAATCAGGCGAAGCTTTTCAAGATATGCAATAACTTCATCAGCACTTCTCATATCTGGCTCAGAAACAATCTCTATAAGCGGCACACCTGAACGGTTATAGTCTACTAATGAGACATCCTCCCACTCATCATGAACAAGCTTTCCTGCATCTTCCTCCTATCTTGATACCGCCATCATGACATATCGGATAATACAGCTGAGAGATCTGATAGTTCTGCGGATTATCTGGATAAAAATAGTTTTTACGATCAAACTTGCAATACTGATTGATCTGACAATTAGTTGCCAGTCCAACTGCCATTGCATACTCAACAACCTGCTTGTTTAATACAGGAAGCGAACCTGGAAGTCCAGTGCAGACAGGACATGTATGGCTGTTTGGAGCACCTCCAAATGCGGTGGAGCAGCCGCAGAAAATTTTTGTTTTTGTTGCCAGCTCCACATGAACCTCAAGACCGATCACGGTTTCATACTGTGCCATCACGCTTCCTCCTCTCTTGCCTTTTCATACGCAAAACCTGCGCGAAGCAATGTTTTTTCCTGGAAACAGCCGCCAAGAAGCTGCATTCCAATTGGAAGACCCTTATTGTCTTTTCCGCACGGAATTGACAAACCTGGGATTCCGGCAAGATTTGCAGATATTGTATAAATATCACTTAAATACATCTTGATAGGATCCTGTAAGCTGCTGCCTAAAAGCGGTGCAGTAGTTGGTGCTGCCGGTGCCAGAATAATATCATATTTTTCAAATGCCTTATCAAACTCCTGCTTGATAAGTGCTTTTGTCTTTAATGCCTTTAAATAATAAGCATCATAATATCCTGAGCTTAAAACAAAGGAACCTAACATGATACGGCGCTTTACCTCTGAACCGAAGCCTTCAGAACGTGTCTTTTTGTACATGCTGTGAAGATCACCATATTCTTTTGTGCGGTAGCCATACTTTACACCATCAAAACGCTCAAGGTTTGAGCTAGCCTCTGCCGATGCTATGATATAGTATGCCGGAATTGCATATTGAACAAGACCTAAATCAAACTCCTCTACAATAGCTCCCATACGCTTAAAAGTTTCTGCTGCCTTAAAAATTGCTGCCTTTACTTCGCTGTCAAGACCTTCGCCAAAATAGTCCTTTGGAAGTCCGATGCGAAGACCTTTTACATCTCTTACAAGTGCAGACGTAAAATCATACTCTTCGCGTTTCATCGACGTGCTGTCTTTTTTATCATAGGAAGCAATTGTCTCAAGAACAGCTGCGCAGTCAGTAACATTTTTTGTCATCGGACCAATCTGATCAAGTGAAGAACCATAGGCAATAAGTCCATAACGGGAAACCGTGCCATATGTTGGCTTCATACCGGTGATACCGCAGAATGCAGATGGCTGACGAATGGAACCGCCTGTATCAGAACCAAGTGCAAAAAAACATTCATTTAAGGCAACTGCTGCTGCACTTCCTCCTGAAGAACCGCCTGGAACATGGTCTGGATTATGAGGATTTCTTGTAACACCATAATATGAAGTCTCTGTTGTACTTCCCATCGCAAACTCATCCATGTTTGTCTTTCCAATGATTACACAGCCTGCATCAGTTAAATTTTGAACTGCAGATGCCGTGTAGGTTGGAATATAATTTTCCAAAATTTTTGAACTGCAGGTAGTCAACAGTCCTTTAGTGCACATATTATCCTTGATGGCTACCGGTACACCAGCAAGTGCTCCTGTCAGCTCACCCTTGTCTATTTTTTCCTGAACAACATCAGCCTGCTTGTAAGCGCCCTCTTTATCGAGTGTAACATACGCATGATACCTATCTTCTGTCTGATCAATCTGTGCGAAAACTGCATCAAGCGCCTCCCGCACGGAGATCTCTTTTTCTTTTATCTTTTTTCCCAGCGAAACTGCTGTCAATTTTTGAATCTCCATTAAACTGTCTCCTGTCTCTCCATTACCTGTTATCTAATCAAGCCAAATGTTTTGTAATTATTCAGAACACCATTACACAGTCTTTGGAACCTTGAATGCCCCGTTTTTCTGTTCCGGTGCATTTGCAAGTGTCTCCTCGCTTCCATCTCCATTTGTAACTACATCCTCACGGAACACATTGAAAACAGGGAATGCATGACTCATTGGCTCTACATTGGATGTGTCCAGCTCACCAAGCATATCTATATAGTCAAGCATATCAGACATATCTTTTTTTGCCTGCTCCTTTTCCTCTTCGGAAAGCGCGAGCTTTGCTAATATTCCAACATACTCTATTGTCTCATCATCAATTATATTTGCCATCGTGATTTCCTTCCAATTTTTCTTTATATTTTTACGAAAGCGGTTTGACCTCTTCGTCTCACCGCTCATTAAATGTTACGGCTCCAGTCTGGAAAGATCTCTTGGGAAGAGGCAGGTCTCACGCACGTTGTCCTCACCGATCAGCTTCATCGTCAGACGCTCTAGGCCAATGCCGAGTCCTCCGTGCGGCGGCATTCCATGCTTGAAGATATCAAGGTACTGATCCATGCCTTCAGTTGTCATACCCTTTGCCTCGATCTTGTCAAGAAGCATCTGATACTCGTGAATACGCTGTCCTCCTGTTGTAACCTCAAGTCCCTTAAACAATAGATCGAAGCTTTGAGTGAATGTCTTGTCATCTGGATCATCCATTGCATAGAATGGACGCTTCTTGCTCGGATAGTGAGTAACAAATACGAAGTCTGCGCCATATTCTTCCTCGAAGTAGCGGCCAATCAGTGCTTCCTCCTCTGGTTCAAGATCATATGGATTTCTGATCTGTCTGTTATATTTCTCTGCCACAAGACGCTTTGCCTCATCGAATCGTACCTGTGGAATCTCATCAACCTTTGGAAGTGTAATGTCAAGCATATCAAGCTCTGTTTTATAATCCTTCTTTAACAGCTCCATTGTGTACTGTAAAAAGCCGGTTTCCATTGCCATGATATCCTGAAAGCTGTCGATAAAGCCCATCTCAAAATCGAGACTCGTATATTCATTTAAGTGGCGTTTTGTGTTATGCTTCTCTGCACGAAATACAGGTCCAGTCTCAAACACACGGTCAAACACGCCGACCATCATCTGCTTGTAAAACTGCGGGCTCTGTGCGAGTACCGCCGGACGGTGGAAATAATCAAGCTTAAATACGTTAGAACCGCCCTCTGCTCCCTTTGCTCCGATCTTTGGAGTTCTGATCTGCGTGAAGCCCTGTGAAGTTAAAAATTCACAAAAGCCTCTTGCAATTCCCTCCTGAATGCGAAACTTTGCACGCTCTTTCAAATTGCGAAGAGATAATGGACGATAGTTTAATTTTGCTTCCAGTGAAGTATTTAGTTTCCATTTGTTGACAGGTAATGGCATTGCTGCCGAAGGCTCTGATAAAATAGTCACTGATGTTAAACGAAGCTCTCTTCCAAACGGTGCTCTCTTTTCTTCATAAACAACACCCTCTACACGAATTGCACTCTCATCCTTTAATTCGCCTAACTCAAAGCCTGCTGTTTTTTCCTCATAGACACACTGAATGAGTCCCTCTGCCTTTCGTAAGATCACAAAACGTACATCGCCCATGTCTCTTACGGCATGAACCATTCCCTCCATACGAACAGTCTTTCCATCACAGCTTCCCTGTGCTAATTCCTTAATACTTGCATACTCTTTTTTGCTGATTCCACTGATAAATTCCATGTTGTCCTTTCTTTTCAGCCAAAATACGAGTCTCCATGGTTGATGCTGGTACCTTTATTTATTATAATGCTTACGAATTGCTCCGTTACTCCGTAACTCTCGCAATTCTAAAAATATTCGGATTCGCTAACTTGTTTTGCAAGTTGCTGCATTATACAAAAAACCCCGGAAACTGTAACTTATTACAGTCTCCGGGGCGAAACATCTTCGTTCCGCGGTACCACCCGCATTCAATCCATATCTGGATCACTCTATGGTTATAACGTAAACCAACGTGCAAACCTACCCTTTTACTCATAATAAAAGCTCAGAATGCCCGCTCCGGAGCGTTCCCACACCCAGTCCCTCATGACGGCGCTCTCAGTCGGTGACGCCCTCTTCCTGTCAAGATCGTTGGGATAGAGTCTCCTTCAATGCGTTTCTTATGGTTCATTACTATAGCACACTAAAGTTTAAATTGCAAGTAAAAAATATCTAATCTGTGAACTGTAGTTTAGAAATTGTCAATATTCACAATATGGCCGTGTTCAAAATGCATTATTTTTGTAAATTCAATCGTTCCTTGTGGGTCATGCTCAACGACAATTATAAATTTATTCTTCTTTTTTGCAATAAGATTTAACAGCTGCTCATATTTTTCTCTTGTTTCCTGATCAAGACCAGCCTCAATTTCATCTACAATCAAAACAGATGCTTCTTCGATTCTAAGAAGCATTTTCATGATTAACAGCTTCTTTCGCTGTCCCACCGACAATGATTTTCCCTCATTTTCGATGGCACGATCCGCCGCTATATCATATTCTTTTAACAGATATGTCACAGCTTCTCCATCGTTTTGTGTGATAATGTGTAAATAATCTTCTACTGTCTCGTTTAAAAAAATCTCCTCCTGACCAACATACAAAAACTGGCGGCTCATATCCTGTTTGCTATAAACATCAACTGATTGTGAATTGATTCTTATTGTTCCACTGTCTGGTCGATAAAGTCCGAGCAAAAGCTTGATAAATGTAGACTTTCCGCAGCCATTTTCACCCATCAGGCGAACCATCTCTCCTTTTTGCAGACAGCAAGAAACTTGTGTTAAGGCAGGTGCGCCGCTTGCATAAGAAAAATAAACTGAGTTGAACTCGATTGATTCAACATCTTTTAATGACTCTGTTTTCTGGCGTGGCTCTAATTTGCACACCTTATCTACATTCTCAAAGCTTACTTGTGCACGCATAATTTGCCGCAGCAATTCCTGTACATTCTGACCCTGCGAATTAATTACAGTTGACAACATCGTAAAAAAGATCAAATTTCCAATTGATCCCCCCCATGAAGGAATTAACAATAAAACAGACAGCAACATAGTAGATATTGTGTTATAATGTTCGGACAACTTGGACCAAAAAAGCATAAGGCGATCTTCTTTTTTTGCAGTCTTAATAAAATCACTTAATTTTCTCGTTGTTTCCTGCTGAAAGTAATCGAGCACATCATTTGTCTGGACAAGTGTCATTGAGTCAATATACTGATTGCAGACGGCATGGCACTGTTTCATCTTCTGATTTGTCTTACCTGCCTTTTGTGAAATTCGTTTTCGCCCCAAAAATGACACATACCAACCAAGACCAACTGAAAACACCAAAAAAACTGCAAATTTTATGCTAAATGCAAAGGCCAATACCATACATACAATAGTTGTCAATACCGCACTGATAAACGACGGTATATGATGACCTGTCACGCGAAATACATCAAGCACATCAGCATACATTGTATGCTTTAGCACCTCTGCACCAATCTTATCAGCATCGGATAAGGAAGCGGCCGCAAGTGCTGCCTCCATCTTGAGTGTCAAGTCTCTCATACAAAGACCGCCTAACTTATCTAGCAGCAAATACCATCTAATTTCCATCCAGGTATTAAACCCCATACATGATAAAAATGCTGCGAATGCGGCAAGCAAAAAAAGAAGTTCTTTCTGCCCCAGATTGTTTGCCTGTGAGATACGGTCTACCAAAAAGCGCATTCCACACGGAATCAAAAGGTTGCTCACGGTCACTGCCGCCATGATCACAAATGACATCACAAAAAGCTTTTTATATGTGATAATCATTTTTTTGTAATAGGTCATTATCAATTTCATTATTTTATTTATCCCTCAATATTTTCTATTGCATTTTGCATATTTATGATATCATTTATTTGCTATCATTGTCTGTTCTAAGAGTGTTTTACATCTGCCTTTTTTTATGGTTCATGCGCTCTTGGCACCAGCTTCCTATCTCGGTGAGGCATAAAAAAAGGAGTATTAAAAAAAGGCCTGGAATCAAAATCATCCACCATGCGCGCATAACGAAGGCATTCTGGGCAAGTGCGAGCATACTGCCCCACGAGATTGTCTCTATTGGAAGACCAAGCCCCAGAAAGCTAAGTGTTGATTCTTCAGCTATTGCTGTTCGTACACTCATAATAATCATAAATAAAATGGATGGAAGAAAATTTGGTGCAAGATGCCAGTAAAGCACATGAAAAAAGCCGCCGCCCATGCACTGTGATGCCGTGACAAAGCCGCTTTCTTTTACTGTTTTTGCCTGTGTGCGCACGATTTTTGCCATTGAGAACCATCCACAAAGTCCTATCGCTGCACTCATTCCTATGATATTTTTTCCAAATACTGCCTGCACAAATAAGACAAGCAAAAGCGACGGAACAGAAAGAAGCACCTCTACAAGACGCATCAAAAGCCTATCCAGCCACGCAGGTGACAGTGCACTTGCTGTACCATACAAAACTGCAATAACTGCTGATATCGCAGCAGACAAAAAGCCAATGGTAAGAGAAACACGTCCGCCATGCCATATACATGAAAATAAATCGCGTCCCATCGTATCTGTTCCAAAGAAAAATTCACGCCCTGGTGCGCGGCTGCAGTTCATAAGATCCATATAGGACGCATCTTTGCAAAAAAATGGTGCAAACACACATCCCATAATCAAAATACCAAGCAGCACAAAGGAAAGAAACGGTACTTTTTTTCTCTTCATTATATGTTTTTCAGAACTCATTTTTCCTCCTGCGCCATATATGGATTTAGCCTCGCGTTTACTAGCTCTGCAATCGTGTTTGCTGCTATCATCACTACTCCTGTTAAAAGGCATAGTACCATAAGCATGTTGTAATCAGACGTTTTGGCACTCTCATACGTAAGCATACCAATTCCCGGATAGCCAAATACTGCTTCTACCAAATAAGTACCGCCAAGAATATGCGCTACCGAAACTGCCATAAGACTAATATAAGCTGGCAGCACATTTTTTAGGCAGTGACGAAATAAGATTGTGCTGTCTTTTGTTCCCTTTGCCCGTGCAAGCACGATATATTCTGAACGTGTTTCTTCGCATAGCATATTTCGCACCATATAGGCAAAATACCACAAATGACCAGCCACTGAGGCAATTAATGGCAGCACAAGATGACGCAGCCTGTCAAGTAAGCTTCCCCCTCCAATTGAATATGCACCGCTTGCCGGGAGCCAACCTAGCAATACGCTAAACACAAAAATCAGCATGAGCGCCATCCAAAATTCTGGAATGCAGCTTGTAATCGTTCCAAGACGCACAATAAGTCTGTCTGCAAGTTTATTTTCATTCCAAGCACATAAAAATCCTAACAGCAATGCTCCAATAAATAAAATCACGTAGCTTAATAAGCCTAAAACGAGTGTATTTTGGATACGTTCTTTAATCACAATAGTAACGTCCTGCTTATATTTGTAGGAAATTCCAAAATCACCGGACAGCGCCAGCTTAAGCCAGCGTACATATTGTACCGGAATCGGATCATTTAATCCAAGACGTTCTCTGGCACTGTCCTTTTGTTCTTCACTCATTTTCTCTACGCGCTCACCATAGTACGACTGCAGCGGATCAATCGGCGTAATTCGTGATAAGAAAAACACAATGGCAGACAGCACCCATATGCTGATAAAAAATGCAGCGATCTTTTTGAAAAGCACACTAAGCCATTTGTTCTTCATCGCTTGTTTCCTTTCGTTTTGTTACTGATTTTCAATTGTCCAGTCACAGATATTCCAGAAAATGCCTACACCGTGATGACCTAATACAGTATCTTCATCTATTCCCTGAATCGTATTCTCTGCTGCGTAAAGCGCATCAATATAGCAGAAGAATGTGTAAGCCGGTGTCTCTGCTAATGCTTCCTGAAACTTTGCATAAGCCTCCTTACGCTCGTTTTCATCCTCTGTCTGACGTGCCTGTGTTAAGTATTCATCTACAAGTGCATTTGAATATCCAGAATAATTTGCTCCCTTATCTGTACCAAATACCTTGTATGTATGATCATCTGCATCAAACGGAGATCCCCATCCAATGATGCAGCACTCCTGTCCTGCCCAGTCGATTCCTCCTGCCGGTACATCTGCTTTTACATCAAGTCCTGCCTCGCGAAGCTGCTGTGCTGCAATCTGCGCCATATCAATGCGCACCTGATCACCTAGTGTCGCGTTAATTGTAAAGCTAATTCTCTCTCCGTTTCTGCACCAGTAGCCATCTGCATCTTGTGTGCATCCTGCTGCCTCAAAAATCTCTGCCGACTTTTCTAAGTTATAATCGTAGTGCTCCACATTTTCATTGTTATATTTATTTCGCTGCAGAGGACCATATGCCACTTCACCCTTATCTAACAACACTGCATCAAGGATTGCCTTACGGTCAATCGCATAATTGATTGCCGGGATCAGATCGGCATTTTCCTGCCAATACTCGTTATTAAAGTTGTAGAGAATGCCTCTGTAGTCAGAAGTTGTCATATCGTACACTTTAAATTCGTCATTATCAGCAAAAAGTGATTCTTCCTTTGGTGTAATCTGCGCCAAATCAAGCTCGCCGCTTAATAGCTGCATTGCCTTTGCATTATCATCTGTCACAATCTTAAATACAATTGTATCAATATTAGCTGCACCGGCAAAATACTCCTCATTCTTTTCCATTGTAATAGTCTGTCCTGCATCCCAGCTTACAAACTTATATGGTCCTGTTCCAACTGGTGCACGGAAAAAGTCAGATGTCTGCCAATCTTCACCCTCTAACAGATGCTTTGGCATAACAGGTTTTGTCATATATTCCAAAAAAGCGGTATTAACGTTAGAAAGATGAAAAGCTACCGTATGTTCGTCAATCACCTCAATGCTCTCTATATCCTCATAATCAGGTGCATTCTCTGATTCATTTGCCGGATCCATAATTGCTTCGAATGTAAATTTTACATCCTCTGCTGTAAAAGGCTCACCATCATGCCACTTGACTCCTTCCTCAAGATGAAACGTGTATGTTAAATTCTCCTCATCATACTCCCAGCTCTTTGCCAGACGTGGAATAATTTGATTATCACCATCATGATCAGTAAGACCATCAAATAACAGCACGTTTATTTCGCAGTGCTCATCCATTGCCGGGTTAATGCGTGTATAGTCAGTGCTTCCATATACAAGTGTAGTTTTGTCTGCTTCGTCTGCAAATGCTGTTTTTGAAAAGCCTGCTGAAAATACAAATGCTGCCGCCATAAACGCAGCACAGCCTGCCGTTAAATTTCTTACATGTTTTTTTCTCATATCATTCTCCTTTTTTGTAAATAAAAATTCTAATCAGCTTTTTTATTTATCAAAGTCACTTGCAGTCTGCCTTGCTTCGCGAATGGATATTCCCTGCTTTCTTGCAATTGATGCCAAATCTTCATACTCATACTTTTCATGTGAAGTACCATAGCCTGTCGAAACTTTCTTTCTCACATCACCATATGGAGTCTTTATTGTCTTTATAGAGCGTGTCATAGTATAGCGTCTTGAAAACTGCTCTCTAACACCAAGCGTAGTTGTATGCAAAAATATAAGTTCAATCATGCGGTCGCGGTCTTCCTCACGGCACATCACCTCAAGTAAAATGCCTGGTCTGGATTTTTTCATTCCTGTGGAGACAGTAAACACTTCCAGAGCACCTGATGCTAAAATTGTCTCTGTTGCAAAGCCAATCTCCTCTGCAGTCATATCATCTATGTTGCAGCAAAGCTCAGAAACACGGCTTACATCATCTGCTGTCTCTCCTAACATCGCACGGACACAATTTGCCATCTCAAAATCCTTCTTGCCCATTCCATAACCGATAGCCTTCGTCTTCATAACTGGCATATCACCAAATTTTGTGGCAAAATGTTTTAAAAGTGCTGCGCCTGTCGGTGTACAAAGCTCTCCCTGAATCCTTCCTCCATAAATCGGCACATCCTTTAAAATATAAGCAGTTGCCGGTGCTGGTACTGGCAAAATACCATGTGCACAGCGTACTTTTCCGCTTCCAACATGAACTGGTGATACAATCACCTGATCAACAGAAAGCTCCTCCATAAGCATACATACTGCTGTAATATCAGCAACGGCATCCATAGTTCCTACTTCGTGAAAATGAATTTGATCAACTGGTACACCATGTGCTGCACTTTCAGCCTGGGCGATCAGCTGATAAACTGCCATTATATCATCCTTTACGCGATCTGATACCGGCAGATGATCTCTTACGATATGCTCAATATCATGCAGGCTGCTGTGGTGATGATGTGCACCATGCGCATGATCGTGGTCATGATGATGATCTTCATGATCGTGGTCATGGTCTTCATGATCATGATGGTGGTCGTGGTCATGGTGATGGTCTTCATGGTCATGATGATGATCGTGATCATGATGATGCACATCAAGGCTTTCCTCTTCCTCACCATTTACTGTCACCTTACTGTGTGTTCCTGTAATACCGCATTTTTGCGTTTTTTCTTTTTCAAAATGAACTCCCGGGATTCCAAGTGCATTCATTTTTTCAAAAAATGCATCCTGATCAGGCAAAAGCTCTGAAAGTGCTGCTGTCAGCATATCACCTGCTGCACCCATTCCACAATCTAAATATAATGTTCTCATTTGTTTTTTCTCCTTTATTTCAAATGATTAATAGTTACATATGATTCATCATTCCTGCCAAGTAGCCGGCGCCAAAACCATTGTCAATATTTACTACAGATACACCGCTTGCACAGGAATTAAGCATTGATAAAAGTGCTGAAACACCGCCAAAAGATGCACCGTATCCTACGCTTGTAGGAACTGCAATGACGGGGCAATCTGCTAAGCCGCCTATTACACTTGCTAGTGCGCCTTCCATTCCGGCTATTGCAATGATTACACTTGCACTCATGATTTCATCCATATGATTTAATAAACGATGCAGTCCTGCCACTCCAACATCATATAGGCGCACAACCTCGTTTGCATGAATTTCTGCTGTCAGCGCTGCTTCCTCTGCTACCGGAATGTCAGATGTTCCGCCTGTCGCCACAACAATCTTTCCCTTTCCAGTCGGTTTTGGCATTTCTCCGATAATGCCAACTCTTGCATCTTTGTGATAATGCAATGGATGTACCTGACTAATCATATCTGCTGCTTCTGATGATAAACGTGTAATTAAAATGTGATCCTGACCATTTTTTAACATAGTAGATACAATTCCAATCATCTGCTCTGGTGTCTTTCCTGCACCATAGATTACTTCTGCTGCGCCTTGGCGGATTTTTCTGTGTAAATCCACCTTTGCATATCCAATATCCTCAAAAGGCTCTTTTTTTATTTCAAGCAGTGCATCATCTATACTCATACTTCCTGCCTTCACTGCTTCTAGTATCTGTCTTGCCTCGCTATTCACAACTTTATCTCCCCATATAATCAAATTTTTTATCTGGCCTGCAAATCAAGCAGCACTTCTTTGTAATATTTTTTCAATTCTATAAGAATTTCCTCTCGCATTTCTAAAAGCTTTGTCATCTGTGCTGCCGGCATCTGAATCTTTGCAGAATCATTTAAATAACGCACACGAAAATCTGTAAAGCCAAGAGAGAACAGATAATTTTCTGCTTCTTCCGTCTTTTCAAGCTTTTCTGCAGTAATGCGCTCGTTTGTTGGGATACGTGTTGCCAGACAGGCATAAGCTGGCTTATTCCATGTAAAAAGACCTGCTTCTTTTGAACGTCTTCGAATTTCCGTCTTTGTAAGACCACAGATGCGAAGTGGTGAGTAGACACAAAGCTCTCGAAGCGCACGCATTCCTGGGCGGTCATCTTCCGCATCAGATGCATTAGTTCCATCCATCAGTACTGTAAAACCATCCTTCTTCGCCTCTGCAAGAATCATATTGAATATAACATTTTTGCAGTGATAACAGCGGTCTGACGGATTCTTCACTACTGTTTCATTTGAAAGAACATCTGCTGTTAATACCTTCATATCAGCATTTAGCTGTTTTGCAAGACGCATCGCATCATCAAGCTCAAATTGTGGCTGAAATGCAGCATTGACATAGTAGGCACGCACCTGCGCTCCACTCTTTATTGCTGCATAAAGCAGATACGAAGAATCTACTCCTCCAGAAAATGCCAATGCTACTTTATTGTGCTCTTTGAAAAATTCATTTAAATCCATTTTTGCGTCTCCATTTCTGTCTTTTTATATCATTCTAGTATTTTAATTTTGTCTTATTGAACAAAAAAAGAAGGCATATTATCTCCCTTCTGGGAAATCATATACCTTCTTAGTATATCTGTTTCTATTATATGTAAGCATCAACACACGCCCCAGTTTACTGAGGCATTTATAACGTTTTAATTGTAAATAATATATGTACTCTTCTGAGTACAGCACATGCTTCATGCATGCCACAAAAGTATGTGTATTTTACCATATTTTTCTTTGTTTGTAAACTATAACTAAACTGGTCCGTCGACAAATCCATTCACCTTCGGGCTTTGCTGCAAATACGAAAAAAGCCACAGGCATATTGCCTGCGGCTCTCTCATCTTAATGTGCCCGAAGGGATTCGAACCCCCGACCCACGGCTTAGAAGGCCGTTGCTCTATC
>OGDN01003170.1_pt1 | contig 18328 bp, 16 predicted proteins | sample 1570271 | NCBI WGS metagenome assembly OGDN01 (sample SAMEA4384481, study PRJEB24528) | human gut metagenome | reverse complement strand
CAACCACGAGTATACCTGGCATAGCATCTGCACCTCTCTTTATTAACTATTCATCCAGTTTTTGTTTGGACAAAAGAACAACAGACTCGACATGCGAGGTAAATTAACACCGCATTATCATGCGCCGACACCTGTAATTTCTTACAAATTAACACCCCTGTAAAAAAAACTCAACTTTTAACATCCAAAATTTTTAACTATACTTCTGTCTAACTATTTATCTTGTACTCTGGCATTAAAAAATTAGGAATTTCATCTGGTTTGATCTGCTTATATTCCAGTAACTGTTCTAATGGTCTAAGCATTCCTAAATGCGGATCCCCATTATTCTCCTGTCCCAATAATTTTAATTTTTCATTATCCCTGACAATATCTTCTATCGTTTTTGAAAAATAATAGTTCTCAGTATTCGCAAAAATCAAATAATTTATATATTGCAGCTTCTTACTCGCAGACATACAATTCATCTGATGTAGAAAGCTTCTATAATTTCTATCCTTCTTATGATAAAATACTCCAACTACCGTTTCATGTTCAATAGGGAATACACACATGTACATTGTTTGCATATGAAGATTTGGATCCGGATTATAGATATCGTTAATCACAGTCCCTTCGATATCCTTATATAGTGTAATTGGCGTCTGAACAGCTATCGGAGTAACGTAAGGTAATTTCTCCCAAAATACAATTTTAAACCCATCTTTTTCATTATTTTGGATAATTCGTTTGTAAACATCCATATCAAACATATAATCATTTATATCTAATAACTTATCTTCATCTAATCGTTCTTTGTTTATTATCGCACCTGACCTTTTTTGAATAATATCAAAAAGAGCTATTTCCTCATTTCTTTTCGATAGCATTTGTAACATACTTTTTAATGCAATTTCCGCAAGCATTTTATCTGTGGGATCATTAAGCAATGCCTCTTTATTTTCATAGTCTTGAAAATATAAAGCATCACATTCTCTGCATATAAAATGGAAAGTTCCAGACTTTTTTATTCCAGATTCTAAATCTACCACATCAATTTCATCCATTAACACCCATGGTTCTAAAACTTTTCCTTCACATGCTATTGTTTTTAAGATCATGTGTGGAATAGAATGCGAATTACAAAAACTTGTTTGTGTTTTTCCACATAGGATACATTTATCTGGTTTTGCAGTTTCTCTCGCCTTCTTTAATAATTTATTGATATCTTTTCTCAATCCAATTGTTTCTATAAAAACCCGCCTCTTTTCTTAATGCACATCACATATCCACAATATAATATTTCCAGTTGTTTATGGATTTCCACTCAACCTGATACTCTCCATGAACATCTATACTTTCATCCTTTTTACCAGTTGGCTTTATAATAGTCCCATGAATTGTATTTCCATTTCTAAAATATGAATACACACCATCAACCTTATTTCCAGAATGGAAATTCTTATCCTGCACAAGTGTCACACAGTATGCTCCATCGAATCCCGCCTCTTTGAGTTGTTCCATAAACTTTATATCTTTAACGAAGGAATACATCTGTTCCGGATACTGTCCATTCAGTGGATACTTTAATTCAATCGCATATTTCTCATTCTCATTATAAATAACAATATCTATCTCATTCCTCGTTGATTTCTTTCTGAGCCGATGTGGTTAATTCCATCATCTTTTGTTGATAAGTAGCTCCATCAATTTCTTCGTCAGCATACTGTCTCATTAATTCATCAATCTGTGCTTTTAATTCTTCTCTGGTCATTTGTTCCGCCTCCTTATTTTATTAATCATCATTTTTTGTAATATGAGTTATAACCTTGTATATCCCATATCCAACTAGCGCAAGAGCGCCAATAACTAATTTGCCTGTTGTACTATCTTTTAATTCATTAGATATATCCTCCGCAGGCTGTTCTTTTCGGCTATTGACTTTATTCCAATATGCCTCCGATTCAGCAGCTTTCTCTGCCTTGCGTCGACGACGCTCTTCAGATGTTTTCTCTTGTATATAACGCTTGTTCTCCACTGAAGTGTCAAGTTCTTCAAGAATTCTTTCATCCCATTCGAACCAATTCCAACCTCGAAATGCATAACCACCGTACCCGTTGTCATCGCCTTTTTCAACTACGAATAGTTTTCCTTTCTCTGTTGGATAATAATTTCCGGGCTCACCAGAAAGGAATCCTTCTTCTTTTAATAAGATGTTCATTTCCTCTGCTGTCAAGCCACACCTTTCTCCTAATCGTTTTGCTGATAATGTCATGTATCGTCCTCCTGCGTTATTTATCTCGGATGTTCTTCTGCCAATTTTCGTTCTTCTTCATCCCATCGTTTCTGAACTTCTTCAAAATATTTTTCACTTTGTTCAGAAAATGTGCCACGCATATAGCTGATTTCATCCATCAGGCCTTGTCCCCATGTTACATCGATTAGCTGTTCATGATGATATGTTGCTTCACTAGTACATCTGGACAACACCGTATTTCCTGAAGCATCCAAAATGGAGTACGGATATTGATACTTCAAGATTATGTTGTTCTTATTGAGTACATCTTCCTTAATATCTCTGTCCCAACAAAGTATAAGAAGCTGTAGACTATTGAACCTAAATACATACGATAATGCATAATTCTCAAACTCTTGTATTTCCCTCTCCTCTCGCAAGGTGATATGCCCTGTATTATAATCAATGTTTGTGACAATACTATTCGCCAGTAATAATGGCGAATCTCCCCAGCGGAGTTTCATATTTCCAAACATATAATCCGGTGCAGGCGAAGTGTTTACTGCAAGTCCAGCCAAGATTGTAATATTCCCTAGCGGACTACTTTTTTCTTCATTCAACAGGAATTCTTTTACTTCATCATCAAAAAAAGATACCGCCTTCTTCCTAGCCCTCAAGTCATTGAACGCAAACTTCAAACACATTTTTTGAATCATTGTATAGTCATATTCTACAGAAAGAGTGTCATCTTTTTTGTACTTCACTAAAAAATACTTCTCAATAAATTCTTTTGCATAAGAATCGATGTACGAAATCCTATTGTTATTACAGTCTGCACAAACATCCTTCACCATAGGGTCACCTTGATGCACGATACTTCTCTCTCCGTCTATTGTTGCGAAGCATTCCGGAAATAATCCAAGTATTCCACTTGATATTATATGCTCTTTTGTTCCTTTAGCTTCTTTTCCACAATAAGCACAAATCATACATAGCCACCTCCTGTGGTCATGTAATCCCAGTAGTTTGTTTTTAGGTCACCAGTCTCTTCAAGCACCTCATAGCTATTGGTAACATCTATATTTGAGAGCAACTGCCTAAACTTCATTATCTTTTCTTCGTTTGTCATCCCTTGCTCCTCTCCGGTAAATCAAAGTGCGTTTCCGCAATGGTATTCAGTTGCTTAGCAATATCCGAAAATGGCAAATTCAAGTCCAATGTTCTGACGGTAATCTGGTTACCATGCATTTGATACACGTTATCCGGTTGAATCTCTTCTTCCGTTTTTGCATACAGCAACATCCCGGAAACCTTGTGATCTTCATCTCCAAATTCATAATCACGATTCTTCACATACGTGAATATCTGGTACATATTATTTGAATGGAGCGTATGTTTGTCATACTGCGTTTGAGTTGTATGACTATAATATTTCGCATCAATAATCAGTACGGTATTACCTTTTTGCAGATGAATATCACTCTGCATTACCGGCAGCATCGTTCTGATTCCGTCGTCCACAGACCAAGGTATCTGAGAGGCACTGACTGACAGCTCCGGAAAATGCTTACTGTAATACTCAAGAATAAATTTCTCATACAGCCTACACATACGTTTCTCATCCACAAATGATGCAAGCCTATACTCTCCAGCATCTGTTGTGATAAGCATCCCCTCAATTATCAGCTGACAAATACTTATAAGCATCCTGTAGGTCTGATTGTTTCGCTGAAATCTGATAAATGACCATCGTATGGAGGTCGGCTCAAGTATATCAACATTAGAAAAGAACAACATCTTCTTTTTCAGATCATCCTTGTACTCCGCCTTAACCTTTGCATTTCGCAGTAACAGCATAACCGTCGTCTTAATTATTTGATTGAAAAGATTATTCTCAGACAACTCATCATAATCACATGTCAGTAACTGCTTACGTACCAGTCGATTCTTAATTGTTCCTGGCATGTTAATCTTTCCGCGCATTACCGGGAGTTTCTCCTGACGGTTTATATACTCCCGGTAGAGGCCTTGTTTCAGCTGAATTCCAATCCCCTTCGCAAGAATCGCAGCCAATAAATCATACATCTCGTCAAACGATTCAACTGCTACATCATCGTAGTTTTCCTGATTCAACGTTTGAAAAGCATAGGACAACATATAATATATATTTTTGATGAATATGCTCTTATCTTTTGTCATTGAAATACACCGTGCAAGATGTTCTCCCACCGCTGTAACTTTGAACTTTCATCAAACCAGTATTCACTGAGCATCGGTAAAATATCAAAATCAACAACATCCTTCATCCATTCTTCTGTGCAGTCATCCGCATTACAGAAATAGCTATGCCCTATGCAGAAGCCTTTACCCAGCGACTTATCCTGAGCTATTTCCTTGTTGAGTTCCTTAATACGCTCAATGAGAGTGTTGAATGTTTCATTTGCAAAGCTATTCTGATAATTGATAAATCCCTCCGAATCAAAGCCTGGTTCCATATCGAAAAAGCTGAATCTACGTCTTAATGCATAATCAATCATTGCCAGACTTCGGTCTGCGGTATTCATCATTCCGATAATATGTAACCTCTTAGGAACCGAAAAGCTCAGGCCATTATATGCAAGCGTTGCTTTTTTATCTCGATAATCTGCCTCTATCAGCATCAGCAGTTCTCCGAAAATCTTACTCATGTTTCCACGGTTGATTTCATCTATGATGAAGAAATAGTCTTTATCTGGATGGTTTGCAGCCTTTTGGCAAAAACGATAGAAAATACCATATTTTAGTTCAAATCCATTTTCCACAGGCTTATAGCCCATCATGAAATCTTCATAAGAATAATTCTGATGGAACTGAACAAATTCGATACGGTCATCATCTTTTTCACCCATCACAGAGTAGGCTAACCTTTTAGCTGCAAATGTCTTTCCAACTCCTGGTGCTCCTTGCAGAATAATGTTCTTTTTCTTTTTCAGAACCGCCGCAAGCCTATCGTATTTGGCTTCTGTCATATAGACTTCTCTTAAAAAATCTGTTTTCTTATATTCGGTATTGCCTTCCCCTGACAGAGCCGGATTTTCCTCTCGGATCATGTCGATGATAAAATCATATTCTCCACGTGTAAGCTTAAACAAGCTGCCCTGTGTCATAGAGAAATATTCCATCTTCTCAAGCTCTGAGCATTCTTTCAACGTCGAAAAATCAATAGGAGAGGAAAGGCCTTCTACTTTCTCAAAATAGATTTTTTGCCCATCTTGTTCCGCACTAACGCGCAGAATTGCAACGATCTGCTTTACTGGTGTCGATTCATAACCAATTACCATATCACCAGCCTTAGCATCTAAGAAGTTCTGAAAAATCCTGCGTTTATTTCCATTATCGTTATAAAGGGTATAGTCCTGAACCTCACCAATTGGCATACTGGACATACTCCATATTTTAGGATTTGCATTTAAAAACCAGTACCGCAAACCTGATGTATCATTCTTCAGAAGTTCTTCTTTTGTAATGTCAAAATAAGGCTTTAAGATATAGTCTTCAAAGAGCTGTGTTTCACTTTTGGGAACAACAATGCAAGTCGAGTTCTCGTTTGGCGTCCACCACTTTTTATTTCCAGAATAGGCACTTGTATCACGAGACTCCGTAATAACCGTATAACTTCTCTCATACCAGCCATCCTGCTTTTCTGGATTTTCATTTACTTCATCCGAATCAATACGTCCCAAAAGCCGTATGCTGTTTCCACGGCACAAATAGAAGAAATCACCTTTCTTCATTGTAGCCATAAAATCTTCGCCCTGAGATACTTTTGATTTACCCTTTGCAGCAGTATCCTTATGTACCACAATTACTTGTCTTTTTTCAAATGCTGCTGCCTCTACATCAGAAATACAGTCATTACCATGGCTTATCTTCCAGAAATTAGGCTCTAAATTTGCATACAAATTCACCTTAGACAAATCAACTCGTCCAAGAGCTTCTGCAAGCTCATCTCTAAGCTTCCAAACATAAGATCCTTCTTCATCCTTTTGGGCTGCTTTTCCAACATAAAGAACTGGCCACCACTTACTTTCATCGTTGTCCCGCGACATGATTGGGCAGTTTGTTTTATTTACAATCCTTCTGGCCAACGCTAATGATCCTGAATTATAGAAATTCTTGCTTTCACCGTATTTTATTGCAAGCTGAGTGCAGGTAGCCTTCCCTCCATAATCAAGAATGCGCTTCATTATTTCAAGGCTACTGTCTGTAAATATATCCGCATCATTAAGCAATACTTCCCAATCATCGACTGATAATGCAGGAGTATAATCTGTCGGCCACCATTCATCTGATGTCGGTGCAGATTCATCTTTATTCAGGTATCGACTTATAAAGAATCCAACATCAATTGTCAGTGTTTTTAATTCTGGATCTGGATAGCACGTTCCCGTTATTTGTGATGCAAGCATATTTTTGAGTTCTTCATCTTGCTTCAACTCGTCACAGATTTCATTATAGAAAGCAAAAAAATTACGAATGTTATCTGCATACGCACCCTTTTTGAACGTATAATCACTTTCCAGCTCATTAGAAACTGCCTTGATCTCTGTAAGTTTATAAATGTAATATTTATCCGGATAACGCAGCCACAAATAGGTGCATATTGCATTCTCATACTGATAATGCTGTGCCGCACCATTGCCATATCTTTCGAGAAGACTATTCGATTTCTGCTTGAAAGAGTCAACACGTTCATACACATCTTTGCCTTCATCAAAGAGCTCAATGAACATTGCTCTGACTTCTTCCTGTGCTATCTCCGCAAACTTGATAATCATTTTGGCCGGAAAGTTATTTACTGAAGCCAGCAGATTGCCTGTCTGTGACAATGCCTTTGTAAGCATTGCAGCAAAATCATCTGCATTTACATCCCAGTTCACCTGAAAGCATTTCACAGCTTCCCACTTATATTTTTCGTCTGGCCACTGTGTCTGTATAAATCGTTTCTTGTATTCAACTAGCGCTGACTTTAATCGCATTTTATTGAACATTGCAAATCACCACCTTATCATTTTGCATTCCGAAGGCTCTTGTATATCTCATCCGAGAAAATACCAAGAACCTGCCGCTTCATCTCATCATTGGAGAGAAGCATGGAGAAGAAGTCCTGATTCTGTGACAATCCCTCAATCAAAGCGTCATCAATATCATCAAAATAGGAAAATTCAAAATCCTGCTGCGTATTATTACGTGCGCTGGTCTTCAGTTTGTCTGACTTCATCAGAATATCTCGAATCTGCAGCATGGCTTTGACCACCACATCGTTGTCATAATTCTTACCGGTACGGCTGTTAATTTCATCGATGATCTCAGATAGTCTCTTTTCCTTGTCTTCTGTCAGTCCAAAGTGTTCTGCCGTCGGAAGCTTCATAACCGGATCGGCAACGAGATCAGCCGACTTATGCTCTTCGCCCTTCTTCTGTACGAAATTAGTAGCCTTAATCTTTCCATCCAGATTAAAACCGCCGCCTGGATGTTTGATGTTAATATAAGCCAGCAGATAAGACACAAAGTTATATTTCTTATGTAAATCTGTATCTTCAAAGCTGGACACCTGCAGCAGAAATTCATAGAAGCGGACAAAACTTCTCATATCAGCTACGCACTGGCGCTGCGTATTGTATTCATAATGTTCAATCAGCTTCTTGCTCTTCTGAAGGAAAAAGGTCAATCTCTGTTTCTGCTTACCATTCACTTTGTCGGCATACAGGATATCGTTAGCCGCTTCGATATCAGCCGGATCTAATATGCCATAAGCATCAATCTTAGCTTCCAGATCATATACAGCACTCGGTGTTACAGAATTGGCCAGTAATGTCGTTGTATAATATGGTGCGAAAGCAGATTTGATATCTTCATAGCTATTTACAAAATCCAGCACGAACGTCTTTTTATCATAAGGTGCACAGATACGGTTTAACCGGGACAACGTCTGTACCGCATTAACACCTTTCAGCTTTTTCAGAACATACATGGCGCAGAGTTTCGGCTGATCAAATCCGGTCTGATATTTATTTGCTACCAGGAGAATCTGATATTTATCTGTATCAAATTCCTTTGTAAGACGATCCTCTGGAAATCCATTTAAAGAGCTTTCCGTATACTCCTGCTCATCATCCGGAAGCTTTACTTTTCCAGAGAAAGCCACCAATGCATGAATGCCCTCGTATCCTTTCTTTGCAATATAATCTTCAAATGCCTGACGATACTTCACTGCACTCTGGCGAGAAGCGGTAATCACCATTGCCTTAGCCTGACCGCCTAATTCCTGCATGACCGTGGTGCGGAAATGTTCTACAATCACTTCTACACGCTGCGCAATATTGGTATCATGCAATTCTATGAACCGTGCAATCTGGCGTTTCGCATCATTTGTTTTACAGCGCGGATCATCCTCAATTTCTTTGTTAATCTGATAGAACGTTGAATACTCCGTATAGTTCTGCAGTACATCCAGGATAAATCCCTCTTCAATCGCCTGCTTCATGGAATATACATGAAATGCTTCCTTCTGGCCCTTTGTGTTCTGATGCCCAAAAAGCTGTATGGTAGTAGGCTTCGGTGTTGCTGTAAAAGCAAACATAGACACATTGGCCTGCTTACCATTCCGCTTGATTTCGCTGGAAATCATATCTTCCACATCCGCTTCCGTATCTTCTCCGGATCCAAGCGTCATCGTGATAGCAGCCATATCCTTTCCGGCGGTTGAAGAATGCGCCTCGTCAATGATGACTGCAAACCGCTTGTTCTTCAGATTAGCTACACTATCAACGATATATGGGAATTTCTGAATCGTTGTTGCAATAATCTTTGTATTGCCATTCAGCGCAATCGCCAGGTCTGCGGACACACACTTATCATCCATCACACGGATGAGTCCCGCCTTGTGTTCCATACCCATGATGGCTTTCTGCAGCTGCCTATCTACAACAACTCGGTCTGTAACAATAACAACATTGTCAAAGATAATCTTGTTGTTGGCATCATGCAGTGAAGTTAACCGGTGTGCCAGCCATGCAATAGAGTTAGTCTTTCCGGATCCTGCGCTATGCTGAATCAGATAATTCTGGGCTGTGCCATTCTCACGAACATCAGCCAGCACCTTGCGGATAACATCAAGCTGATGGTAGCGCGGGAAAATCAGATTCTCCGAACGCTTTACTTTTCCGGTTTCTTCATCGACCTTTTCTTTTACTTCCACAAAGATAAACTTGCTGATCAGATCGAGAATCGTATCCTTGGTAAGGATATCCTCCCACATATAGGACACACTGTATTTATCTTTAAATGCCGGATTCCCAGCTCCTGCGGTAACACCATGACCATTACCCATGTTAAAAGGCAAAAAGAATGTGGCCTGACCATCGAGTTTAGTGGTCATATACACTTCTTCTAAATCCATAGCGAAGTTTACAAGTGTTCCCGCTTTGAACCGGAAAAGTCTTGTCTTTGGATTTCGGTCAGTACGGAACTGATAGATGGCATCCTGATAAGACTGACCCGCCGCATTACATTTCAGCTCAAAAGCCATAATTGCCAGACCATTCAGGAAAATAACCACATCGATTCTTTCCTTGTCGCTGGCCCAGACCTCCTCCATCACAGAGAAAATATTCTGGCTGTATTTCTTCGTCAATTCCGGATTAAAGGTAGTCGCGGGCTTCGTATACATGAGCTCAATCTTCTGATTCGAAAGCTCAATGCCATGCTTCAGCACCTCAATCAGGCTGCCACGTGTCTTCGTAGTCTCCGCATTGATGAAGCTGACAATCGTCTCTTCCAGATCATCTTTGTAAATTTTACGCAGATAATCCATTGTATCAGGCTGTGTATCGTTCAAGAATTTAAAGAGCATCTCACGATCCACGGCAAAATAGCGATCAAAATTTGTAGCCTTACGGACTACAAAACCATTGTCCTTCTCCAAACGCTCCAGAAGAAACTCCTGGTATTCCTTCTCTGAAACAATGGAGGTCTGATGAATCAGGCGCTTATGGTATTCTGCGGCTCTTTTTGCAGTGCCGTCGGTATCCTGCCGTTCCACATGAAGCTCAAGTATATTTTTATCATCCATTCGCTTTAAGCCTCCTCTCTGATCCATCTGCCGGTTTTCAAATCAATAAACTCATCCAGTTTGATTTTCCCTTCAAAATCCGCCCCATATTCACCGGCACGAGTCTGGTCATCGAACTTGAAGCTGTTGTTATAGTATCTACCGGTCTTGGTTTTCCGAATCAGGTCATTGTCCATCATAAACTGAATCACACGCTTATGATTCTCAATGTCATCACCATTCAAGTAAAAGCAAATCACTCCCGTCGGAGCAAGCTGCACTTCCATGTCAGTGCATTTGCACTCATAGCATACGTGCTCCGTAATGGCCTTCTCGCATATCCGCTGCGCAAAGGACTGATCTTCAAAAAAATACATCCACTTGCCGCATTTGTGCCTTTCGAGCTTGGCCTCTTCACCAGAAAGATACCAGTACCATCCACCCATTCTAAGCATTCTCTGGCACCTCCTTCTTTCCTGTGACGTATTCATAGATCAGAGATTTTTTGTATTCTGCAAGTATTTCTAACTGGTTATTCTTACTTTTCAATAATTCATCAATTTTTCTAACCTTTTCATCAAGGTATTCCGATATCTGTTTTTGCTCATCTAGTGGAATAATAAAAAGCGGAACCTGGACAAAATTAGCATATCGCATTGCTTGTCCATCTCGAACAAGATTAGAAGTACTTTGAATGGCATTTATATATTTGCTTGACTTAAAAAACCAGCGATAAAATGGTGGATATACGTATTCGTTATTTGGAATCAGCATTACATAGGCAGAACTAATACTTCCTCTTCTTTCACTATACTCAAGTCCTCCCTGAAAGCTCCTCATACTAATCACAAAATCGTTAGGTTCTACATGCTTTAATATGCTGAAATCCTTCATGACTGTCACAATTTTTGTACCAGTAAGCTCCATATACTCATCTTGATAAATAACCCCATATTCTTGGCTTGCTGTTAGCTGCTTATCTCCTGGGTAAGCTCTATCTAAGCGTTGAGTGAATAGTGCTTTAGGATTTGCATATTTCCAATGTATCGGAATTAGTGGGCACCACGGTGTTCCGCTATCCTTCATCTCCACATCTGGATTCAGCCCCCTGGTTACTGCTTCAGTAATCACGGAACTCTTATATTGCTCTAGTATGTCAGTCTGTGTTTGAATATCCGCTGTGAGAGCATCTATCTCGGCACACTTGGCATCGAGAAAACCAACAATACGCTTTTGTTCCTGTATTGGAGGCATTGGGAGTTTGATGTTTGCAAATGTATTTGCAGATATTTCCTTAAAGGTTGTTCCTGATCCATAAAGGTTAAATACCTCTCCGTAGATACTAATTACATAGAAATAAAACTTATTCAGAACTCTGCCATTCTTTTCTACGAGACCTAAACAGCCTTGATTTGTACAGAGCTTATCCGCCGTTATTGCTACCGTTCCGATTGGTGCTCGCTTAGAAAACACAATACTTCCAATTGGAAGCATACTTGTACTGCAGGATTTATATCCTTCAATAGTAAGATTTCTGCTCCCTCCCGTTACAAAAACATCTTTTGTCTTAAAATCTGCTGGCGTTATCCACTTTATATCTCCGTCCCAAAAATCAGCATTTGTACTTTCAGGCGTAGCTCCAGCAATAAGACGATAACTGTATTTAATTGGCTCTACATTCCAATTCCCAGGAATTTCATTTATCCACGATATCCACTATCTTTCATCTCTCGCATATCATCACCGCCTTACTCGAACAACTTTGACACACGTTCAGAAACTGAAAGCTCCAGATCCATAAACTTCACTTCCAGTTCTTCGCTTGGTGTCGGCTGCTGATACTTATAGAAGTAGCGTGTAAACGGAATCTCTGCGCCAGTCTTTATGACTGGTTTCTTTTTGCCCAGATCCTCTTCAAAGAATGCCTTAGCATCCGGGACATGCGGCAGTACTTCTCTCGCCATATAATCGTCGATGCTTTCTTCCCATTTCACCAGTTCTGTATCTTTGGTTTCCTTATCATAGAGAACATTGCCTTTTTTATCTTTCTGGATTTCTGCATCCTTATCCATGACAGACAAACCATCTGCAATCTTATCAAGCAGTTTCTTATCTGCTGTTGCATTAGCAAGGGCCTTTGTCAGCACCGGCATAAATACTTTTGGTGAATCATAAACCTGTTCTGATACTGCCGCCTGCAGCGCTTCAATGATTGCTTCATAAACCGGCTGGTTGTTCTGGTAATTTTCCAGCTTCTTTAAATCCTTACCGGACAGTTCTTCCATATTCTCCAGTTCATCCACCTTTGCCTGGTCGTAAAGGGAAGAAAGAGAGCCTTTTGACAGCATTGCTTCAATTCTATCTTCTGTAATGGCATAGCTTCTCTGAAGAGGCTGCATCACCGTGTACTCGCGGTAGATAAATTCCTCATTTTTATAGATCTTGCAATACTCATTTTCAGCGAAATCTGCATATAGCTTCGTGATTTGCGTACGATTTTCCGATGAAATCTCGTTTTTCTTATTGCCCAGTGCCTTTCTCAATTTTCCATAAAAACCAGACGCATCGATCAGCTGAATCTTACCTTTTCTTTCACGTCTCTTATTCTTAGAAAGTACCCAGATGTATGTAGCGATACCTGTGTTGTAGAAAAGATCCGTAGGTAGTGCAATAATTGCCTCAATCAGATCGTTTTCCAACATCCAACGACGGACCTGGCTTTCACCAGAAGCAGTTCCACCAGAGAACAGTGGACTACCATTTTCAATAATCGCAGCACGACCAAAATTGTCGTCCATCTTATCTATTGCAGACTGTAAGAACAACATCTGCATATCGCCAGAGCCAGGAAGGCCCGCACCCCAACGACCGTCGAAGCCCTTTGTATATTCATCATTGACGGCCTGCTCTACACCTTCTGCTGCATCCTTACCGCCCCATGGTGTACCGAATGGCGGATTTTCAATAACGAAACGCATCTTGGTTTCCTTGAATCGGTCAGCTTTCATCGTGTCCTGATAGCAAATGTTTTCTGCGTTCTGACCTTTAATCATCATCTCAGCCAAGCAGATCGCATATGATTCTGGATTAATTTCCTGACCAAACAGGCGCACATCCGCAGACGGATTATAGCGCTTAATAAAGTTGTAGCTGGTGGAAAGCATACCGCCGGTTCCACACGCCTGATCCAATACGGTGATGACCTTTCCATCGTCAAAGATATCATCACAGCCTTCTGCCAGCAGAATATTGACCATCAGCTTGATGATGTCTCTGCCGGTGTAGTGATCACCTGCCTCCGCATTTTCTGAAAATCTTCTGATTAAATCTTCAAAGATGTATCCCATCTTTACGTTATCGATTGTCACCGGATTCAGATCCAATTCCGAGAAGGCCTTCACCACACTGAGCAGACGATTGTTCTTGTCCATTTTGTCAATCTGCTTATCAAAATCCAAACTCTTAATAATGTCCTGAATGTTTGCAGAAAAACCTTGAATGTAAGATTTAAAGTTTGCAGCCAAATGATCCGCATCATTTACCAGCTCTGCAAGATCAAACTCACTGGTGTTGTAGAACTGATATCCGGATACACGATACATCGCCTTTGCCGGATATGCAGGATTCGCCTTGAACTGGTCTACTACTTTCTGCTTTGTTGGTGCCAATGCACACTCAAATCTACGGATGATAACCATCGGAATGATGACATCCTTGTATTTATCACTCTGGTAAGTACCGCGCAGCTTGTTTGCGATAGACCAGATAAAATTTACCTCTGTGGAAACGTCAACAGGGGAGTCATCCCACATTGCGTCAATTGTCTGCTTTTCAGCCATTGCTGTATCCTCCATTCATCGGGATCTGATATTCCTGACTCACGTCTTCTTAATTGATTTTTCACTTTTTTCAATACAGCTAAAATCAAATATCTGCCCCAAAACATCAATCCCCCTTACATCTATTCCACTGCCTACAACCACCCAAAATGGTCGAGTTGCCGGATTGGTTGTCACCCTTTTTCATTTTCCAAAAATCATCCCAAAATGCCTGACATCTAATCCACTGTCTCAAATCGTGACATCTAATCCGAGGTTACAACCTGACACACATTTTGCAGTGGATATGTTTCCATATAAGAAAACCGAGCTTTTTCAGAAGTCTGGCTTCAAATCCAAACCTCCGAAAAAGCCCGGAAATACGCCGCTTTCTGGCACTTATTTATCTTTCCTTGACATCAAGACTACCGTCTCGACATGTGTCGTCACTATGATAGGAACACGTTGACTTTGCCTCGTCAGTTGTATGGGAACACAAACCGACGTTTTGTTTTGCTGCTCTGCTGTTTTTTCTCGGCGGCTTGTAAGCTGTACCGTCAACGCTGTTCTTAAATCCTGTTTTGTAGATAAATGTCAGCATGGACGGGTCTTTGTTACCATCTTCATCATATCCTCCGACGATAACTTTTTCAACTATGCTTTCAAAAACATAACGGTCAAAAGTGTCAAGCACTTCATTTTGTTCAAGCGTTTTCCTAAATTCAGAAATACGTCGCTTCATCGTGCTTTCCGTTTCAGAAGCGTCCTGCAAATCTCGGCAAGTGCTTTTTAGCTGCTCGATCTGCTCTGTCAAATTCAAATATTTTGCTTCATAGGTCTCCTTGTCAATAATTTCTTCCAAGTGCATATCAACAAGTTTTGCCCGTTTTGCTTCAAGAGCCTTAATATCCTTTTTTGCTTTTGCTAACTGTTTCCCGGCATTTCCAGCTGATAAGGCTTCCTCTGTTCGAGAAATGAACTCGTCCAACACATCTTTATTATTTTGACATAACAGACGATAGGATTCAATAAATGCTTGTTCTATCGTTTCTTCTGCTATGCCCTTGCTGTCGGGACAGAATTTTTTACCCTTTTTGGTAGCTGTTACACATTGCCAAATAATTTTATTATACTGTGATCCGCTGTGCCAACTTCGACGTGTGAGAGTACCTCCGCAAAAGCCACATTCAAGCAAACAACTAAACGCATATTTCCGGCTGAACTTTTCGCGTTTACCGTCCGTACCTAATCGACGCGGTTTTGCACGGCGTTTTAATATTTCTTGCGCCGCATTAAAGACTTCTTCTGAAATAATAGCTTCATGGTGGTCACGAATATAAAACTGATCTTCCTCGCCAAAATTATCTAAACGGCGTTTTGAAATCGGGTCAAGGGTAAAAGTTTTCCCCATCAAAATATCGCCTTTATATTTCTCATTCTTGATAATGCCGATTACAGTTGTTTCAGCCCATGTGCTGCTGCCGCGTTTCGTTTTGTAGCCCAGGTTCTGTAATTCCTGTGCAATCACCGAGCCGCCTGCACCCTCAATATAACGCTTAAAAATATACCGCACTATCTCGGCTTCTTCCTCATTTATGGTAATAGTTTTATCCTCCGGGTGATAGTCATATCCCAAGCAACCTTGAAATCCAACTAATTCACCTCGCTGCATTTTCATCTTCAAGCCTTTTTTGACATTAGCGGAAATATTTTCGACTTCTTGCTGTGCAACAGAACTTAAAATAACAAGCAGCAATTCACCGTCCATAGTCAGCGTATTTATATTTTCTTCCTCAAAAAATACGGCAATACCTTTTTCTTTGAGCATACGCACATACTTCAACGTATCAAGGGTATTTCTTGCAAATCGGGAAATAGATTTTGTAACGATTAAATCAACGTCGCCATTCATACAATCGTTAATCAACCGTTGGAAATCTTCGCGCTTTGTTACTTGCGTACCTGTTATTGCTTCGTCCGCATAAATACCAGCCAAAGACCACTCTGAATTACTCTTAATCAAATCAGTATAATATTGTACTTGCGATTTATAGCTGTTAATCTGATCTTCGCTGTCTGTGCTTACGCGGCAATACGCCGCGACACGCAATCTTTTTGTAAGATTAGTCTTTGCTCGCGACGATAGAGTATTGCGTGCTTTTATAATCTCAACATCTTTCATTTTGCCGCCTCCTTTTTGTGTTCCCATTATAGTGTATTATACAGCAAAAAGGTGAACAATTCAAGATGTTAAGTCTGAATTTATCTTATAATCTTTCATTAAGCGATTTTTGATAAGGGAATACTCTTTTTCCGTTATCAGTTTCTTTTCAAGTAATTGCTTCAAAAAAGCAAGCTGCATACTGTATCTGATTAAATTAACATCTTTCAAAGAATATCCCCCTTTCTTTTAATATGAAATAGGCAGAAACGGGCGGCTGTTAGCTGCAACCTCACGGGAGTTTCACCCCGTCCCATGCTGATGGGTGCGCCGCGCAATGCTTTGAGGGCGTTCAACGCGGGAGTATCATTGTGCCGCCTTGTATGTCGTTGCCCACAAGCTGCTAAACCTGTTTTACGACGTGGTATTTCTCGCTCGGCTTTTCTCAATAGGGGAAAAGTGTCATGGCGTACCCGCCGCCCGGCTCGATACAGACGGAATGTACCCGTTTGCCTGTTATGCTGCACCGCCGTTATCTTGCGGGCTTTCTTTGTCAAGGAACGATAAGGCTTTGTCAGCCTGTAAAAGCATATCGTTTCCGATATGCTTTTACGGAACGACAAACAGCCCATAACGGGAAGCGTGGAAAGGGGTACACGCTCCCCGCATGGGCTTAAAGAGTTAGCCTACACGAAACGCAAGAGTGCGGGTAATAAGGCGCACTTGCAGCCTGTTACGCATTTCTTCGTCCACATAGGAGTAAGTATTGCCCGCGTCGTCTTTCAGCGTTCGGGTACAAAGTTTCGCTATGTAACCCTCGTAATGCTTCAAGATCGCGCACATGGCGGTTGTGTCGCCGTTTGCCGCTGCGGAAATGACAGGGAACGGCAACAGATTTTCAGACTTCCTAACGGTATTCATCATCTGCTTTTCCCTCCAAATACTGTTTGATTTTCGCAAGCGCGGATTTCCTGTGCCGGAAAACCGTCGTGCGTACAACATTCAGCAGTTCGCCAATTTCCGCGTCGCTCATATCCAAGAAGTAGGACAAAAGGATAATGTCGCGTTTCCTTTCGGGCAAAGCGTTAAGGGCTTCGGCAAGCAGTTCATTTTTGACGAGTACATCAAAGCCGGACACTTGAAAACGGTAATAATCGCTTTCGTATTCGTCCGTCGTGAAAAGCTGCGCGAGTTCGCTTTCGCTCAAATCCGAAAAAGTTACTTCGCGGGCTGCGCGTTTCGCAAGGGTGCGGCGGTAGCTTTTCGCTTCGCCTACCAACGTTTTCTTTGCCAATGCGTCATACTGATGTTGTATTCTTTCCTTGTCGGAAGAAGATAGCTCCATAGAGTTCACCTCCTTCCCGCGTGGAGTAGAGGACGGGAGTTAAAGGCTTGTCCTCTCTGCCCCTTTCGCTCCGTACCCGTTCGGGAGATGGCTCTTTGTTGCTCCTTTCAAAAATAAATTGAAATAAACAAAATGCGCCCGTCCGCAAGACGCGGACGAGCGCAAAGGAAATATAAGAAGTATTTAGATGTATTGATAGTTCATACTCATAGCCGGAATATCCCGCTGGCGGATAAAGACTTTTTTTGACCGCAAGGCATTAGGCAGATTGCAGTAAATAAAAATAGACACGACGATACCTCCCCGATACCGCCGTAAGCCTATAAGTGGTCATTTGTTTGTGTAGGCGCAAAGAAACGGCGGCTTCGATTTTTCAAAGCCGCCGTTTCAAATAGGCATATAGGCGTGTCAATAGGGCTGCTGTACGACGGCTTTTTTTCTTTTGCCGTCGTCCGGCAGCTTGTTTGTTATTTTTAATCCATTATAAACATCAATCCTCGCAGAAATCTCACAACAAATAGCTTTTTCGACACAAAAACAGGCTGAAATCTCGCAAACTTGTGACAATTAGAAAACCGAAGGCAAAATACCCTCGGTTTTCTAATTGATTTAGTCACTTATTTAGCTGCCCTTATTTAGATACTATGCCGGACAAACTCAATTTTGATGAAGCCTTTCAATAATGCTGCTTTTGGCA
>OGDN01003167.1_pt1 | contig 18347 bp, 9 predicted proteins | sample 1570271 | NCBI WGS metagenome assembly OGDN01 (sample SAMEA4384481, study PRJEB24528) | human gut metagenome | reverse complement strand
ATATCCTCGACCTTTCGATTTTTCAGATTATTCAGCACAGAAGCCCAGAATTTCGCGCTTTCATTCTCGCCGACCCACATTCCGAGCACAGATTTCCTGCCTTCGAGATTGACGCCTATCGCTATGTAAACAGCTTTTTTCACTATTTGACCTTCACTGCGAACATGATAATGAATGGCGTCCATGAACACTACAGCATACACGCTTTCAAGCGGTCTCTGCTGCCATTCCCGCGCCTCGGGAAGTATTTTGTCGGTTATTCGGCTGACCGTTGTGTCCGAGATGTCCATGCCGTAAATATCCTTAATATGAGCCTGTATATCCGATGTTGTCATTCCCTTGGCGTACATCGAGACTATCTTGCTTTCAATTGTTGTTGAAATGCTGGTTTGGTTTCTGGGTAGGATCCTCGGTTCAAACTCGCCGTTTCGGTCACGCGGGATATTGACGTCTATCTTTCCCGCGCTTGTTTTCAGGGTTTTCCGGCTATGACCGTTTCTGCTGTTTGTTGTTCCTGATTCGGTTCTGGCAGTATGGTCATATCTCCCATAACCCAGTGTTTCATCAAGCTCTGCGTCGAGACTGCCCTCCAGGAACTCCGCTATTGTTTCCCTGAACAGCCTTTGGATATCCTCCATCCCAGTAACATTCGCGTTGCTCAGAAGCTCTCGAATCAGCTCTCGTCTTGCCTCTTCCCCAGGTGTTCTTTTTCTGCCCATTTCTTTTTCCTCCATTCGTTTGCTTTTATTATACACTGTTTATGGAGTTTACACAAGATTTGGGGTGGTATCAACCGGCTCGCAGCAGAGCCGGTTTTCTTGGGCCTATTGACATTTATTTGGTTAATTCTACCACAATTTTTCCTAACAATTTATATTCATCATCGGAAAGTTCCTTATCAAATCCATTTTTAACACGAAACTGCTGTGTCAGAATTTCAATAATTTCCTTCTGGTTGTCACTTAATCCGAATGTTGAAACAGTTGATCTTTTTTCCGTTCCATAAAGAAAGTCCATAGATACATTGAAAACAGAGGCAATGGTTCTCATGGTTTCAAACGGCGGCATGGCTGTTCCGCATTCATATTTGCTTATGGTTGCTTCTGTAACACTGAGTTTGTCAGCAAGGGTCTTTTGCTTCATGTGCGCATCGTTTCTGAGTTCCTTTAATAGTGTGCCAAAGTGATATATCTCCATTTGCACTTTCCTTTCGGGATTTTTTTCTGTTTTCACTTGAATCTTATTCAATTATATGCTATACTATAATCGCGTTGCGATTATAGTATATATAAAAACGGAATTTTATTCCGATTTGTGATATTGGGGATAAAGTCAGGAGAGGGTATATTGACTCAAAAAAAATACAGCGCCGGATTAATGTCACAGTCCTTCTGGTTTATTGAGTTTAAGAAAGTTCTTCCAATGGTGATGGAAGGTAAAGCCCAGGATGAAATCAAGAAGTACTGCATTGAGCAGAACATTTTCGGCGCAGTGAATGCTAACCGCTCCAGGAGGGTAACAAACTACATTACCAACAGGGCGATGGCTCTTGATGAAACGGAACTAAAGCTGTTTCAGGATTCAGACCTGTCAACGCAGAAAATCATTAATCTCATAGCTATTATGAGAACAGACAGGCTTTTATCCGAGTTCGTGTACGAAGTGTACCGCACCAGGAAAATACTTGGATTCAGCGAGATAACCGCTGCTGACATAAAGCAGTTTTTCAGGGATAAGGAATTGCAGGAGCCTCTTATTGAGGGCTGGATCAATTCCACTAAAAATCGGCTGTCCGGATGTTATTTCAACTTTCTGACGGAAGCAGGACTTCTCACCACAGATGGGAAAAGGCACATCATTACCCCGCCACTTCTGGACATATCTCTTGAACGATATCTTGAAGTTAAAGGCGAAACTGCGATGATCAAAGCACTTACGGGGGTCAACTGAAATGGCTGCATTAGATGAAAGGCTTGATAAAGCCGAAGAAATGATTGCTAAGCCTTCATTCCGGGAGAATAAGGGGCTTGGCAACGAGGTCGGGTATTATATTTTCGACTATATGCCCAGGGACGAACTTATTGTACGCAAGCGTGTGGAGTATATCCGCCAAAAACACGAGGATTCACCTGACGGTTTTAAGGTCGTTGTGTTTGACCTCTACGACATAACTATCGAGATACTGAAAGAAAAGGGCTATCTTGAAAAGTGTTTCGACCTTGAAAAAAACAAAGGTCTTGACCGTGTTATAAGAGCTGTGGGGAATACGCTCCGGCTGACCGGCGACGACAACCTTATCGTAAAGTATATTCAGGAGCGGACGCCTGAAAAATCTGTCGTATTCATAATCGGGATAGGAAAGTGCTATCCCCTCATTCGTTCGCATACTGTTCTGAACAATCTTCATCAGGTATTGGACAACGTTCCTGTGGTTATGTTCTATCCCGGAAAATATGACGGGCAGGAGCTGGTCCTTTTTGGCGAGGTCAAGGACGATAACTACTATCGTGCTTTCAAATTGGTTGAGTAAGGAGAATATCAATGATCATCAGGGATATGTTCGCAAAGCCCATTGACCGTGACATCAAGGGAGTTATCAAGGTTGGACAGGGCGATGACTCCAACATCAGGCAGGAACTTGAAGAGTACGTTGTCACAAGAGAGCTCCAGAAGCATTTCAGAGGCTTTTTCGAAAGCTATAAGAACGGCATAACCGGAAATACGGACAAGATGGGTGTGTGGATCTCCGGCTTCTTTGGAAGCGGTAAATCTCACTTTCTGAAGATACTGTCCTATGTCCTTGAAAACAAGGTTGTTGACGGCAAATCCGCCATTGACTATTTCGTTGATGACGACAAGATTGCAGACCCGATGGTTCTTGCGGATATGAAGCTTGCAGCCTCTGTTCCGACTGACGCTATCCTGTTCAATATCGACTCCAAAAGCGAATCTAACGGCAAGGAAAACAATGACGCTATCGTTTCTGTGTTCCTTAAAGTGTTCAATAAGATGCAGGGCTTTTGCAGCTCCAATTTTGCGCTTGCAGACCTGGAGCGCAGACTTTTCGGCGAAGGCAAATATGATGAGTTCCGCAGCACATTTGAAAATTCCTATGGTCAGCCCTGGGAAGAAGCCCGTGATGAGTTCGACTTTATCCAGGACGATGTAATTGACGCTCTGGTAGACATCGGCTATATGAGCGCCGAGTCAGCCCGCAGCTGGAGCGATAAGGCTCTGGAGCCGTATTCAATATCCATCGAGGACTTTGCAAAGCTTGTAAAGAAGTACATTGACTCAAAGGGAAAGAACCATCACGTTGTTTTTCTGGTCGATGAAGTCGGTCAGTACATAGGCGATAACTCAAAGCTGATGCTCAATCTCCAGACCGTAACCGAGGAACTTGGTATAGCCTGCCGCGGCAAGGCATGGGTAGTTGTGACCAGCCAGCAGGATATCGACTCAATAACCAAGATAAAGGGCAATGACTTTTCAAAAATCCAGGGGCGTTTTGATACAAGGCTGTCGCTTTCCTCATCCAATGTGGACGAGGTCATCAAGAAGAGGATCCTTGCCAAGAACGATTCCGGCAATGCCACTCTTTCAGCGCTGTTTGATACCAAGGACACTATCATCAAGAATCTTATCGTGTTCAACGACGGCGTTGAAAAGAAACTCTATCAGAACGGTGACGACTTCGCCCTTGTATATCCGTTTATCCCGTATCAGTTCGACCTGCTAGGCAGCGTTCTGACTTCCATAAGAACGCATGGTGCGTCCGGAAAGCATCTTGCAGAGGGTGAGCGTTCCATGCTTGCGCTGTTCAAGGAATCCGCCGTCAGGCTGATGAACAAGGAACCAGGGGCGCTTGTTCCGTTCAATATGTTCTATGACGCACTGGAACAGTTCCTTGACCATTCTCACAAGGGCGTTATCACCAAGGCGCTTGACAATTCCTCTCTCAATTCCGCCCATGCGGAAGAGTGCTTTACCGTAAACGTGCTGAAAACTCTGTTTATGATCAAGTACGTCAAGGAGATCAGGGCAAACCTCAATAATATCACGAGCCTCATGGTTTCCGATATTGACGAGGACCGCAGAACACTCTCCGAGAGGGTGGAGGAAGCGCTTAACCGCCTTATCCGCCAGACGCTCGTGCAGAAAAACGGCGATATTTATGTGTTCCTGACGAACGAGGAGCAGGAAATAAACAGAGCCATTGAAACGCAGCCGATAGAATCCTCTGATGTGACAAACAGGGTTTCCGGTATGATTTTCGACGATATCTACCCTGAGAACAAGTCCAGGCTGAACAGGTTCAATAACAGGTATCAGTTCAGCTTCTGCCAGTTCGTAGACGACCACCCGTTCAAGGCAAATCAGAATTACGACATCAAGCTCCGCATACTCACACCGAACAGCGATGAGGTCGGTGATGAGAACACGCTGCGCCTGTCGTCCGGTCAGGATAATGTTGTTCTTGTGGTACTTCCCGGCGACAGGTCGTATCTTGACGAAGTGACCTCCATGCTGAAAATCGAGAAGTTCCTGCGCATGGACGCCGCAAACACTGCTGTCAACACCGAATCGCTGAAATCACAGAAGCGCGCGGAAATACAGGAACGCAGCCGGAATGCGAAAACGTATCTCTGCCAGGCTCTTGAAGAAGCCGATATCTACACCTGCGGCGACAAGGTCGAGTCTAAATCCAGGGATATCAGGACCCGCATAAACGAAGCGCTCGGAAAACTTATCAACTCTGTGTACCACAAGCTGTCCTACATTGACAGACCGGTCGGCGACGATGATATCCGCGCCCTGCTGCGTGACAATTCACAGCAGATCACCATTGATGGCACAATGCAGGAGTACAACGTGGAAGCTCTGAACGAGATGTCCAGATTCATCGCCGACAAGACGGCGCAGCATTTCAAGGTGTCTATGAAGTCGCTGATGGAGCGGTTTACAAAGGCTCCGTATGGCTATGTTGAAGCCGATGTTCAGTGGCTTGTTGCAAAGCTGTTCCGCAAGGGCGAGATTTCACTGACAGTGAACAATGAACAGGTAACGCTCCAGTCCAGGACTTCCGAGGAGATTTTCCGTTTCATCACACGCAAGGAATACATCGAAAAGCTGATGGCTGAAAAGCGTGCAAAGGCAAGCGACAATCAGAAGAAAGTCGTCCGTGAGGTAATGAAGGAACTCTTCAATACTACGCCGAACAGCGACGATGACGACGCTGTAATGGCGGAGTTCGTCAGGTACGCAAACAACCTCAAGACCGAGATTGAACGAACCGAGGGCAACTACAATAATGGCGCAAGGTACCCGGGAAGACGTGTTCTTTCAAAAGCCAAGCAGCTTCTGACTGACATCTGCGATGTGAAATATCCGAATGAATTCTTCGGAATGATTTCTGCCAAGAAAGAAGATTTGCTTAACATGGCTGAGGATTACGAGCCTGTTAAAAAGTTCTTCGGCGGTCAGCAGAAGAGTATCTTTGACAATGCCGTAAGACAGATGGATATTTTTGAGAGCAGTAAGACCTTTATCGTGAACGACGAGGTCGAGGGATATGTAAGCCAGATAAATACTATCCTGAACAAGTCGGAACCTTATAATGAAATGCACAAGCTCCCCGATCTGATTGAAAAGTACCTGACCGCTTATAATGCGGAGCTTGACAAGCATATGGAACCGGCTCTTGAAGCAGTTGACGAAGCCCGCAGACGTGTGTTTGACGAGCTCGATGGCAAGGAGTGCAGGCCGCAGCTTTCTGATAAATTTGTAAAGAGCTTTTCAGACCTTTCAGACAAGGCGCAGGCTTGCGACAATATAGCTAACCTGAAAAATATAAGCGTTGAAGCAGACGCTCTTATGACCCGTTCTCTTAATGAAATTTTTGCCGCCGAGAAGAAAATTGCAGACTCAAAGGCAGCTAAGATTACTCCGCCGATTCAGCCCGAAGACGACGCGGGCGCAGCGCCTGTACAGCCTGTCGCTCCGGTAGTGCCGAAAATGAAGAAGCGCAAGGCGGTCAGCATAAAGTCGCTCAATTCATCCAGCTCGTGGCAGCTTGAAAGCGCAGCGGACGTGGACAAGTACCTCGCCGACTTAAAAAACAAGCTGATGAACACCCTTGAAGAGGACACCATCATCACAATAGAATTTTAAGGAGAGATCAGGATGAATAAGACAGCACTCAAAAATTTTGCAATATGGGCAAGAAAAAAGCTCATATCCGATATTACATACAGCGCAGGACTGCTCGCCGTAAATGAGAACGGCATCGGCGAGCCGCTCCCGCAGTCCAGGAGCGATTTGCAGCTGTTCGATATCGGAACAAAGGATTACGCCGAGGTAAAGGGAGAGCGTATCTCGCAGCGTAACTCCCTTGTTTCTGCGATAAGGGCAAAGGCGGAGGAGCTGGACAACTACAAGGTTGCTTTCGAGTACATCGTCGAGGAAGTCGCCTATACCTGGTTCAACCGTATGATAGCTATTCGTTTCATGGAAGTGAACGGCTATCTGCCTATACGAGTGCTGTCCTCTGAATCCGGCAAGCATGAGCCGGATATAGTTACCACGCCATTTGACGCAGGACTTGAATTTACAGGCGAGGAAAGCGGCCGTATATATGAGCTCCGTGACAATAACAGGCTGGAAGAACTGTTCCGTATGCTGTTCATCAGGGAGTGCAACCACCTGCATGATATTCTGCCGGAGCTGTTTGAGGCTACGAATGACTACTCGGAACTCCTGCTCTCCCTGTCGTATACAGACAAGGACGGCGTTGTGTTCCATCTGGTGAACGATATTTCCGAGGACGATTTCAATATTGAGAAAGAGGGTCAGGTCGAGATAATCGGCTGGATGTACCAGTACTACAACACTGAACCGAAGGACAAGGTGTTTGCAGCTCTCAAAAAGAACGTCAAAATCACAAAGGAAAATATACCGGCTGCGACCCAGCTGTTTACGCCGCATTGGATAGTCCGCTACATGGTCGAGAACTCCCTCGGCAGACTGTGGATAGAGGGACACCCTGACGATGATCTGCGTCAGTGCTGGGAGTACTACCTTGACGAAGCGGAACAGGAGCCGCAGGTTCAGGCGCAGCTTGAAGAAATTCGTGCAGGGTGCAGGGAGATATCTCCGGAGGATATCCGCATAATAGACCCGTGCATGGGCTCGGGTCATATACTAGTGTATGCTTTTGACGTGCTCATGCAGATATACTCTGCACAGGGTTACTCCGAGCGTGACGCTGCGAAACTTATCGTGGAGAAGAATCTCTGGGGTCTGGATATTGACAGGCGTGCGTATCAGCTGGCATATTTCGCTGTAATGATGAAAGCCAGGCAGTACAACCGACGTATTCTGACTTCCGGAATAAAGCCGAATCTGTTCGTTATTGACGATAACCGCGCGCTGACTCCCGAAATCATAGAGTACATAGCGGACGGCGACAGCAAGATAGCAGCCGACCTGCGCTCCATTTCAAATGACCTTACAAACGCCCGTGAGTACGGCAGTATTATAAATGTTCAGCCCGTTGATTTCAGCGGGCTAATTGAGCGTATAGGGGTAATTGCACAGAGCGACGAGCTGAACCTCATTGCGATGGAAAACAAGCGCATTGCGTGCGAGAAAATTCTGCCGCTGGTGAATCAGGCGCAGGCGCTTTCGCAGAAGTATGACGTGGTTTGCACTAATCCGCCGTATATGGGTGGGTCTGGTATGAATAGTGTGCTGTCAGAATATGTGAAGAGATGCTATTCCGAGGCAAAGTCGGATTTGTTTGCAGCTCTTATTATAAAATGTCTTGAATTTACAAAGCAAAATGGATATTCCAGTTTGGTAACAATGCAGTCATGGATGTTCTTGTCCAGTTTTGAGGAAATGAGAACAAAATTACTTACACTAAACACATTGACAACACTCATGCACATGGAAAACATGGTTATGGGTATTGCTTTCGGCACTGCTGTGTCTGTTTTCAGAAAAGGTGCGGTTAAGGGTTATAAGGGGACGTACAATCAGATAAAACTTGCCGATATCGAAAATGCAAAACCAAAATCTTTTCCTGTCGCAGGAAATAGATTTGCACAAGTAAGCAGTGACAATTTCTCAAAAATACCCGGTATGCCTGTGGCTTATTGGGTGAGTGAGAATTTTATAAAGTCTTTTCAATATACTACTATTGAAGATTTTGGATTTGCTGGTATAGGAATGCGAACTGGTGACAATGAACGGTTTTTAAGGTTTTGGCATGAGGTAGATAAAAATAATATAATTATAGGTTGTAAATCTGCTGAGGAACAAATTGCTTCAAATAAAAAATGGGTTCCTTATAATAAAGGTGGAGAATTTAGAAGATGGTATGGGAATAATGACTATGTAGTCAATTGGTATAATAATGGCGAAGAAATAAAAGAAAACACTAGAAAAGTATATCCTCAACTTGGAGAGAATTTGGGGTGGAAAATTAGCAACGAACAATATTACTTTAAGAGAGGAATTACTTGGTCTGGAGTAACAAGCTCAAAATGTAGTTATCGAGCATATCCAACTGGGTTTATTTTTGATTCGGGGGCAAACGGTTTATTTGTATATGATGAGCGAAACTATTGTTATGTATTAGGTTGCTTAAATAATTCAATTTCTCTCTATATACTTAGTGTGATAAATCCTACAATCAATACTGGGGCTGGTACGGTAAGAAAGATACCTTTATTATTTAATGAATATTATAAGAATGAAATAGATTCTTTGGTTCAACAAAATATAGACCTTTCCAAATCCGACTGGGACAGCTTTGAAACCAGCTGGGACTTCACAACCCACCCCCTGATAAAACCCGTCCCCCTTATCTCCGAATCATTTGCGCAGTGGTCTGACGAATGCGAAAAGCGTTTCACTCAGCTAAAATCCAACGAAGAGGAACTCAACCGCATATTCATAGACATCTACGGATTACAGGACGAACTGACCCCCGAAGTCGAGGACAAGGACGTTACCGTGCGCCGTGCCGACCTCACACGTGATATAAAGTCGCTGGTAAGCTATGCTGTCGGCTGTATGTTCGGGCGGTATTCCCTTGACGTTGAGGGGCTGGCGTATGCGGGCGGCGAGTGGGACGGCAGTAAATACAAGACCTTTATTCCCGACCCGGATAACTGCATACCAGTCACCGATGAAGAATATTTCCGGGACGATATCGTAGTCCGTTTTGTGGATTTCATCAGAACGGTTTACGGCGCAGATACCCTTGAAGAAAACCTGACTTTCATAGCTGACGCACTCGGAACAAGGGGCAACACCAGCCGTGAGAGGATTCGGAACTACTTCCTGAACGATTTCATCAAAGACCACATCAAGATGTATCAGAAACGTCCTATCTACTGGATGTTCGACAGCGGCAAACAGAACGGCTTCAGGGCGCTTGTATATATGCACCGCTGGAATGCTGACACCACCGGTAATGTGCGTGTGGAGTACCTGCACAAGCTCCAGCGTATTTACGAGAATGAGATACGCCAGGCGCAGGACATTGTGGAAACAGGCAGCGGACGTGAGGTTTCAGCTGCACAGAAGCGCATAGAAAAGCTGACAAAGCAGCTCAAGGAAACTCATGACTTCGATGAAAAAATAGCGCACCTGGCACTTTCCCGCATAGACATCGACCTTGACGACGGCGTTAAGGTGAACTATGAAAAGGTTCAGACCGGCGATGACGGGAAGAAGATCGAAGTGCTTACTAAAATCTGAGGAGATATCTCATGGCAGTACTTAACCTGAAACAAATTTCCGACAAACTGAACGAAGAGTTCGCCGGAGATGAACGCAGGCTCATTTTCTGGTTTGACGCAAAAGCGGAGTTTGTCGATGACATAGACGCTCTGGAGCTGAATAATGCGAAGATACTCCACCTGGAGCTGCATGAGCAGCTTCGCATGAAATACTTTCTGGAGTGCGAAGATACGCAGACGAATTACCTCATTTATGCACCGTACGCAAAACCGCCGGTGCAGGAGAACCACCTTGCGGATATGATCTTTTACTCGAAGGAGTTCCACACTGATAAGGCGTCGGTCGTGGCTTCCGACCTCGGCATAGATGAACGGTTCAAGCCCGTTATCGAGCATTACATAAAGTTCTTCGGAGAGAAAACCAGAACGCAGAAGTTCTATGAGCTTGAAATCGACCATTTCAACAAGGCAACGATAGAGGTTGCCCTTATGAGCATTCTATGCAAGAATAAATCGGTTTCTTTTGAAGAAGTTGTCCGCTGTGTGCTGACAGATGACAAACCGGAGGATAATAAGTACCTTGTCGAGTTTGCAAGGTACGGCCTGCTGCGGTCGTTCTGGCAGATGGTTGAGGAACAGTTCGGATATGTTGACGCAGATCCGACATTACATCGTTTCATTATGACCCTCTTTGCGACCTACGCTTCCAGGACTATTTCCACTGAAATGCCGAAAGCATGGGAGCCGTTCATTTCATTCAAGGCGGGCAATATTATCACGTTCCTGGATAATCTGATGAACAATATTCTCTATTCCGATAATTATGACGACATCTCAGCGCAGGCATTCGACTCTCTCGGAGCAGCAGACCAACTTGGGAAAATGCCTGTCGATTCTCTTGTCAATTGCTGCGTTTTCCGTGGAATTGATGATGTTATAATCAGCTGGATCCGTGAGCGGCTGGAGGCTGAAGACACCGACACTAAACTTGGCGGAAAGTCCATACCGGAAGTCTGCGCTCTGAGAAGAAAAATGCACTTCGGCAGCGAGTTCAGAAACAGATATTTTGTTCTGGAGAACGCATACTGGCTCGTTCAGCCGGAGAAATATCAGCCACTTACCGGCATAAAGGCTGTTGTAAAGCAGTATACAGACAAAAACTACACCATAGACCGCAGGTACAGATATTTCTATTATTACTTTGATAAGCTGGACAACAACAGCGAGTTCGATGATCTGCGCCAGCTGGTTGAAAATATCTACACCAACGATTACCTGAATGCACAGTGCGTAAACTGGAATCAGAATTTCGTGGCTGCGGACGGTGATACCGGATTGCCGCGTCAGCTCAATTTCTATAACGATTTTGTCCGCAGTAACAAAGAGCGTACAGTCGTTATCATTTCAGACGCTATGCGCTATGAAGTTGGACGTTCGCTTTTCGAGAAATTGCAGGCGGACGCAAAGTGTACCGCTTCCATCTCCGCGATGCAGAGCGTACTTCCGTCCTATACCAAGTTCGGAATGGCTGCGCTCCTTCCTCATAAAACTATTGAAGTCCTGCCGGATTCCCGCACGCTTGCAGACGGAAAGCCGACAGACGACATAAAACAGCGTGAGGCAGTATTGCAGGCAGCAAACCCGGACAGCCGCTGCGTAAAGTATGACGATATAAAATCAATGAATGTTTCTGCGCTTCGTGACGTGTTCACCGGACAGAATGTCGTGTACGTTTATCACGACCAGATTGACGCCAGAGGCGACCATGCCTCTACTGAGAATGAGGTATTCAATGCCTGTGAGGAAGCGGTCGAGGAGATTTATTTCCTCGTAAGAAAGCTTACGTCCAGCGCAAATACTATCCACTACATCATTACCGCAGACCATGGATTTATCTACAAGAGAGATAAGCTCTCCGAGAGCGATAAGATAAGCGGGATACCGGACGCAGACCGCAGATATGCGCTCACCGACCGTGATGTGCAGGGCGAAGGAGTTGCAAGCCTGCCTTTCAGTTCGATCATAGGCGCTGACGATTCCCGCAGAGTGTATTTTCCGATGGGAAGCGACCTGTTCAAGAAACAGGGTTCCGGATTAAATTATACCCACGGCGGCAGCTCTCCGCAGGAGATGATCATTCCGCTGATAGACGTCAGAACCGAGAAAGGCCGCTGCGAAACCACTAATGCCGAGATACGCTTCATCAGCCTGACCAGGAAGATAACGAATCTGGTTACAGTGCTGGATTTCATGCAGACGGAACCTGTCAGCGACGTGGTAAAGGAAACCAGATATCATGTTTACTTTGTTGATGAAAAGGGAAACAGAATATCGAACGAATGTATATATATTGCCGACAAAAAGGACGCGGACACATCCAAGCGTATTTTTAAGCTGCGTTTTTCTTTCAGAAATATTAAATATGATATCAATAAAAAGTACTATCTTGTAGCATTTGAGGAGAAAACCAGCCTTGAAGTACTGCGCCATGAGATGATGATCGATATTGCATTTGCAGATGATTTCGGTTTCTGATAAAAGGGGGATATAATCAATGTGCGAATTTGAAAATACTGAGACCAGCCTTAGCAGACATGATATCATAAAGCAGAAGCTGAGGGAGCATTTTGACGGAAAAATAGTGCGCAAGGATCTGACCAAGAAGATGAAAGAGGGAGCGAACGTCCCGGTATATGTACTGGAATTCCTCCTGGGGCAGTATTGCAGCTCTGACGATGAAGAAGTTGTCGAGGAGGGTGTAAATAATGTGAAGCGTATCCTTGCAGATAACTTTGTACGTCCTGATGAATCTCAGAAAATACTTTCGCAGCTGCGGAAAAAAGGCAGTCATACTATCATTGATATGGTAACGGTGCACCTTGATATGAACAAGAACTGTTTCTTTGCAGATTTTTCAAATCTGGGAGTTGGCGGAGTGCCAATTGATGACGCATATCCCGAAAAGTACGACAGGCTGCTGTGCGGTGGGATATGGTGCATTGTTCAGCTTGATTATGAATCCGATGACGAGGATCAGCCGGAAATAACTGATGAATACGGTAATCCGCTTCGCTCAAAAAAGAAAAAGAACAAGGATTATTCCCCGATAAGTATTCGGAAACTGACCCCGATACAGATGCCGCATATCGACATTGACGAGCTGAAATCAGGACGTGCTGCGTTTACCAAAGAGGAATGGCTGGATATAATGCTGCGCTCCACCGGTATGGAGCCTGACGGATTTACATACCGTGAGAAGTGGCTGCTGCTGACCAGAATGATACCACTTGTGGAGAACAACTTTAATCTTTGCGAACTCGGTCCCAGAAGCACCGGAAAATCGCATCTCTACAAGGAGATATCGCCTAACAGTATTCTTGTATCCGGCGGACAGACTACCGTTGCGAATTTATTTTATAATATGAGCAAAAGGACAGTCGGATTAGTAGGGCTGTGGGATTGCGTTGCCTTTGACGAGGTTGCGGGAATACGTTTCAAGGACAAGGACGGCGTTCAGATAATGAAAGATTATATGGCGTCCGGTTCATTTGCTCGCGGCAAGGAGGAGAAAGCGGCTTCCGCTTCCATGGTATTCGTAGGTAATATAAATCAGAGCGTTGACGTCCTGCTGAAAACCTCCAGTCTTTTTGACCCGTTTCCTCCTGAAATGGGGACTGATACTGCATTCCTGGACAGGATACACTGTTATCTTCCGGGTTGGGAGATACCAAAATTCAGACCGGAGCATTTCACTGACGATTACGGTTTCATCAGCGACTATCTTGCAGAATTTATCCGTGAGCTTCGTAAAGAGCAGTATGGTGATGCGCTCGATCATTATTTCCGTCTTGGAAAAAATCTGAATCAGCGTGATACCATTGCCGTTCGCAGAATGATAGACGGCTATCTGAAGCTGATGTATCCTGACGATAAATTCACAAAAGAAGAGCTGGAAGAGGTAGTTCAGATATCCCTGGAAATGCGCCGCCGCGTTAAGGAACAGCTTAAAAAGCTTGGCGGTATGGAATTTTACGATGTGAATTTTTCGTACATAGACAATGAAACACTGGAGGAACATTATGTGTCGGTGCCTGAGCAGGGAGGCGGAAAGCTGATTCCGGAAGGCATATGCAATCCCGGGCAGGTGTATACCGTTTCCCGTGGCAAGAGCGGAATGCTGGGAGTATTTCGGCTGGAAAGTCAGACGCTTAATGGAACAGGAAAATTTGAGCGTACGGGCATAGGCTCCGACCGTGAAGCAAGGGAATCCTCCAATGCGGCTTTCAGTTTCCTGAAAGCGAACGGTAACAGAATAAGTGGCAGTATCAGCACAGATGCCAAGGATTATATTGTAAATTATCAGGACCTCCAGGGAATAGGAATGACCGATAAGCTGGCTATACCGACTCTTATTGCCTTGTGTTCAATTGCACTTGGACGTCCCGTGCAAAGTTCTATGGCAGTCCTGGGTGAGATGAGTATAAGCGGTACTCTGATCCGGGTCGATGAGCTGGCAAATACGTTGCAGGTATGTCTTGACAGTGGTGCAAAGAAGATTTTAATGCCTGCGATCAGTATGTCGGACTTTGCTTCAGTCCCGGACGATCTTTCAACTGCATTTGATATTATTCTGTATAAAAATGCGGAAGAGGCCGTAATTAAGGCGCTTAGTGTAGGATAAATATAGCAACCCCCACCTGCCAACCAGCAGGTGGGGGTTGCTTTGCCCGTTTTCCGGGCTGTTGTGGTGGAGCCGAAGCTGATTTACGTTTGCACACGTAAATCCGGATTTCTATATTTCGCATTGTAGTGCGGGCTCGGAAGTGTTTCACCAGAGTTTCGATTTTGTGATCCGGTGAGTATCGTTGCTTTGTTGATTTAATTATAGCATATTTCACTTTGAAAATCAAGCTATAATTTTATTTATACAGTATAATATTTCTGCGAGCGGCTCCCCGGATTTTTAGGTTCGGAAAGTGCCAGAAGTCCATTTTCCACCAGCGGCTCAACGTATCGTTTTATACCGTAAGTCACTGATTTTATTTCCAGGAATTCTGCAAGCTCCTTTTTAGACCTCGGAGTACGGCAGAATTCCAGAATTTCAGTCGTTTTTTCGTCATCGGCAGCGGATATCACAGCGTTACGCAGGCAAACTCTGAACTCGCCGTGAATCGCAGTAAATTCAGGCTCCGGGTGGTTAGCAGACTTCATCTCACGGCGAATAGTAGGTATGCCTGAGTAGCGATTCTCAGTTACCTGCATGACCTCCAGGGCATTTGCGAGAACAGGATTTCTTGTGTCCGGCTGCGCATTCCCGAGCATATCTATGCTTAACCGACCGTATAGCCCTCCGGGATTTCTCACTTCCAGGCGATCAGAAAACACGATGAGCTGTACGGGCATTCCTTCAGTATGAATGCTGTAATCACGATGAACCAGTGCGTTCAGTATGACCTCTCTGACGGCGTTCATGGGATAATCGGGAATATCGGTGCGCTTTCCGTCTTTGTCAATGACAGTGCGAATACGTGTATTTGCGCGGACAAAATTCATAGCTCCTTCAAGCATTTCCGGAATTGTTCCCTCGATTCTCTTATTATCAGAAAAGCGTGAGCCGTCCGGCTGAGGTTCGCAGTATTCAGTACCCTGTACGGCTGTTGCAATTATCCCCAGCTGCGGGAAGAACGCCTGGGGATACAGTCCCCAGAGTAATTCAGCAGTAAGAGTGGGCTTTCCATCTCGTTCAACGCTCATAAGCTCCATTATCTGCTGGTCAGAAAGCTGTGCAAGGTTAGGCTTATTTTCTTTAAGACGGAACAGGTAGTTTTCAAGTTTTGGCGTGTTTAGTGATGACATATCCGCTCGTTCAACTATGCGGATATCATCCTGATATTTTTTGCGATAGGCTTCGTAGCTGTATATCTCATATTCCGTCATAGGAATATCCGCGTCGCCTACACGAATATACGAACCTTTGATGCGCCCCTTTGCCTTATTGAAACACGGGCGTTCCGAAATATCTATCGGCGGAATTTCAGCAGAAACCACATACTTACCGTCAATCTCTATACTTGTGAATACCGCACGTACGGGAGGCTCCATCTGATTGCACTGTTCCATTACTTTTTTCTGAAGCGCCTGCACATCAGATACTCCGGTTACTTTGAACCCCTCGTTTTCATATAGTCCGAACACGATAGTGCCTCCGCTGTTCTGGTTTGAAAATGAGGACAGAGTATCATACAATTTGTCTGGAGCACTTTTTTCTGCTCTTTTGACCTCGACAGTTTGAAATTCAGCTTTCGAGGTTTGTATTACATCTATTAAACTTAAAAGTTCGGTATCTGTCATTTCAAATTTCACTCCTTTCTTAAATTATATCATGTTATTTTAAAATGTCAAGGGAAAATATTGTAAAAATTTAAAATATCTTGTCAAAATTAAAAATATGATTTTTTAAATTTGAATTTTAAGCATTTATTATTTTGCTGCTCCTGGTTCTTGAGTAATCTATCTTTAGTTTCCTTTGTTTTTACAACCGTAGGTTTTTCCCATATTTCTGAAAGAAAATGCTTGAAGTGACAGTTGGAATGTTTCAAACAATTGCTTTCATTAAGAGCGATAAAAGTATATTTTGTATCAGAAAAAAGCTATTAGCACTGTATATTGACATTTTATACAAAGGTTTTATCCATTTTTCGTAAAAATTTTCCTGGAATAAATGATTGACATTTTACGCCCATAGATTTATAATAGAATAGCAGTCACGCCAAAAGTGTGCTAAGCAGATTGCAGATCTAATTATAAGAACAGGGGTGATTGCCTGATTAATTAAATAGCTAATTTTACGGAAGACAAAAAACCACTTGAAGCCTCTCTTGCGGTACATGTAGTACTAAACTTTCCATCACAAATAACCTTAAGTCAGCAAGACACTTAAGGTACAAATGAAAGGACTAATATTTGAAGAACAAGTTATCTATTTATTTAGTAAAGGAAGAGTTCACAAAGGAAAATGAATATATCAAAGGGAATTATCCATGCGATAGGCTTTCTGACACCAAGCATTTATATTCAAAAATGGGCCAATTAAGATGCCCTAGTTGGGTAGGAGCGTTCTTCGGAAATGATGAATCATATCAGGAGATGTTCAAAACTCAGACAACAAGCGCTGTTTTAAGTGTTAAGGTGACTAATCGCATTTTCTTGTTGGCCTTTGGTTTTGGAAGAGCAATGATCAATCCTGATGCAATTGTTGATGATTTTGGATTAAAAGTCACCCTTGGGGCAATTGGTCCCGATGATATCAGAAAAGTATCATTAAAAGCTATAGGTGGTAACCAGAAAATGAGCCAAGAGCAGATGCCGTCTAAATCGAGTATAGGCGATTTTTCTGTGGATATTAACAGAGATTTAGTTGATATGATATCAGGAGTATCAATTAAGCCGCAAATCTCAGACGGAATGATATCAGGCCGTGCAATGCTTAGCGTTACGATTGATACAGATCTTGAGAATATTGAAGGTTATCTGTCAACTTTATTGTCTGATTACCATTCTGAGGGATATAAATCTAATTTTGGTTGGATAGATAATATCAAATATATAAAGGACAATACTCTTATTGAGAAGCTGGATAACCTGCTTGAAACAAGAATTAATGAGGATCCTAGTTCAATAATTGCAGCTGTACCAGAAATAATTGAATGGGATAAAGCTAAAGGCTTCTCATTCAAATCTACTAGAAGTAAGGATATTGTCGATGACATCTCAATTGACAGCATTATATCTTCATTTAATGGTGATGAGATTACTGTACAAAAGCTCAAGTCCAAAATGGTTTATTTGCAAAGCAGCGTTGATGACCAGTTCTCATATAGAAGTTGGATAATTTACAAATGCTTGTTTGCGGAAATAGATTACAACCATAGCCATTACTGTCTCAACAACGGTGTCTGGTACAAAGTGAACAGCGATTTTGTTAATGAGATTGAAAATGATTACCAAAACACTTGTGTGTGCGATATTGAATTTCCTGATAATCACAATGAGAAAGAGAAAATTTATAATATCAACTTTGCAAACTCGTGTGACCCGTATATAAATATGGACTGCAACCTAGTAATACCTAGAACAGGAAGAAGCAAAGTTGAATTATGTGATACTCTGACGGATAAAAAAGAGCTTATTCACACAAAACAAGGTGCTTCTTCTTCTCTTTTAAGTCACCTGTTCAATCAGGGATTAATATCAGCTGAATTAATCAAATCGGACTTGCAATTTTGCGAGAAGGCAAATGAAGAGATAAAGAAACAATTCAAAGAACAGCAATTGACCGGCAATATTAGTGATTATTTGCTGCATTCAGATGATAAACTAACTATCATATATGCAATTATAAAGTCCGGTAATGATGGTCTCCCTTCATTACCGCTATTTGGAAAAATTGCGTTTTATAATGTTAAGAAACAGCTTGGCTTAATGGGATGTAAAGTTTTGATAAAACACATTAAGTTAGCATAGTATATAATAATCCCCTCCGCGGGTCTGAAAAAATAACTGTGTAAACGCGAATAAACCCGAAAAACGTACCAAAGC
>OGDN01003164.1_pt1 | contig 18351 bp, 18 predicted proteins | sample 1570271 | NCBI WGS metagenome assembly OGDN01 (sample SAMEA4384481, study PRJEB24528) | human gut metagenome | reverse complement strand
GATAGTTCGCTGGAAACGGCGCGTGAAAATAGGTAGTCGCCGACTTGAACAAAAAACGCTTCAGAAGAAATTCTGAAGCGTTTTTCTTTTGCCGGAAAGCTTTGTCAAATCTTTTTCTCCGGGTTTATACAGGGATGCTGGTATCAAAAAATATCAGAGTGCCGGCGGCGTCCAGATTTCTCCGCCTTCCTCCCCATCATGTTTTTTGGCAAAAATCACCATATAGTCTGCCGCTTCACCTTGTCCATCTGCGGCCTCCTGCTTCACAATTTCAACGCAGAACTCAACAGTATTGCCATTGTATTGATAATAATACAGAAAATTTGCCACCAATGCATTCGCAGCTCTTTTCCACGCCTGCGGATCAACAGCATTCTCCGGCATGGAAAAGACAGCCGTTCCGAATCCGTCGTCACCGACAGTTACATCTGTCGGGCAAAAATTGGTTACATTCTGAGGCTCAAAGACATCCGTGTATCCAGCCTCAACTTCCTCAAGATATGCCTCCAGAATGGCCCGTGCATTTACACTCAGTGCTTTGTTTTCGACCAGAGTATAAGATTCCTCGCTTTGCTCAACTGCCGCTTTCAGTGCAGTCTTTACTGCATTTTTTGTCTGCTCCGAACTGCTGCTACCGCCGCTGGGCCAGCAGCCTGTCAGTGCAGTCGCAGAAAACTTACAATAAAAAAGCAGCTCTGCCAAGGCAGAGCTGCAAAGTTTGCAATACGGGTAAAATCAGCGCTTAGAGAACTGAGGTGCACGACGGGCAGCCTTCAGACCGTACTTCTTACGTTCCTTCATACGAGGATCGCGGGTCAGGAAGCCTTCCTTCTTCAGAGCAGCACGGTTCTCCTCGTTCTGCTGCAGCAGAGCGCGGCTCAGGCCGTGGCGGATAGCGCCAGCCTGACCGGAAACACCGCCGCCGGAAACGCGGACGACGACATCGTACTTGCCCTCCAGGCCCAGCAGGACCAGCGGAGAACGGACGATCAGCTTCAGGGTCTCCAGACCAAAGTAGTTGTCGATATCACGATCGTTGATGGTGATCTTGCCAGTGCCGGTGTAAACACGAACGCGGGCAACGGAATCCTTACGACGACCAGTGCCGTAGAAATAAGGTTTGGTTTCGTACATGTTCGATTGCCTCCTTCTTAGAACTCGATCTTCTCGGGCTTCTGAGCTGCGTGAGCGTGCTCGGCACCCTGGTAGCAGTGCAGGCGGGTCAGAGCCTTAGCACCGATGGTGTTGGAAGGGATCATGCCCTTGACAGCGTAGGTCATAGCCAGGTCGCTGTTCTCAGCCATCAGCTTGCTGTACTGGACCTTCTTCAGGCCGCCGATGAACTTGCTGTGGGTGATGTGGAACTTCTGCTCGGCCTTCTTGCCGGTCAGAACAGCCTGATCGCAGTTGATGACAACAACGAAATCGCCGCAGTCCACGTTGGGGGTATAATCGACCTTCTGCTTGCCGCGCAGCAGAACAGCGGCCTCAGCAGCGACGTGGCCCAGGCTCTTGCCGGCAGCGTCGAGCAGGTACCACTTGCGCTCGACTTCAGCGGGCTTCACGAGAGTAGTGCTCATATCTATTTCCTCCTGATAAGCTTTTTGTACGTTTCAGGCGCCTTTCTGGGGCGCGAGTGTCAGTATACATCATAAAAAGGTGCCTGTCAACAGCATTTTTTGATTTTTTCATTGTAATTTTTTCAATCTCGCAAAATCTCACGTTTTCTCTTGAATCCTCATTATTCCTAAAAACGCATTTTCTGCAAAATTTTCTGCCCACGGCCGCACATTTTCTGCCGCTGCCCGCTACAATTTTGTCTGCCGGTGTGGTATACTATAAAGGATATGGCAGCTTTTGCTGCGCACTGATACAAGGAGAATTTTTTACATGCCAAACGACATCGAACGCAACGCTTCTGCCCAGCGCCGCACCTCCAAGCTTCTGGCCGCTATGGGCATCTTTGTTGCTCTGGGCATCATTGCTTACATTATTTTAACGCTGCTGGTCAACCGCAGCGTGCCCGCAAACCCGGACACCCACTACACCGGCACAAACGGCGTTTCCGTCTACTATGACAGTTCCATCTGGAAGGTATGCCAGATGACCGAGGACAGCACCCTTGGTACCGTGCTGGAACTCGCCACGGCAGACAGCGCCGACGGTGAGGACTACGAAGCTGTGCTGCTGCAGCGCGGCACTGCCGACAGCTATGCGGACTTTATCGATGCGTCCGAGAAGGACCTCAAGCAGGCCTATGGCGTCATCAAGCCCCGCAAGGTGAACCTGACCGTGGACGGTGCCGAGGTGGAGGCCGTGCGCTGCGACATTCAGGCGTATTATGCGGTGCTGGCCACCATTACCTACCCCAGCGGTGACGTGGTGTATGTTTCCGGCCTGACAAAGCTTGCCTCCATCAACGACATTGTGAACCTTGTGGAAAGTGTGACCCTGTCATGAGCAGTTCCCGTGCAATGCAGCGTCTGTGCGGCCTGATGCGCAAGGCTGTGCAGGACTATGAAATGATCGCCCCCGGCGATAAAGTGATGGTGGGCGTTTCCGGCGGCAAGGACAGCGTGGCCCTTACCATCGGCCTTGCCGAACTGCGCAAGTACATCGGCTTTGATTTTACGGTGCAGGCCGTCACGCTGGACCCGCAGTTCGGCGGCAGGCCCATGGATTATACCGTATTGCAGGAGCTGTTTGCCCAGTACGATATCCCCTATGAGATCCGCCGCACCGAGATCGGCCCTGTGGTGTTCGACTACCGCAAGGAGAAGAACCCCTGCGCCCTGTGCGCCAAGCTGCGGCGCGGTGCACTGCACACGGCAGCGCAGGAACTGGGCTGCAACAAGGTGGCGCTGGGCCACCATCTGGACGATGCCGTGGAGACCTTTTACATGAATCTCTGGCGGGAGGGCCGCATCGGCTGCTTCTCGCCGGTCACCTACCTTTCGCGCCGGGACCTCACCCTCATCCGGCCCATGCTGCTGGCCACCGAGCAGGAGGTCATTTCCGCAGTGAACGCCGAGGGGCTGCCCATCGTCAAGAGCGTCTGCCCTGCCGACGGCGTGACCGTGCGCGAACAGACCAAGGAGTTCGTCAAGGAGCGCTGCCGCACCGACCATGCTTTCCGCCAGAAAACCCTGCACGCACTGCAGGAGAGCGGCATCGATGGCTGGCGGCCCGTCCACACCGGGCGCGGCAGCTTTGCAATTACAAACGAGGAAGAATGAATCATGAAGACTCAACCTTTTGAAAAACACGTCTGGGCCGAGATCGACCTCGATGCCCTGCGGCATAACTTCCGGGCCGTCAAAGCCCGGGCCGGTGACCTGCCGCTGTGCGCGGTGGTCAAGGCCGACAGCTACGGCCACGGCGCTGTGCAGTGTGCCCGCATTTTTGCGCAGGAGGGCGCAGCATGGCTGGCAGTGAGCTGCCTGACCGAGGCCGTGCAGCTGCGTCAGGACGGGCAGGCTCTGCCCATCCTTATTTTGGGCCATGTTCAGCCGGAGTACGCCCAGACCCTCATCCACGAGGATATCACCGTAGCGTGCTACTCCACCGAACAGGCGCAGAACCTTTCCGCTGCTGCCGTAAAGGCAGGCGGCAGAGTAAAGATCCACCTCAAGGCAGATACCGGCATGGGCCGCATCGGCTTTGCCCTGCGCACCGATTTTGATGCCGCCATCCGCGAAATGCTGGCTGTGTGTGAGCTGCCGGGCCTTGAGATGACCGGCCTGTTCCAGCACTTCTCGGTGGCCGACGACACCGCCGAAGAGAACGTTGTCTATACCGCGGAGCAGCACGCGCTGTTCGTCAGAGCGTTCCATGCGCTCAAGGCGGCAGGCCGCGAGCCACAGACCGTCCACTGTGACAACTCTGCGGGCGTGATGCTGCACCCGGACTGGCCCGAGGGATTGGCCCGGGAGCGCTGCATGGCGCGGCCCGGCATCATCCTCTACGGCTACGACCCCAGCGACGAGGTGCGCTTTGGGCAGTTCCGGCCGGTGATGACCCTCAAGACCGTGGTGAGCATGGTCAAGGAAATGCAGCCCGGTCAGAGCGCCAGCTATGGCCGCCGCTTCACCGCCGATAAGCCCACGCTGGTGGCCACCCTGTGCACCGGTTATGCGGACGGTTATCCCCGCCAGCTGAGCTGCGGCAAGGGCATCGTGGAGATCCACGGCAAGGCCTGCCCGGTGCTGGGCCGCGTGTGCATGGACCAGATGATGGTGGATGTGACCGGTATCCCGGACATCCACGAGGGCGACGAAGCCATCCTGTGGGGCGGCAGCGTCAGTGATACTGCCGAGACCATCGCCCGCAAGACCGACACCATTTCCTACGAGGTGCTGTGCGGCGTGTCCCGCCGCGTGCCCCGCGTCTACCTCGAGCACGGAAAGATCGTGGATGTCGAGGATTGGATACTGGAAGCTTAAATTTCTCCCGGAGGAACTACATGGCAAGAGACAATATCCGCAATTTCTGCATCATTGCACACATTGACCACGGCAAATCCACCCTGTCGGACCGTATTCTGGAGCTGACCAAGAGCGTGGACGAGCGCACCATGGAAGACCAGATTTTGGACAACATGGACATTGAGCGCGAGCGCGGCATCACCATCAAGGCCCGCGCTGTCACCATGAACTATACCGCCAAGGACGGCAAGACCTACGAGTTCAACCTCATCGATACCCCGGGCCACGTGGACTTTGCCTATGAGGTCAGCCGCAGTCTGGCCGCCTGCGAGGGTGCCATCCTTGTGGTGGATGCCACCCAGGGCGTGGAAGCTCAGACGCTGGCCAACACCTACATGGCGCTGGAGCATGATCTGGAACTGGTGCCCATCCTGAATAAGATCGACCTGCCCAGCGCCCACCCGGACGAGGTGGCGCAGGAGGTGGAGGACGTGATCGGCCTGCCCTGTCTGGATGCGCCCCGCGTCTCTGCCAAGACCGGCCTGAATGTGGATCAGGTGCTGGAGCGTGTCGTCACCGACATTCCTGCTCCCACCGGCGACCCGGATGCCCCGCTGAAGGCGCTGATCTTCGACAGCATTTACGACAGCTACAAGGGCGTTATCGTCTATATCCGTGTGTTTGAGGGCACCGTGAAGCCCGGCGATACCATCCGCATGATGGCCACCGGCGCGGAGTTCACGCTGGTAGAGGTGGGCCACATGGGCGCTACCAACCTTTCTCCCTGTGCCCAGCTGCAGGCTGGTGAGGTCGGCTATCTGACCGCCAGCATCAAGACCGTGCAGGACACCCGCGTGGGCGATACCGTCACGCTGGCCAATAATCCCACCGCCGAAGCACTGCCCGGCTACCGTCAGGTCAAGCCCATGGTGTTCTGCGGCATCTACCCCGCCGACGGTGCCAAGTACCCCGACCTGAAGGATGCACTGGAAAAGCTGCAGCTGAACGACGCCTCCCTCACCTTTGAGCTGGAGACCAGCGCCGCGCTGGGCTTCGGTTTCCGCTGCGGTTTCCTTGGCCTGCTGCACATGGAGATCATCACCGAGCGGTTGGAACGCGAGTTCGATCTGGATATCATCACCACCACCCCCAGCGTGCGCTACCGCCTTACCCTGACCGACGGCACTGTGGAGATGATCGACAATCCTTCCAGCTACCCCGACCCCTCCAACATCGTCAAGCAGGAAGAGCCTTTTGTGGATGTGCACCTGTACACCCCCAACGACTATGTGGGCGGCCTGATGGATCTGTGCCAGAACAAGCGCGGCGTGCTGATCGACATGAAGTATCTGGACGATGTGCGCGTTGATCTGCACTATGCTCTGCCGCTGGGCGAGATCGTGTACGACTTCTTTGATGCCATCAAGAGCCGCAGCCGGGGCTACGCCAGCTACGATTACGAGTTTAAGGAGTACCGCGAGAGCGACCTTGTCAAGCTGGACTTCCTGCTCAATGGCGACCCTGTGGACGCGCTGTCCATGATCGTGTTCCGCGATAATGCCTATGCCAAGGGCCGCCGCATCTGCGAAAAGCTGCGGGATAACATCCCCCGCAACCTGTTCGAGATCCCGGTACAGGCTGCCATCGGCGGCAAGATCATTGCCCGTGAAACGGTCAAGGCCATGCGCAAGGACGTGCTTGCCAAGTGCTACGGCGGCGACATCTCCCGCAAAAAGAAGCTGCTGGAAAAGCAGAAGGAAGGCAAAAAGAAGATGCGTCAGCTGGGCAGCGTTTCCCTGCCCAGTGAAGCCTTTACCGCTGTGCTCAAGCTGGACAGCGACGACGATTAAACTTTATAGATCAAAGAGAACCCGCGCTCTGGTATGCTGCAATGCACCCAGCGCGCGGGTTCTATCTGTTTTTTCACAACCTCAGTTTACAACAAAAAATGAGATAGGCACCCCCTTTCGGGGAAACCTATCTCATTTTTTGTTGGGACTATTTTGCAACAGTTCCTTTACGTTGGGGCGTTAGGGGGCCGCTTACAGTCTCTTGGCTGCTCTTTTCCGATTTGCTTCTGCCCGGATTATACATGATTTCAGTGCGAAAGTCATCGAAACCTGCGCGAAACGTTCTTGAATCTGTGTGAACGAATCATCTGGGCAGCAAAAAAAGCCCCGGAAAGGCTGTCTGGGTGCCTTCCGGGGCTGCTGTGAAAGATGACTGCATCAGTAATACTTTTCAGTCAAAAAGTACTACTGATACACTGCTTCGAGGGCTTTCTCACTCACTTTTCTGCTTCAGGCGGGCGTATTCGGCATCGGCCTGAATGGCTGCAGAGGTGAAGCTGTTGTTGTTCCACCAGCTGATCAGCGCGGCCACGGTGGTGATGCCGGCGGTCACCAGCTGTTCCACAGTCTGGCTCTCAATGGGCAGCATAGGTTTGCCCAGAGCGCTCAGCACCTGATTGGTCAGGGCAAGCAGCAGCACAGCGGTGCGGGCGATGGTGGCGGCAGAAATTTTACCAAAGTTCATATCAATTCCTCACTTTCTCATTTTGTTCAAGGTCAGCGATGCGGTGGTTGGCCACCTTCATCTGTTCTTCTAAAATCGGTACGCGGCGGGCAAAATTGTTATGCTCACGCACCTCGCGGGTCAGCTCTTCGAGCTTGGTGTCGGTCACGGCCTGACTGCGGCTGTTGGCGATCAGCACGCCGATCAGGGTCACGGCCCCGGCAATGACAGCGGATAAGATCGTTTCCATTCCGTTCACCGCCTTTACCCGGCCCACCGGCTTTTTGCTTTGCGCACATCCACATGGACAAAGCCTTTTGCGGGGTAGCGGCCGATGCCGCCGGTGCCGGGCAGCAGGGTCTCGGCGTAGGCGGCAAGCTGCTCCACCGGCACGCCAGACACCCGGATATCCGCGGCACGGCCATACTGATGCTGGCTGTAAACCGCCCCGCCCACAGCCCTGTTGTGTGCAGCGGTGCGGTAGCCGCTGGTAATGACCACCGGTGCGCCAAAATGGTCACGGATGGCCTGCAGCACCTGCACCAGTTCGCTGTCCACAAACAAAGGGTCGGTGCCGTCTTTGCAGGCAAATTCCTTTGCGCGGAAGCTGCGGCTCAGCAGCGTTTCGCCATCCCTTGCGCGGGAGTAAACGTTAAGCATGGCCGTCCTCCTGCAGCAGCGCTGCCACGGCATCCCTCAGCCGGGCGGGCACATCCTCCAGCGTTTTGATGCCCTTGCGGATCAGGGCCGCATAGATCCTTGCCATTACACACCACCTCCTTCGTACAGTTCACACAGGGCCAGCTGCAGGTCGGTCAGCTGGCAGGTCAGGCTGGCAATCGTCTCGGGCAGACGGGCTGCTTCCTCGGCCTGCTGGCGCTCTTTTTCCCGCGCGGCCAATTCTTCTTCCGTATAGCGGATGTATCTCTGCACCGGCACCTGTTCGGTCCATGCGGCCTGCGCAGGCACGCCCGGCACGTCGATGACCTTCCGCACATCCCTGCCGCCGCCGGGATACTCCGTTACGGTCTCGTAGTGGCTCACTTCCTCCACGCCTTCCACGGCGGGGTGCTCCACTGGCTCGGTGTCGTCCACCAGATACCCAAGCGTCAGATCAGGGTTTTCAATGGCTGCACCGTTCCCGTCAATGATTTTCATGGTTCAAAACCTCCTTTCTCAGGCCACGCGCCGCCAGATGTGCACATAGTAGGCGGCAGGCTGCACGGTGTTGCTGCGGCCGTAGATGGCATTAGACTTGGACGCATCCAGACTGAACTTATATACATCAGAAAAGGAATTGTATTCGCCCGTAGATGCGATCACGTTGCCGGCAGTGAATGCGCCGGATACCTTATGTTCACCCTTTTTTACATCCGCGACAAAAGAGCCTGTGATGTTCGGCAGTCCGGCCTTTACTGTGGTGCCCGCTGCGTGGCTACTGCTGGCACCCATCAGCACGCGCTCCGATGCGATCTGCTCCCATGTGCCGCCAAACAGGGCGGCAGGGCTGGTGGGGTCGGTGCTCTGGTAGATGCTGCCCACCGGGTAGGCAGCGGAGCTGGGTGCGGCCAGCAGAGCATCGACATCTTCCTTTGTATAATAGGAAGAAAAATCGGCACCGAAGGTGCGCAGGGCGTTTGCCTTTTCGGCAGCGGTCCATTCCCCGGCGGCTGCGGCGGTGGTCAGAGCCTTCTTCACGCCATAAGGCAGCAGGGCTGCGGTCAGCGGCAGAAGTGCATCCGTCATGCTGTCCAGCTGTTCGCGGGCAGCTGGTGCGATGATCAGGGTTCCGTCGCTGCGCACGTTGATGCCGCAGGCGGGGTCCACCCGCACTGCGCCGGGGGCCGAAGCCGTGGGCACCGTGCTGCTGCGCAGATAGGGCGACAGATCCGGCATGGCGGCAGTATCGGTCAACACGGCCCCGGTGTTGGGGTCCACGCTCAGCACCCGAAGCAGCTGGCCGGAGACCGGAACTGCCGGGCAGGGAAGCGCCCCCACATCCTGCGCCGTCAGTTTTACGATGCCGCTTTTGCCGTTCACGCTCACTACCTGACCGTCGGTAGGCACCAGCTCCTCTGCCCGTGCGGCAGCAGCCTCGGCACGGGCTGCACAGCGGGATGCAGCGGCACTGTCGGCGCTGGTGCGCTGTGCCGCGGTCTGGGCCTGTGCCGCATTGGATGCCGTGTTTGCAGCACTGGCTGCGGCACGCTGTGCGGCGGTGGAAGCGGTACTGGCACTTTCCAGCACACGCGCCACGAACTGCTCATACTGCGAGGGCGGCAGCTCTTCCGCGCCGCCGTCGGTGGGCAGGATGGCGTAGGTGTCGTAGCTGCCGGGCCGGGTATAGGCGGCGTAGCCGCTGGCATCGATGGCTGCCAGCATCCACTGTCCGCCGGTGCTTCCGGTCAGGCGGCGGTCCACGGTGACGCAGTGCTGCGTGTCCAATGAGACCGGTGCCAGCAGGGTGCCGTCGCTGCGGCGCAGGTAGAGTGCAACGGTGCACCCGGCCCATGCTTCCGGCAGCGTGAAGCACAGCTCGTCCACACCGGCAGCGTTCTGTGCACCGAGGTGCAGGCGGTGCGGCTGGGACAGAAATTCGGTGCCGCCGCACTGCCTTTGAATGATCTTGATGTTCACTTGAAAACCTTCCTTTCTGTTTTTTGTTTGATTGTACAGCCGCTGCCCGGCAGCTGCCAGTGTGGTCTTTTGCTGAACAAATTTCTGTGCTTCGGCATTTTGCCGGGAGGCGCTTTTCATGGGTAATTCGCATAGTTCTTTGTGGGTGAAAAATGGGATGAAAAAGAGGTGGCTTTGTACGGAAAACCAGCGATTTTTGGCCGCTTGCCGCATGGGAAAACGAACCCAAAAGTGCAGTTTCCGGTGCAAAAAGTCCAAAATAAATGTTAAAAATTCGTGAACAAAACACCCCAGAAAACAGGTCGAAAATCGGAAGGAAATAACCGAAAAAACAATATTTTGGAGAAAACAATGTTAAAGTTGCACAAAAAACAACGTCAAAAAACTAACAAAGTATGAGAAGGTGATTTGACAAATGGCCATTGGACTGGTAAAATAAGAGCCGCTCAACGGAACCAACAGACGTTGCAGCGTTTAAAAATTATCTGGATGAAGTAAAAAGCCGTCTTATATACGGCGCGGCGCGGGCAGATGGGGTCCGGGCCGGGAGGGTAACTGCACCCTCCGCAGCGGAGTCCAAATTGTATACGATGCTCGATTTTACCAAAAAGAGGGCATCGTATTTGATTGTGGGGCCAGATGGCATCTGCCCGCCCCGCAGTCCGGGCGGCCGGGGCATGAAAAACATGTCCGCAGCCGCAGCCAATTTTGAAAAGAGAGGAGTTGTCTCGTATCGCTTCCGTAAAATTGAAGAAAGCATTGTCTGACTGCAAGCATGCAGTCTCTCCCCGTGTGCTGGCGTTTTGTGTCATGGTCGTGTGCCTTGTGGCTACACTCAGTGTGACCGCTGCGAATCTGCGGCTGACCTACGTCACAGACTCCAATGGTGCCCGGCAGGTGATCCTCACCTCCGAGACCGACCCTGCACAGGTCATGAACCTTTCCGGCATCCAGTCCGAAGAGGGCGATCAGGTCTATTACACGGCCTACAGCGGCAATCTTGCCGCCCTGAACATTGAGCGCGCATTCTCCGTCAGCATCACTGCCGACGGTCAGGAGTACCCCGTCAAAATGGTGTTCGGCACTGTGGCGGATGCCCTGAAGCGTGCCGGTATCACCCTGGAGGGTGACGACTACACCGAGCCTGCTCTGGACCAGCTGGTGAGCGCAGGTTCCACCATCACGGTGCACCGCGTGGACTACACCGACCGTGTGGAGACGCAGGCCATCCCCTACGATACCGAGTACGTCTACACCAGCCTGTATTTCCGCAACACCGGCCGCGCCACCACGGTGCGCCATGGTGCGGAAGGCCAGCAGACGATCACCACCCGCGACCGCTATGTGGACGGCGAGCTGGAAAACAGCATCGTGGTGGATTCCACCACCACTGTGGAGCCGACCAACCACATCGTAAAGACCTATGGCGCAGGCGCGCCGGTCTCCCCGCTGACCGGCCCGGACGGCACCACCAATGCACCCGCCTCTTACAGCAAGGTGCTCACCGGCAAGGCCACCGGCTACTATTCCAAGACCGGCAAGGGTTCTTCCGGTCTGGGTCTGGGCTACGGCACTGTGGCTGTGGACCCGGATGTGATCCCCTACGGCACCAAGCTGTATATCACCTCCACCGACGGCAAGTTCGTGTACGGCTATGCGGTGGCTACCGATACCGGCATTGCCGTGCAGAAGGGCCAGATCCTTGTGGACCTGTTCTACGAGACCTACGCCGAGAGCGTGATCAATGGAGCCATTCAGGTGAACGTCTACGTGGTGGACTGAGCAGGCCGAAAAGAACCGGGAAAACCGGAACTGAAAATTTTCAACAGAAACAGAGAGCTTCTGTACACCTTCCCTTTGGGAGGGTGCGCAGAGGCTCTTTTTTATTGTCAGATTGGCAGGATTCACCATAAAATTTGCAAAAATTTAGCGGGTATGTATATAAGAGAAAAATATCAATGAAAAGATTATGGTAAATTTTACAGTAAAATGCGGCGAAACTCTTGAAAAACAGACCGAAATTCTTTAATATAAAAGGGTAAAAAGCTACAGGTGCGCTTTGTGCATCTGTACGGGGAGGAGCAGTCTATGAAACCGACCGAGGAGAAGATCCAGAGCAATGCATCGGACCTGCCGGTGTATCTGTTCAAACAGGGCAATAACTGTGAAGCATACCGCTACTTTGGCGCACACATGGAAACGCGTGCCGGTGAAGCAGGTGTGGTGTTCCGCGTGTGGGCACCCCATGCTGTAGCCATCAGCGTGGTGGGCGACTTTAACAGCTGGAAGCCGGGCAGCCACCCGATGCGCAAGGTGGATGGCGATTCCGTATGGGAATTGTTCATCCCGGGCATGAAGGAATATGATGTTTATAAATACTGCGTGACCACCCGCGCAGGTGATCTGGTCTATAAGGCCGATCCCTATGCGTTCCACGCCGAGACCCGCCCGTCCAACGGCAGCAAGGTCTACGATATCAGTGGTTTTGCGTGGCACGATGATGCATGGCAGGCAGCACAGAAAAAGGCTGATGTGATCAACAGCCCGATGAATATTTACGAGATGCACGCCGGCAGCTGGAAGATGAAGGAGGGCGGCAAGCCCTACAATTATTCCGAGCTGGCAGACGAGCTGATCCCGTATATCACAGAGATGGGCTATACCCATGTGGAACTGCTGCCGGTCATGGAATATCCGTTTGACGGCAGCTGGGGCTATCAGGTCACCGGCTATTTTGCACCCACCAGCCGCTACGGCACCCCCAAGGACCTGATGGCCTTTGTGGATAAGCTCCATGCCGCCGGCATCGGTGTGATCATGGACTGGGTGCCTGCTCACTTCCCGAAGGATCAGTTCGGCCTGTACAACTTTGATGGCGAAGCCTGCTACGAGGACCCGAATCCGAAGCGCGGCGAACATAAGGAGTGGGGCACCATGGTGTTCGACTTCGGCCGCAGCGAGGTGCAGAGCTTCCTGATCTCCAGCGCACTGTATTGGCTGGAGCAGTACCATATCGACGGCCTGCGCGTGGACGCGGTGGCATCCATGCTGTATCTGGACTATAACCGCAAGCAGGGCGAGTGGGAGCCGAACAAGGACGGCGGCAAGGAAAATCTGGAGGCTGTTGCTTTCCTGCGCAAGCTGAACGACACCGTGCTGGGCCGTCACCCCCACAAGTACATGATTGCGGAAGAATCCACTGCATGGCCCATGGTCACAAAGCCTGCTTCGGACGGCGGCCTTGGCTTCAACTTCAAGTGGAACATGGGCTGGATGAACGATATGCTCAGCTACATGAAGACTGACCCGCTCTTCCGTTCCGGCAACCACAACAAGGTCACCTTCAGCTTCTTCTACGCCTTCAGCGAGAACTTTGTGCTGCCCATCAGCCACGATGAGGTGGTGCACGGCAAGGGCAGCCTGATCAACAAGATGCCCGGCGAGTACGACGCCAAGTTTGCAAACCTGCGCACCTTCTTTGGCTACATGATGGCCCACCCGGGCAAGAAGCTGCTGTTCATGGGTCAGGAGTTCGGCCAGTTCGCTGAGTGGAACGAGACAAAGCCGCTGGACTGGATGCTGCTGGGCTACGATAAGCACACCGAGCTGCAGACCTACGTCAAGACCCTGAACGCCTTCTACAAGGAGCATCCCGCCTTCTGGCAGGTGGATTACAGCTGGGAGGGTTTCCAGTGGATCGTGCCGGATGACTCGCAGCAGAGCGTCATCGCCTTCCTGCGCAAGGACACTTCCGGCAAGCAGATCCTTGTGGTGTGCAACTTCAACCCCGTCCTGCGCGAGGGCTACACTCTGGGCGCACCGGTGGCAGGCTCCTACAAGGAGATCCTGAACAGCGACGATGCAGAGTTCGGCGGTTCCGGCGCAGTCCACAACAAGGCCGTGCGCACCCACAAAAAGCCGATGCACGGGTTTGAGCAGAGCATCACGATCACCCTGCCGCCCATGAGCACCCTGTATTTTGAAGTGCCCGCCAAGCGCACCCGCAAGGCCGCAGCGGACAAGACCGATAAGGCGGGAAAAAAGACCGCAGCCAAAAAGGCAAAGACCGCTGCGGAGGAAGCTGCAGCAAAGGTGGTAAAGAAGCCGGGCCGCAAGCCCAAGGCAGAAGCTGCCGCTGCAGAGGAAAAGCCGGTGAAAAAGACCGCCCGCAAGCCCAAGGCAGAGGCAGAACCCAAGGCGGAAAAAGCACCCGCAAAACGCACCCGCAAACCGAAGGAGCCCAAGGAATGACCCGGCACTTCGGCCGACCCATACCGCACATGTTGACGATCATTTCCGAACAACGGAAATGTTAATGTTAAAGGGGAGAATAAAGCTATGGCAAAAGAAATTGTGGCAATGATCCTTGCCGGTGGACGTGGCTCGCGCTTGTACGCGCTGACACAGAAAACGGCAAAACCCGCAGTGTCCTTCGGCGGTAAGTACCGCATCGTGGACTTCCCGCTGTCCAACTGCGTGAACTCCAACATCGACACCGTTGGCATCGCGACCCAGTATCAGCCCCAGAAGCTGAACGAGTACATCGGCAACGGCCAGCCCTGGGATCTGGATCGTCTGCACGGCGGCGTGCACACCCTGCCGCCCTACGAGCAGGCAAAGGGCACCGACTGGTACAAGGGCACTGCAAACGCCATCTACCAGAACATCGGCTTCATCGACAGCTACGATCCCGAGTATGTGATCATCCTGTCCGGCGACCAGATCTGCAAGCAGGACTATGCCGACTTCCTGCGCTTCCACAAGGAAAAGGGCGCAGAGTTCTCTGTGGCTGTTATGGAAGTGGACTGGAAGGAAGCCTCCCGCTTCGGCCTGATGGTGGCTGACGAGAACGACCGCATCACCGAGTTCCAGGAGAAGCCCCCGGTACCTAAGTCCAATCTGGCTTCCATGGGCATCTACATCTTCAACTGGGATGTGCTGAAAAAGTATCTGGAAGAGGACGAAGCAGACCCCAACTCCAAGAACGACTTTGGCATGAACATCATCCCCGCCCTGCTGCGCGACGGCCGCAAGATGTACGCCTACCGCTTTGCCGGTTACTGGCGTGACGTGGGTACGATCGACAGCCTGTGGGAAGCCAACATGGAAGTGCTGGACCCCGAAAACTCCGGCATCGATATCTTCGACGAGAAGTGGAAGATCTACAGCCGCAACCCGGTCCTGCCTCCGCAGAAGATCGGCCCCCGCGCTGTGGTGCAGGATTCCCTCGTCACGGAGGGCTGCAAGATCTACGGCAATGTGCATCACTCTGTGCTGAGCGCAGGCGTTGTTGTGGAAGAGGGCGCTACCGTTGAGGACGCAGTCCTGATGGACGGCGTTGTGGTCAAGGCTGGTGCTGTTGTCAAGCGCTGCATCCTGGCGGAGGATGTTGTGGTCGGTGCAGGTGCACGTGTGGGCGGCGATGGCCCCATTGCCCATGTGGGCACCGGCCTGACCGTCGGCGCAGGCGCAACCGTCAAGGAAGGTGCCAAAGTCTTTGAATCCGTCAAGGAGGGTATGGAAGTATGCTGAGCCAGAACACCAATGCGTTGGGTATTATTTTCCCCAACAGTTATGATAATACCGTCCCCGAGCTGGTGACCGAGCGCGCAATGGCTTCGATCCCCTTCGCGGGCCGCTACCGTATGGTGGACTTTGTTCTGTCCAGCATGGCAAACTGCGGTATCTCCAATGTCTCCATCGTGGTGCGCAAGAACTACCACTCCCTGATGGATCATCTGGGCACCGGCCGTGAGTGGGATATGGCCCGCCGTCACGGCGGTCTGAACATCGTGCCGCCTTTCGCTGAGAAGGGCGTGCGCATCTATTCCGGCCGTGTGGAAGCTCTGGGCTCTATCATGAACTTCCTGGAGAACCAGAAGGAAAAGTACGTGGTTATGAGCGACGCCAATGTTGCCCTGAACTACGACTTCAACGCTCTGCTGGCTGCTCATCAGGCAAGCGGTGCCGATGTGACCGTCGCTTACCAGAAGACCGAGATCCCCGAGGGCCGCAAGAATGACAACTACACCCTGACCGTTGATGCCGACGGCCGTGTGACCGAGCTGCTGTTCAACGATTACCGCCCCGGCGTGCAGAACCTTGACCTGAACATCTATGTTCTGGAGCGCGAGACCCTGCTCAAGCTGGTCCGGGATGCGACCTCCCGCGGCCTGATCTACTTCGAGCGCGATATTCTGGCCCACAATGTCAACATCCTGAACATCCACGCTCTGGAGTACACCGGCTATGTGGCACATGTCTGTGACATGAAGAGCTACTTCGACGAGAACCTCAAGCTGACCGATGACGAGAATCTGGAAAAGCTGTTCCCCAAGAAGAGCCCGATCTACACCAAGATCCGCGACGACAACCCCACCCGCTATGTGCCGGGCTGCAAGGTGACCGACTCCATTCTGGCCGACGGCTGCGTCATCGAGGGCACGGTGGAGAACTGTGTGCTGTTCCGCGGCGTCAAGGTCAAGAAGGGTGCCGTCGTCAAGAACTGCGTGCTCATGCAGGACACCGTTGTGGAAGCCAATGCCGAGCTGGACTGCGTTGTTACCGATAAGAACGTGAAGATCACCGCCGGCAAGAAGCTGTCCGGCACCGAGAGCTTCCCGGTGTACGTGCAGAAGAAGCACACCGTCTGATTTTACTGAGTTATCCATAGGGGCGGCTTCCTCCCCGGTAGCCCCTCTTGAGAGGGGCGGGGGCATCTGTGTGCCCCCGCCTGCTCTTTTGTAAAAATGGTTCGTGCTGCCTGCAAGGGCGGTGGGGGAGAACGAAAATATCCCACTATATGAAAGGAGCGATCCTATGAGAATCCTGTATGCTGCTTCGGAAGCTGCCCCTTTTGCAAAGTCCGGCGGTCTGGCCGACGTTGCGGGTGCCCTGCCTAAGGCTCTGGTCAAGGACGGCGTGGATGCCCGCGTCATTATGCCCCTGTACGGCGACCTGAAGTTCCGTGATACGCTGGAGTACGTGACCAATTATTCCGTCCCCGTGGGCTGGCGCAGCCAGTACTGCGGCCTGTTCAAGACCGAGCGGAACGGCGTGACCTACTACTTCCTGGACAACGAGTATTACTTCAAGCGCCGCGGCCTGTACGGCTTCTACGATGACGGCGAGCGTTTCGCCTTCTTCTCCCGCGCCGTTTTAGAGACCCTGTTCTACATCGATTTCACCCCCGATATCATCAACTGCAACGACTGGCAGACCGCTCTGGTGCCGGTGTACCTGAACCTGTACTATCGCCATCTGGATAAGTTCAACCGCATCAAGACCATCTTCACCATCCATAATATCGCTTATCAGGGCAAGTACGGCACCGACATTCTGGAGGACACCTGCGGCATCGGCCGCCGCGACCAGCACATCGTAGAGTACGATGGCTGCGCAAACTTCATGAAAGGTGCTTTCGAGACTGCCGATAAGATCACCACTGTCAGCCCCACCTATGCCATGGAGATCCTCGACCCGTGGTTCAGCTATGGTCTGGATGCCCTGCTGCGCGAGAAGCAGTACAAGCTGTGCGGCATCCTGAACGGCATCGATACCGATTCCAACGATCCCGCTACGGATAAGAACATCCCCTTCAACTACGACATCACCAACTTTGAAGAGGGCAAGGCAAAGTGCAAGGAAGCCCTGCAGGATAAGTTCGGCCTGAACAAGGATGGCAGCCCCGTCTTTGCCATGGTCAGCCGCATGGTCGGCATGAAGGGCTTTGATCTGGTGCAGAGCATCGCCGATGGTCTGGTGGACCGCGGCATCGAGCTGGTCGTTCTGGGCAGCGGCGAGAGCCAGTATGAGAACTTCTTCTCCGACCTGTGCGCACGCCATCCGGGCCGCGTTGGCACCTACATCGGCTTCGAGCCGGCCCTGTCGCAGGAGATCTACGCAGGCGCAGATGCCTTCATCATGCCTTCCAAGAGCGAGCCCTGCGGTCTGGCACAGATGGTGGCCTGCCGCTACGGTACGCCTCCCATCGTCCGCGAGACCGGCGGTCTGCGCGACTCCATCCACGACAGCACCATGGGCGAGGGCAACGGCTTCACCTTTGCGGGCTACAATGCCCACGAGCTGTATGTGGCCTGCTGCAACGCACAGAATGCTTACTATGACAAGGAGAACTGGAAGAACCTCGTGCACCACTGCATGGAGTGCGACTTCAGCTGGGATGTCTCCGCCAAGAGCTACGAGGGCCTGTACAACGAGACCGCAAACCTCTGGTAATGTCCTGAAAACTGCATAACGGCTGCCGCCCGGTTCCCAAAGAGCCGGGCGGCTTTTTCGTGTGACCCTCTCAGCTTCGCTTCGCTCAGCAGCTCCCCCGAAAGGGGGAGCTTTATTTGTGCTGCCCGAAAGATGCATAAAAGCTCGCCCTTCGGGAGAGCTGGCGCGTCAGCGCCTGAGAGGGTTCGCCCGTTTTTTGCATTCTGCACAACAGATCCATCAAACTTTTGGTATTGATGCGCCCGCAGACGCACAAACTCCATACAGGGCGTACAGTTACGGCATTAGTGTGAACAAACTATGAAATTTTACTAGAAAACAGTGGAAAATTGATTGAAAAAACGGCCGGTTTGAATTATACTATCGTTATAAGATTTTTTGCTGATTGCAAATCCTTGGCATAAAATCCAGAATCTGGCTTTTGCAAAGGCACATCACACAGGGAGGAAACGCAGGTTGAAGGGCTGGTATAAGGCACTGGAGGATCTTGTCTGGCTGACCCAGCTGGGCCTGAATATGCTGCTGCCGCTGGTCATGT
>OGDN01003162.1_pt1 | contig 18383 bp, 11 predicted proteins | sample 1570271 | NCBI WGS metagenome assembly OGDN01 (sample SAMEA4384481, study PRJEB24528) | human gut metagenome | reverse complement strand
ACTCTGAAAAATCTTGAACGTTCGCGCCATTCGTGGTAGAGTAGGAATCAGAAAAGCAAGGACAGGGAGGCGGCAATATTACGTTCGTATTTTTTATGTTTAAAAGAATACGACCCTTCTCCATAAAAAAACTAAGCAGCCTATTCAATTCCAACTGAAAAGGCTGCTTTCTTATTCATCTTAATTCTCGCTAAAGCCAAAATCCTCCACCTTGAGCGCACGGCAATTTTCTGTTACTGTGCGTACAATCGGAACAGGAGTTCCATCTTCTATTTCGGCTTCAACATGCAACTCAATCGTAACCTTCGACCCTTCAACCTGCATCAGATGATTAATCACTTCATCCATCAAATTTCCTACGTTTTTCACAACTCTCGTGGAATCCAAAGTGGCATGAAGCGTAAAGTGCCTGTTCTGTGGTTTAGGAGGTTCCGTCGAGGGGATTGGCTTTTCTCCGCCCGGATCATCCACAGTTTTTCCCGAATTATTGGAAATCCTATTTCCGCCTGCCGGCTGAATCAGGTCATTGTTAGGGGTATTATTCTGCTTTTCCTGCCTATCAGAATTGATTTGTTTCAGTGCTGCCAGCAACTTAACAATATAACCCGCTCGATCCACAGAGCTCACATATTTGTTATACTTTAATTCTCTGTATCGGCCATCCTGTATTGCTTCCGCATAGGCAAAACATTCATCAGAGTTTACACCCTCTTGAATCGCTGTGACAAGAACATCATAAGAAGCCAAACGCGGCAAATAGCAGTAAGTACAAAGCAGTTTCCATAATTCGCCCACATTGATTTCATTATGTTCTCGCCAAAGCAGATTATCCAGTTCCATTTGCAGCATCGTAGGCGCCCAATGGGAAACCAAAAGCTCATTTTGCTGCATTTTTCTTGCTGTTTTCACGAGAATACCATCATCGCCGCCGCGAATACTGATGCTATCCCAAATAATCTGTTTCAAATCCACAGCCCGATCAATATAAGGTACAAGTAAATGACAGAATACTTCACGAATCTGAGCTTCAATCTGTGCATTGCTTCGGTTCAGATTATTCTCTGTTTCACGATTCTGCGCCGCATCCAGATTCAGAATATCCTTGTCATCCCGAATTGACAACCATGCAAGATAGCGTCTGACTTCCTGACGCAGCACATTGATCGTATTCTGATCCGGTGCTACAAACACCAGCATGTTGCGATAGATTCTGGGGGTACTGCCGCGTGTATTCAGAATATTCTCCGCAGCCTGAATTGCCAGATCATTGGGCGTATTCGCCTTGTAGGCATCCTTACACTTGAGAATAACAAGCCCGATATCCTGATCGTCGCTGACCTCCGAAGAATTGTTTGGGCAAATGTGCAGACGACCGAACGGTCTCTCCTTGCGAATCGTTTTCAGACGACGTTCGATTTCAAAATCGACATCTTCGCTCTTTTGCTGCGTCGCTCGATCTTCAACCGTCTTACGCAGCGTCGGGCGTGTATCATACCAGAAACGATCCCCGGATGGGTTACTGTATAGATAGGTCAGCGAATTCTGGAGCACATTCAGCGCATCATTGAACGTTGCAATATTTTCCCCAGGCTGTACAACGCCAAGGCGAATGCGCGACGTTTCCAAGCCTCGAATCGTGTCCCTTCTCGTGCTTGGTGCAGAACCCAGCATAACCGTGCGGGCTACACGTCGCGCTGCCATAACTTGACCGTAACGCGAAACTTCCTGATCCTTTTGATAGGGAATGGACGCCTTACCGTCTACTTCGTGATCGACAATCGCATTCCAGTTGTCGCCCACATGCCGCGTCAGTTCGTCGCGAATATTTGATTCATCCAGCGAAATCGAACCGGGCATAATCATCAAGCCGCCGTCCTGATTCATCCACAGATTATGCACAACCGCAGCCATCAATCGCAGTACACCACGCGTCTTTTGGAACCGCTCAATCGTCGCCCAGTCTTCATACAGACGATCAAAGATTTCAGGATGAATCGGATAGCAAGAGCGCATCCGATTCAAATATTCTACTTCTTTTGCCTCATTCGGGAAGTCTGCGCTGTTATCCTGATACATCTGGCTGAATGCTTTGCAGACCTGATCCCTCGCCGCTTCATCTTTGCAATTCAGAAACAGACGGCGACGGACAATTTCAAAACCTTCGTTGGCTGCAACCGGCTTCCAGATGGCTTCCATACGGCCAAAGGTATGTTCGATAGCCTGCAACGCCTGTTGACCGCCGCTTCCTTCCTCGCCGATCTCGATATTGGATTCCGGAATAGACGCCACAACAAGGCTGTTTTTGCTGGCTCTGGCTGCTTCCGTAATTTCCTGAATAAAGGAAATCAGGTTATCAAACGTGCCGGCGGGCAAGCCATCTGCTTTCCAGAGTTTTTTTGCATAAGCAACCAGCTCGTCAATCAAAATCACGCAGGGGCCGCAAGCATCAAACAGATTCTTAATCGTCTCGCTGCCCGGCGAAACGCCCTTCTTATCCGCTTCTTTAATCAAATCATAGAGCTTGGGATTACCGCCATCCTTGGCGAGCTGATACGCCATTTCACCCCAAAGCGTGTTGACCGTGATGCCCGGCATATCTGTCGGTCGTTTGCTCTTTGCCGGATCAAGCGCCGTGCCCACCAATACGGCCACACGGCAGATGGGTGGTCTGCCGACATCGGCGGCCTCCAGCACGCCTTTTATATTTGGGGTCTGGTTAATTGGCGCACGTCCACGCAGAAGATGATACAGAGCCAGCATGCTGTGCGTCTTACCGCCGCCAAATGCCGTTTTTAGCTGAATCACCGGCTCTCCATCCTTGCCGCTGACACGACGAAGCGCCTGCACCAGCAGTCCCTTCATGCCGTCGGTCACATATGTTCGAGAGAAAAATTCCACCGGATCTCGATACTCATACGCACCCTCTCCGCGGGCGACCTGCGCCAGATCGGCTGCGAACTCCGCGTTTATATAGCGGCCGTGCGCCACATCGGGATGCGGCTCAATCACATTTCGCCAGCAGGGAAGCCCATTGGCAGGCGTCTTCTGCATAACACCGACGGACTTCTTTGTCGTTTCCGCATCGGTGCTGTTGCTCGTCGCCGCCATGGATCCCAGCTCCGAACCATATGCCACTTTACGGTACAGCGTCTGAATTTCCGCCTGCGAATCCGGATCAATCCGGCTCATCAGCAGGGACATGGTATCCAGTGCGCGTGCAGCTTCCTGATCTGTGAAATCCTTTCCATCAAAATGCGCCCAATCATTGCGTGCAGACTGAATCTCGCTGATCCACGAACGCGCAGACGGCGGCAGTTTATAGCGAAACAGATTCGGCCAGTGTGCAATCATCAACCCCAGACACACCGTCATATCCATCGCATCCCGTCGCTCGTCATATGCCTTGTAGGGCGACAGTTTAATCACGTCGCGCTGGTCTCGCAGTGCGCCTAGCACACCATCCTGCCACCATCGGTCGTCGATCTTATATTCCGGGATCATTTGCAATTGCTCGAGAATGTATCTGGACAGTGGCTCCCGCATGATGCCCAGCGCCTTTTCAATAATCTCGTGGTTCGTCATAGGTCATCCCCCGTGCTTCTTATCCATGTACTCCGGCTTTGACTCCCGCTTAAAACTTACCGGCAACTTAAATTGTCGATCGCCTTTCCTTGAAAGCTCTTTTATTTTCAAGATATAGCTTCATTTTTTTCATTTTGGTTTACATCTTATCGCCGATTGTGTAAAACTTACCGGCAACTTAGCGTTTATCGTTTGCTTTCTCCGCCCTTTTCACTTTTGAATGATTGCGAAGTTTTTTCGTTTTTTGTTTCCCGCTTTGCTGGGCGATTAAAACTTACCAGCAACTTAAATCAAAACTGCGTTCTTTTTTCACGCTTTCATTATCAAAGCATTGCTTGTCTTTATTCGCTTCAATTCGATTTTTCGCCCATGTCGTGAAACTTACCAGCAACTTAGCGATCATCAAGCCCATGTCGGAATATATCGCATATATCTTGGTGCTGTTGTCGGATCAGCTTGCTTAATCATTCCCCGATCAACCGCGATCTTTATAATCCGCGACACACTCGATTTATAGCTGTTATTCAATCCAAAACGTTCTCTCAAAGAAGAATTATTCATCTGCTTGTTTTCGACAAAGCGAATACAGGCATGCATATAACAAGCCCACAGCTTATCCTCCATCTGCATATTACTGAAATCCATCGTTGAATACAATGTTACTTTTGTATTGTCTTCATAGACATCAATCTTAGGTGCAGGCAGGTGCTGAAGCTCACAACTGATGATGATTTTATCCCATCCTGTTCCGGATTCTTCACAAATATGGAAACGCCGCATCAAGGCAGCCAGTTTTTCATTTCTGGAACGCGGCGGATTATCAATGATGCGTGCCACATCGACCAACGGACTGCCCGGATTCGTCATTTCAATCCGATCCGCAAAGATTTCAATCAATGGGCCTGCGCCCTTGACCGAAAAGTCCTGATGAATCAGGGCATTGGCCATCGCTTCACGAATCGCAATCGGCGGGTATGCAAAGACCGTGCTGCGCCGTCCGTCTTCCATCATCTCTCTGGCGGGCAAAAGAGCCAGAATATATTTCATTACATTTTCATAGCAAATTGCATAGCCGCTTCCTTCGGTGCTTTCACGCAGCATCTCCAAGCGATTTTCGCCTTTGTACTGAACAACGCGAACTGCCTTGCGCGATACCGTAGGGAACGACGTCATCTGCTTCGCCAACAGCAGCGCACCCAAGTTGGTGATCGAATACTGCCCGTCATCCTGCCGAATCAAGATCGCATCTTCACAGAGATAATGAGCCATGCTCTCCATCTGTGCAGGCATCGGCTTATTTTGAAGTTCAAAATAGGCCGGAACGTTCAAATATCCCATTACATCAGTCAGCGCAAGATTTTGCATCGCCGGAAGGATCTCAAAGTGAGAATTTCTCAAATGATCCCACAGCGTCGCTTTCATATTGGAAACATCATTCAATTTCTTGGTATGGCTCCCAACGCGGATGTATTCGGTCCTGTTAAACATGACCGTTCGTTCCACCGCTCTGGTTATTATGAGCACAACGATGGGTTTATTCTCAATGCATCCTGTTTCAAAGCAGAAATCGGCATTATCCGAGAGCTGCGTTCTCAGCCAGATGCTCAAGTCTTGATTGCCCTTTTTAGCCGTTTCCGGGTTAAACGTTGTGCCCACAATTTGATGCGTTTTATCATCTATGCCCCAAATCAGATAAGCCTTGGAGCGATCGCAAAACGCCGCGCCATTCGCCAACGCGCTGATATCTTCACCGATCATCTGTGGGTCTGCATTATTTGTCTTAAATTCCAACCATTCCTGTTCACAGGGTAGAAGGATCAGCCGTTTTACAAGACTTTCTATATTTGCCATACCCTTTTCCTCACCCTTTACACATCCAGCTTCATCTGCACCGGCATCTCCGCCTGCATCTGCGCTGCCATGCTCTGGATATCCGGCCACGCAACGACGAGGTTATTATACGCATATCCTTCCTGCGCCCATTTCTTGCGCTCGCAGATGGTATACAGGCGATATGCCAGTGCCTTGGCATTTTCCGCGTTGGAACCGCGCAGCTCCACCGCAACCTGCGCACATTCCTTCACGCCGCCGCGCTCCATCGCGCGGGCAAGCTGCTGGGTCAGCAGCCAGATGCATTCCTCGTGGCTATCGACCTTCTCCGGAATTTCCTCGCGGGTCAGCAGGCGAACCTCGCCCTTCGCCGCCATCATCACGCCGCGCTCCGCCAGCGCCTGAACGCTGGTGTTTTTCGCGCGCGCCAACACATCCGCATCGCCAAACTTGAGGTTATTAAACGCATATTGGCTGAACATATCGACGCAGAAACGGCTCTCGCGGTCGAGTTCGCCTTCCTGCTCGTTGTAATAGGCGTCCAACTCCTGGTTGATGATTTGCAGCGCCGCTCGGACGGTCATCGGCTTGCCGTCGCTTTCCAGCACGCTCTTATAGCGGCTGAACACGCCAATGCCGGGACCGATCGCGGATTGCGCCAAGTCAACAGGCGCAATATTCGCAGACTGGAGTTTTTCAAGTGCCGGGCGCATTTCGCGGTGCAGCGCGTTGATGAAGTCGCGGCGGGTGCAGCTCATGGCGGTTTCCGGGCGCTTGCGGCAGACGAGGACGATGCTGGATGCGAGGGCGTTAGTGCCATTCGAGACCATTCTTCCTTCTTTTTCTGTTCTCATCGGCCAAGTTCCATTAATCTGAAAACCAGATTTAATTATTGCTGAAAGCATCGTTTCCCAACCTGTGGAAGCTGTTTTTTCACTACTTAATTCATCCGCCTCACTCTCACTCTGTTTAAATGCGTAATAAATAGTAACTGGAACATCTTCTCTTGCATATGAGTAAACTCGGCAACATGTTTTGTACATTCCCTCTTCAAAAAAACTTCGAGCTTTTTCAGTGCTTCCACCATGGCGATATGGAGTCGCTATTAGTTCTTCTTCTTTAGGAACAAGTATAGTTCTATAGAGTTTTGGGAAGAAACCCTTCAGAGATTGACGCATCCACACATAAAAAAAATCAGATAAATCAGCATATCCAATATTATCGTAGTATGGCGGATCTGTCGAAATCATAGCATTCTGCAAACCACAATCACTCTGTGCATCAAACTGCTTTACAAATCCGACCTCTCCGATTCCTAATCCTAATATTGCTCTAATTACACTTCCCAAACTTATTGTATAATCTCCTGCCGCACCATTAAACACATTATTTTCCGCATAATCCCACACCATAGGTATTGCTTGGCGTCCAAACAAGTGAACACTTTGTCCCCTACTGTTTGACCAATTACACAAAGAATTATTTATATCTGCCATTCTATCGACACCAATCGCCAAATACACTCCTACCGCTTCGCCATACGCTCTCGCACCAATACCGCCTTCGGCAAGCGCGATATGATCGTTGTTCATGCCAGCCGCAACTGCATCCGCTTCGGCTTTCTGCTGAGCTTCGCCGACCAATTCGGAGAAGGTCGTCAAAGCGGTTAATTGGCGGTTGGTAAAAAGCTGGCTATAATCCGTCATTCCAAACGCAGGCGGGCTAAACCAACGCGGATTATTGGGCATCTCTCCTTCTGGATAATCAAGCGGTTTATCCACCTCTGCAGCATGAATATGCTCACTATCCGGTGAAAGATAAATTCTTCCATGCTGTCCTTCTGCAACAATCGCCATCAGTTGCGCGCCAATCCGTCCAGTTTTTCCTTCTTCTTTGACATATGCATCTAATGTCACCTGTCCGCACGACGGGCAAACAAAAGCAGCGCCCCTGCTCTGTTTAGGCGTTTCAATCTCCGGCAGCTTTGCGCCCTGATGGACAGTAAATGTACAATGATCTTCTTCGACGCTCGGAACAATCCAAGCACACTTACCTTTCTTTTTAGAAAGGACATATGAGCTTGTCAATGGAATCGTACATCCACACGCCGGATTCGGACACTTCACCGTTCTCGCCCAAATCCACGCGATTACCGTCGCTTCCCCGCCGCCCTGCTCTTTCGGCACCTTGACCTTCGGATAGAGATGCCCGATGCGCTTATAGGCTTCCTGCTTCATCCATTCGCCGTAATAGCGCACGTCCTCCGCCAACCCTGCCGCGCCTTTCCAACCGGCGTTGGCAGAGCCTTGCCGTCCTGCGTTCGGGTTTACCGGGCGCATACCCGCAAATTTCGGCGGAATTTCAATCATCGCCTTGTTAATCATGACCGCGACAGGGTTCAGATCATGCGCATGGGCTTCCAGTCCCAGTCTTTGCGCCTCCAGCGGAATCGCGCCGCCGCCCGCGAAGGGATCGAGCAGCGCAGGCGGATTGCCATCGGTAGATTTGAGAATTTCAGCCTTTGCTTCCGCCAGAATCTCCTCGTCATTGCTGTTTTCCCACTTGACCAGCCTGGTCAGAATGTCAAACAAGCGCTCGCGTTCCTGCCTCTGCGCCTCTTCGGTCGGAAACTTTTCGGGATGGCTGGATGGATCATCCACCAGCGACGACCAGATCACCGCACGGGCGGTTGCAAGCGGACGACGCGCCCACCAAAGGTGGAGCGTGCTGGGATGCCCGTGACGGATGGATTTCTCGCGGGCAGATTCTTCATTGATGGCTTCCAGCGGAAGAGCCACTTCGATAAGTTTTTTCTTCGGGGGCATGGGGAACGCACTCCTTACCTACGATTAATTTGGACAGATATAATTTTCCTGACATTTTGTCCCATTAACAAGCTTGAACTCTTCGTTATATTCTCAATCAACCAAGTTCTAGGATAGTAATCAAACCTATCTGATGATGAATCAATACCAATTATCAATTTCTTTCCTAAATTTCCATATGTTTTATGCAATGCAAACGATATTTTAATATTTGTTTTTCTTCCTGTGGAAGATTCGTCATATTCAATACACTCTGGATTTCTTAACAAAATAGGAAGTTCATCAAAGTATCTCATTTTATCTTTGCATTGAGTTTTCAAAGCAGTTTTATTTATTGACTTTAATTTCTGATATGTCAATCTTCCGTTCTTTATTTCATCATAACATTTTTGTCCATACAGGTCTTTTCTTTTAAAATCAACTTTTTGAATCCCTAATAAGTGCGAGAATTGAGCTTCCTCAAAGAATAATGAAAGCATCGTTCCGTCTTCAAGTTCATAGCAAAATGAATATGGAAGTATATCTTTTTCATATATTCCTTGTAAATACACCAAACTTATTGATGATTGCTTTATCAATCTCAAAACCCCTTCACATACAAAAATGAGACTTCCCATAAACGGGAAGCCCCACCAACTGGCTGACCGCTATCAATTGCCCACGGTCAGGGTAAACTCTTGGTATTGATCCCCAAGCGGATACAGGCGCCAGTTTATGACCTGCTGCAAGCATTGCCTGCACTATTCTTTTGTGTCTTTATTATACTATGCTGCTACACCAATGTCAATTACTCTAGTGTAAAAAATTTCACTCAATAATTCCACTGCGAATCAATTCGGCGATTTCGTAATTCACGCTGCACGCGCCGACGTCCGGTGCATGAACAAACGGCTTTTGCAAATAAATCGTATGCGTCGTATTTCCATCCACTTCGACAATCGCCAGAATGTATTCTTCCGGCTTGTTGAGTGCCGTCAGAATTTCGTTTCGCGTGACGGTCACAGTGGTCGAGCCTTTTTGCCTGCCCTTGACCTCGATAAACCGCAGGCATGGCCCGCGCCCCCGTTGTTCCTCCGGAATGACCGATTCGATATCATAGCCCACGTTTTGCGCACTGACGTCTCGCGGCAGGAATCCTCCATCCGCCTCGCGCTCCATAACCGCTTTCATCGCCGCCATTTCAATGGCCTTTCGGTCTTTTCCGAACAATCCGCCTACGTTGCCCGTGCCCATCAGTCGGTTCAGCAGCCCTTGAGGAATCACCAGTGCGCCACCGGCAATAACCGGCGGACACGGCGAAATACGCTTCTCCTGCTCCAATTCGGCAAGACGTTTCTGCATTCGTGCCTGCAATTCATCCGCACGGCGCTGGGCATTGGCGCTGTTCAGCTTATCGCTGCCCTTTCCCGCTGCTTCCTTCTCTTTCAGCTCAATCGCACGCATATCCCAATATTGAATTTCACAGGTCAGGCGTTCTTTTACCGCCTTGGCGATTTTATTCGCCATCTGCTGTCTGTGCGTTTTGACTGCCTGATAATGTTCCGGAATGATGTTGGCAATCGCGTACTGCATCGCGCGTTCTTCCACACCGTCGCACAGCCACGCTTGCTGACGTGCAAAAGCCAAAATCTTTTCCGTTTCCTGTTCATCCGCTGCGCGATAATCCAGATACGGCGCATAACCGCCGCTTCTGGCTTCGCCCTGCTCATTTAACTCAACAAATTGCAGTTCTTTATTGATGATTCTTCGGGAACCGTTCGGCAGCACATGCCCATCCTGCACGGAATCTTCGATATAAAACAGTAAACGTGCCCGATCATCAGGATCGTTTTCGTCAATCAACACGCTGCCTCGCTTAAGTACATCCGCGTTTTGCTCACGAATCAGGTCAATCACGGCTTCCATCAGCGGATGACCGGGGCAGATCTGGTCAGCTACCGGTGTGCCCTGCACATTGCAATATTGTTTATCAAAACACACCCTCTCGTATCGCTGGGCAACTCCCACACCAAAACCGATGATCTGATCGCGCGCACGAACTTTGTAAGGAACATTGGTAATCTCGTATCTTCCCGGTTCCCGTTTGCGAATTGAACCGCCCAGCGAACGGAATGCTTCGATGAAAAAAGCCTCGATGAAATGCGGCTGGAGCTTATGCGCCTCGATGCGCTCCATTTCTTCGCGAATTGCCATCACCTTGTGGACATCCATCGTGTCCTCGGTCAACGCACGTTCTTCCAGCAATTTTCCAAGCGCATCGCTGTTGATGGAGCGATCCACCACCTGATAGAGTTTGGCACGCGTTTCCGGCGAATTGCCGTAGCGAATCGCTTCAATGAGCAGTTCACGCAGGCTTCGATTGTCAAATGTCACCTTGCCCAAAATATCGAATACCTTACCGCCAAGCGCATTTCTTTCTTCTTCCAGCTTTTCAAACAATCGTTGATATACTGCGCCTTCTCTTGTTTCCTTGGAAACCAGATTCCAGAGATAACAAACCTCCGTCTGTCCAATTCGATGGATACGGCCAAAACGTTGCTCAAGCCGGTTCGGGTTCCAAGGCAAATCATAATTGACCATCAAATGCGCACGTTGCAGGTTGATGCCTTCGCCTGCCGCATCGGTCGCAATCAAGATGCGTACATCCTTGTCCTGCTTAAATAATGTTTCGATTTTACGCCGCTCATCACGCAGCATACCGCCATGAATCGTAACCACCATGTCGTCGCGTCCGAAAAGCATCCGAATTTTGCCTGCCAGATAATTGAGCGTATCTCGATGCTCAGTAAAAATGATGAGCTTTTCCCTATTACCGTTTGCATCCTTCATCAACTCGTTATCTTGAAGAATAGAGGAAAGTTCGTCCCATTTCCGATCCGTTCCACTCATGCGAACCTGATTTGCCATGCTTTCCAGCATCTTGAGCTTTGCAATTTCCATTTCGAGTTCGGAAATTGTTGTCGCAGCAGATGCTTGGTCTGCAACCGTGTCCTCCTTCGCTTCCAGTTCGTCCGGCGGCAGATCGTCCAAATCATCTTGATCGTCCGGCAAATCAAACTGCCATGCTGTTTCCGCTGCTCGTTTTCCCAGTTTTTCCGCTGCAAGACGGGTTTCAAGCCTCTGTCTGCGGCGATAAAGCGATTGATAAATTGCCTCTGGCGAAGAAGCCAAGCGTCTTTGCAGAATCGTCAAAGCGAATCCGACCGATGAACGCCTTGTTCCGTCCAAGTGATCCGCTCGATTAAACTCGCCCTGAACATACTCCGTAACAGCAGCATATAGTTTGGCCTCCATTGGGGACAAGTCGTAATTGACCGTATAGGCAATCCGTTCCGGAAAAAGCGGCGTCCCGTCAAATTTAAGCAAGTCTTCCTTGACCAGTCTACGCATGACATCGGAAACATCAATGCTCTGGTTGTTCGTCCTACATGCACCTTCGAAACGGTCCGGATCGACCAATGACATAAAAAGCTGAAAATCTTCTTCTTTACCATTGTGTGGTGTAGCTGTCAGCAGCAAAAAATGGCGGGCAATGCCAGAAAGCATCTTGCCGAGCTGATATCGTTTGGTATAACGCACCTCGCCGCCCCACATCGTTGCCGACATCTTATGCGCTTCATCGCAAACAATCAAATCCCAGTCCGTCATTTTCAGTTTATCCTGAAGTTCCTGATTGCGTGCCAGCTTATCCAATCTGGCAATGCAAAGATTCACTTCTGTGAAAATGTTGCCTGTTACCGATGATTCCAACCGTTCATTCGTCAAAATTTCAAAGCGTAAATGAAATTTTGTAAATAGTTCATCCTGCCACTGTTCTGCCAAATTGCCCGGAGAAACAATCAGGCATCGCTTCACATCTCCGCGAATCATCAGTTCTTTGAGCAGCAAGCCTGTCATAATCGTTTTGCCTGCACCCGGATCATCCGCCAGAACATATCGCAACGGCAATCTTGGCAGCATTTCTTCATAAACAGCAGAAATCTGGTGTGGAAGCGGCTCTATCGCAGAAGTGTGTACAGCCAAATATGGATCAAATAAATGTGCCAGATGAATACGATAAGCCTCGGATACCAATTTTAATTGATTTCCATCCACATCGAAACTCCACGGAAGACTCTTCTCAAGCACATGGAGAGATTCTTCATCTTCCCTGTACAAAAGCTGTGTACCGGTCATTCCTTGATGTGTCTTGTAAAACACCTCCACCGTCGCCGTTCCATACCACTTCGTTGAAACAACCGTCACCGGTTCATTTGGATAAATTCCAGTCACAACGCTTCCAGAAACCAGTTCTTCCAATCTTGACATCTTTCGTCCCGCCTTTTCATCGATCCAATTTAACTTTTTCAGTATATCACCCCTCATTTAGATCATCAAGATTCATCCGTAAACAAAACCCATTTTCGCTATTCTTTTAAAGGTGCTTAAACCTCTTGATCTAAATACTGCGCCAAGATATATGCAATTTCTTCCGTATTGAGCCTGATTTAACTTGTTGACGTGAATATTTAATTCACACCGCCGTTGATGCTTCCCCGTGCCTAAAAAGTTATCCCGTAACTTTCCGCATTGATTTTTCTTCTTCTTTTCGAAAAGCAGGAATACCTCTGCCTCTTTTCCGTCATTCTTCCAATCACAATGTTGCTTTCTCAATGACCTTTTCTGTGCGACGAGAAGCTATTCCGACAATTCCGCCCAACCTGATCTTCGATGCTGCCATTGATCCGATTGATGCGAAAGGCATAAAACTGCCGGACTTTGAATAATATATAGAAGATATGGCGAATAACAACTTTGAAGAACCATTGGGGAAAAACAAGGAGGAATGATAATGGACGCTGTCGGAAGAAAAACATTTTGGGACACATTATGTTCTCTGCATACCTACGATTATGAAAGCGCAAATAAACTAGTTGCAGCATCATCGTTTTCTCAAGAACTATGCCGTTTTCGTGCTGTAAGCGAGCAATCCCTATTACAGTTGCAGAATAATGAGCAGTTCTTTTCGACAGCAGATTATTACGACGATCCATTTGATACTTTCTTCTATATCAACTTTAAGGCATTGAAGGATAGTTATGACACCGTAAGAATCATGCTTGATCAGAATAATACGAGTCCGATCAGGGACTTATTAACCCGTTATGGATTTGGAACTCATCTTGATGCAATTATACAAGTCCTTAAAATGACTCATTGTGATGTTGACCACTTGAAGATTTCCTTGAAAGATGTCCGAAATCTCGTTCAAAAACAAATTTACTCCATTTGTTTCTGTGAGGATTCCTTGAACGAAACAATGTGGTTGAAATACGCAAATCAACACAGAGGTTTCGTTCAGGTTTACGATTTCAGCGATCCCGATACAAAGCTCTGTGGAAAAGAACCAAACTGTACAGCATGTAGCGTAGCAAAGTATCCTCCCATGCTCTTTCCGGTTTACTACAGCAGTGAAATGTACGACGCAACTGCGTATGCCCTAGCCATCCTCGCACGCGAAATTCTAAAGGAAAATCTGTCGCTTCTTCCTCCGGAAACTCTCAGTGCTTTCGTCCATGCAGTATCATGGGCGAATGAAAAAATTTCTCTAATAAAGAAAGAATGTCATCAATATGACCAAGAATGGCGAATGCTTTTGCCAACACCATATACAGATCGTCCTCGCATAAAACTAAAACCAAAAAGCGTACTGATCGGTTTGCGCACATCCGAACATCACAAACAGCTTATTATTTCTGCTGTGCACATTGCCGGAATACAAGAAATCTATCAGGTGGTTATCAACGATAATAACCTACTCGGCAAGGAGAAAATTACAAAGGAATAGGCTCCTATTCAACATAGGTGATTCATGGATAATCCGGGATTTTAAAAGCAGCTAAGCGTTCTATTTTTCAACCGATCTACAGCAAGGAAGAAAGGCTATATCAACCTCAGAAAAAATAAGAGTTTGAGAAGGATGATAGCTACTAAGTTTGCAGAAGAATTGTTATTGATAGCGACACAAACGCCGCCAACACACAGGGTAGCGCAACCGTATTCATCGAGTTCATGCTCGAAATGATTCTTGAAGCGCTGAAAAACGTCTATGTGAAGCAGCATATCAAATCGCCGGAAGATCAACTGCTCGTTCTGCTCAAGTCCGATCCGCGCATGACCATTCCCGTCATGGCGGAGCATCTCAGTCTGAGCGACCGTCAAATTCGCCGTCTGATTGCATCTTTGAAGGCGCAAAACAGGCTCCATCGCGAGGGTTCCAACAAGACCGGACGCTGGGTCGTGTCCAAAAAGTCCCGATAAACGTCCGCATAAATGTCCGTATAGAAACTTTCGTTTCTTTTGTGACTCGTCATACGCGGTAACAACTTTTTCGCTCGTCCTTCATCTTTTAGCTTGACATTCGTGCTGTCTCCCGGTACAATGGACGCATAGAGACCCCTTCAAATTGCCCCCGTTTTCGAGGTCAATTTGACACGCTACTTTTCCGCTACCAAAACAATTTCATTTTCAGGATAAACGAGCCGATTTTCCACAAAAATCGGTCGAAATCCACTGATTTTCTAAACAAATATGTTTAGAAAATAGTTCCCTTTGCCGAGTGGGAATAAGATACACCCTCCGAAAAGCGACGCAATAGCTGAGTTTTTCGGATTCTATTCCCGACTGTGGCAACGATTTGGCAACAGTTTTCATTATTCATAAAAGAGAGCTATCTGATTCAATGATTGAATCGGGTAGCTCTCTTTTCTATTTATCCTCGTTTTTTCTCAGTTCCGCCACCAGCCAGTCGCTTAACTCCTGCGATGGTGTGTTTTTTCTCAAAACATCGGACGCCCTCCGAACAGCGTTTTGCCTTGATTATCTGTCGTTTCTCGTTAGCTTTTCATGAAAGCTAGCCGGATTCTCTTTCTTTTCAGAAATCTTATATAGCCAACAAATTTTTGATTACATTATGAACTTTGCTTTCGACATTCTCCATATATTTTCTCATGAACACATAATCGGGATCACCCTTTTCATTTGCGGGCAACTTTATTTTTTCCTCTTTAAGCAAATCTGGGAACATGCCGTAATTATATGAATACTTCTCTGCTATTGGCTGCAAACAGGATGTAATGAATAGGCAAGCGTACTCATCAATACCTCTTGTGTCGATATAGTACATATCTCTGCCGGATACCCATTCGGATTTCTGATAAAAGAACGTTGCATTTTCGGCACCAAAGGAAATGACCTTTGCCGGATTAACATTGCCGATAGGACGTTCAACATTGTATTTGATGCCATTATTAAACTTACTTCTAACAACATATGGGATTCCCGCAGGATTTTCTTTAACTTCGCGCGTATGATAGACCGTTGGTTTTACAATATTTGGAAAAATATCCTTAATTCTATATGTTTTCCAACTCTCAAATTCTGTACTTTTTGATTCTAAAAAGCGCTTCGCTGACTGCAATTTAGTCAGCGAAGCGCTGACTGCAATTTAGTCAGCGAAGCGCTGACTGCAATTTCCCGATTTTTCATATATTCTTCCATATATGAAAAATCGGGTTGATGATTCTCATCAACAGGTAATTTAATCGTTTCTTCTGCGATCACATCTTTATTTGCCATATTACTATAATAGTATTTTTTACAAACAGCACGAATAATGGTAGCAATAAAGCATCCATTGTATTCATTTAATTTATCATTATATAACAATATAACAGACGAACCTGCACCACCTCTCCCTAGAAAGTCGCCTTTTTGGTAAAAAGCACTACCGTCTATCGGACTAACTGTAATGCAATTTCCTTTATCAAGTATTTCGTTCTTTTTAGGGGACAAGTATTTCAAAACTCCATTATTATAGTTGCCTGATGCAACAAAAGGCACATCGCCGTCATCATATTTTGATTGGCTTCTTGCCGTTGGACGTTTTACAGTAAAAAGTGAACTGATTTTAAACACTTCCCATTTGGAAGTATCAATTTTTCCCACCACAATCACCTCGATTTTTCAACATGATTGAAATGCAATCATCTGTTGATTCCACAAAACTATCATACAGTACCTTTGTCAGCAGCTTTTCTCCGAACGCTTTAACATCAATACCTTCTTTGAACATCAAATAATCCATCATTGTTTTCGTGAAATCTTCATCGCCGATTTCAAATTCTTTTTCCGGCAATTGGTAGCTAAGATGTTCGGACGGCTTGATCCATTGAATTGTCTTGCTCCCGGATTGCTTTCTAATAATTTCAACCCATTCATCCTCAATTGCCTGCCAACGGTCTTTGATATCTTGGCGTCCTTGATTTTTTACCGTTTCAAGCCCGTCGTCTTCTATATAACAGGAAAAAATGTCCTTCCCGTTCTGCGGTACTCCAGCCTCAAAAATAAATATCGAGGTTGTAACTCCCTCAGAAAACACCTTTTCAGGCAGTTTAATTATTTTCTCAAGGGTACTGTGTTTCAGCAGTTTGGAACCTTTCTTATCCTTTTCAAGTTTTTTATCCGGAAGAATGAAAGCGCATTTTGTATGTTCCGGTACGTTCTTTAGCACATTTTCTACAATAGTCAGACAGCCATATTTTGATTCGAACGGCGGATTCATAAGAACTTTCGTTATTTGCTTCGACTTGATCCAATTACACGCTTCCTGCGTTCGACTGTCAAGCTGTTCCAGATTTGTCTTTCCGTCCTTATGGATCAGCATATTTGCACATGCAAGCGCAAATATTTCTCGATCAAATTCAATGCCAAATAGCTGGGTTTTCTTGATATCCGACGCTTTCTTTGTTTTTACACCGCCAGATTCTTTAATCATATTACACATAGCTTTAACAAGAAACGCACCTGATCCACAGGCCGCATCCAGAATCCGATCATTCTGATTTACATTTATAAGCCTATACATAAATGATGTAACATGATCCGGTGTGAAGACCTGACCGCTTTCCGATTTTTTCTTGTATCGGTTAAACTCATTAAAGAAAATACCCATTACATCTTCACCATTCCAATAATCGGAATTGACGCAATCGGATATTTCAGAGACCCACTCGATAAAGTTGTCAATCGCTTCTTGGTTTGTTGTATTATTCATTTTGATTTCGGCATATACTTCAATCAAAATATCAAGTTTGAGATTTTGTTTACGATCATCTCCCAACGACTTTGACAAGGTGCTGAGAATGGAGTTTTTCATCAGCGTAAAATCCATTCCTTTTATAAGAATAGCGCCATACCTCTTACCGACAAGTGCACAAGCAGTGAATATCATTCGATGATACAAATTCTTAATGCCAAAATCAATGTGCAGGCAATCATTGATTCTCTTTGTCAGGTTATAAATGTGCTGTTTATCTATTGCATTTTTCGTAAACAGGGATAAGTAATATGCTTTGTTTTGCAGTGTCGGAGCAGTATTGGAAGATTCGCTATTATTCAGAAAAACCCGAATATCTGTGCCATTATATAAAATACCGACCACTTGCCTATATTTTGTAAGAACAATTTTGCAGTTCTTGTTAAGCTCGTCTACCCATTTTTGCAGAGATATATCTTCCGACTCTGATTTAGTCTCCAAAATAATTGCCGGGGCATTTAAATCGTCAGGAAGATACCAACCGTCCGGCTTATCAACAACTCCTTTGAATCCAAGCTGATTAAATGTTGTTATTTGCCCTGTACCTTGCTGAACCTTCTCTTCGGTTTTATCAAAACCCAAAGTGATTTTTGCTCCATCCCGGACTTGATCCTCTGTTTTAGATGATACTTTTGCCATAATGCCTCGTCCCCCCATGTGGATTTATCGCAGAAAGCCTATTTCCGGCGCTGTTTCTCAATAAGCCACTTCAAATGAAAACCTATCTTCTACTTCCGTTTTATACGTTTCGGTCAAAAACCATTTATCACCTTTATCGCCGCACCGCAAATCGGTTTTTATATCATTTCATCAGACAGCTCTATCCATCGCCATCCATATCCGTTTCATTATACCATATCCATAGTTTGAATCAAAGTATGGATTCAACCGGATTTTTCCTAAAAACAAGCTTCTGCGCAGAGACACCACGGAAAAGCCGCTAGCCTGCGTCGTCCCCCCGTTCCCCCTCGGAGAGCGCAAGGGCGCTTTTGATGCGAAGTGTCAAAAGT
>OGDN01003156.1_pt1 | contig 18412 bp, 17 predicted proteins | sample 1570271 | NCBI WGS metagenome assembly OGDN01 (sample SAMEA4384481, study PRJEB24528) | human gut metagenome | reverse complement strand
GCGACCTCCTGGTCCCAAACCAGGCGCTCTAGCCAAGCTGAGCCACACCCCGTTTCAAAAGCGATAAACCTTGTGCTATTATATCCATTGTTTTCCTATCTGTCAAGATTCTTTTTTACGCCGGAAACAGACGATTAGCTGATATAACAAATCCGGATATCCAGAGCTCCATCCGGTAAAAGTTCCATGATAGCATAAGAGGGCTGCTTCCCCTCCTGTCTGGGATAGGAAAGACTTCCCGGATTCACCGCAATAATATTGCTGCTTCTGTCCACAACCGGTCTGTGGGTATGTCCGTATAAAACCACATCCATTCCCCGTGCAGCCGCCTCCTGCTTAATCATCTCACTTCCCATGGAAACATAGTAATTATGTCCGTGCGTTACCCAGACCTTATATTTTCCGATTTGCAGCTCCAGTTCCCGGGGCAGCTCGGAAAAGAAATCGTTATTGCCCGCAGCCATCCAGACAGGGCAGGACGCAGACTCTCTTAAGGCATACTCGCTTCCCTCTATATCCCCGCAGTGAATAACCATATCCGGCTTTTCCTTCTCCAGCACCGTGAAATAATTTTCATTTTTCCTGTGTGTATCACTGACAATCAGTACTCTCATCCTTTACGCAATTCCTCTTTCATCAATCTAAGAGCTTTTCCTCTGTGACTTATCTGATTTTTTTCCTCTTCTGATAATTCTGCAGTTGTCCTGCCAAACTCCGGCACATAAAAAATCGGGTCATAGCCGAATCCGCCCTCTCCCTTTTCTTCATAGCCGATTCTGCCCTCCACTGCCGCTTTTGTGACAAGCTCCCGTCCATCAGGAAGCACTGCTGCTATCGCACAGACAAACCGCGCCGTTCTTTTTTTCTCCGGTACTCCCGCAAGCCGTTCTATCAGGTTGGCATTCTTCACACGGTAGGAGGTATCCTCTCCCAGATACCGGGCAGAATAAATCCCCGGTTCTCCGCCAAGTGCATCTATTTCCAGCCCGGAATCGTCTGCCAGCACAACAGCATCCCCTGCTTTTTCCGCTACTGCCCTTGCCTTAATCAGCGCATTTTCCTCATAGCTTGCGCCATTTTCCTCCACGTCCGTAGAAATTCCCGCTTCCTTCATGGAAAGTATCTCTCCCCCAAAATCCGCCAGTATTTCTCTGATTTCCCGCATCTTTCCCGCATTTCCCGTTGCAAAAATAATTCTTTTCACTGCTATACTCATTTCTGCTTACTTCTCCACCTCTGTTTTTCAATTCTGCTCTTCCGCTGTCTTTAATTCCTCACAGGCTTCCAGAATTGCCTTGCTGATTCCCTCTGCCAGCTTTTCCTGATAAGCCTGCTGCATCAGAAGCTCTTCCTCTTTTTCATTCGTCAGATATCCTATCGAAAGCTCTGCCCCTCTGACAGAAAGCAGGTTCAACAGGCTTTCTTCTCCCGCGTCAAAAATTCCAAGCGCCCGGTTGCTGGCAGCTATCGCTGTTTCCCTTGTCAGGACATCCGCCAGCTTTTCACTTCCAAATACCGGAATAAAGTATTCCTCATTATAAGTGCTCCGGATTCCGTAGCTTTCCGGTTCCCCGGCTGCCGTGGAAAGTCTGACATAGAAATCCGCCTTTACCTCCTCCGCCAGTGCCACTCTGGCTTCCGGGGATACATCCACATCCTCGGTTCTTGTCATGTACACCCTGATTTCCGCACCGGAAAGTTTTTTCTGTACAAGCCTTGCTGCCTGTAAAACAACTTCCTTTTCATAGACACGCCTGCCCGCCCCGCCGTTTTCTGTTCCGCCTCCGGCTGCATCCAGCACCATAATATAAGGATACAACTCCTTCGGATTAAAATAGGCTATGGTCAGCCTGTTTTCTTCCATGGTGCTTTTATATTCCAGCACCTTATCCATCTTAAATTTCAGCAAAATACCGTCCTGCTGCTTCTCACTGCATCCGGACAATACCGGAGAAAGGGCGCCGTAGACTACATTTTCTTTATAAAACTCCTGCTGCTCGCTCTGCACAAAAACCCAGAGTTCCTTTTCCATGTAATGATTTTCCATCACCACATGCTCTGCCTTTATTCCCGAGGGAAGGGGAATATGAAAACATTCCCTGCTTTTTGTGTCCTCCTCCAGCTGCAGCGTGACCTCCTGCTTTCCATGCTCCGCATATCCGGATTCCTGCAGATTCGCATTTTCCTCCAGATAGGCATCTGCAATGATAATCGTCTTATGCGCCGAATAATACAACATTCCCGCCATACAGACCCCAAACAGAAGAAGCCACAGCAAATAAATTAATTTTCCGTTCTCTTTATCCTTCATGACTGGTATGATTCTTTCTGTTTCCCCCTGGCTTTGGTCCGACAAACTGATAATAATAAGTTTTCATCATGCCATTATATATTTTTCTGTTTTTATCCGCTTTCCTGCCAATATCCTGCTCCGCCCGGTCATAGGCTGTTATCAGATACATGCTCCAGGAATCCAGCGCCCGGAATCTTTCTCCGATTGTCCGGTAAAGGGCGGGCATTTCTTCCTTTTCCTGCAATCTCTCCCCATAGGGCGGGTTGGTAATAATAAAGCCGTATTTTTTCGGATGGCTTAACTGCGCCACATCCCTTCTCTGGAAATGAATCAGCTTTTCCACTCCTGCCAGCTTCGCATTCTCCCTTGCAATCGCCACCATTGCCTCGTCCGCATCATATCCCTGAATGTCCGTTTCCACTGACAAATCCACCAGCTCCCTGGCCTCATCCAGGGTATCATACCAGTTTTTCTTTCCTACAATATGATTCCAGTTTTCCGCCGTAAAGCTCCTGTTCATACCGGGTGCCATATTTGCCGCCATCATTGCCGCTTCAATGGGAAAGGTTCCGCTGCCGCAGAAGGGGTCTACCAGAATCCTGCTGCCATTCCAGGGAGTCAGTTGAATCAGGGCTGCCGCCAGATTTTCCGCAATAGGTGCCTTCGCCGTCAGCTTCCGGTAGCCTCTTTTATGTAAGGATTCCCCTGTACTGTCCAGACCGACAGTAACTTCATCCTTCATCAAAAACACCCGGATGGGAAAGCTTTCCCCGTTTTCCTGAAACCACTGGATTCCGTATACCTTTCCGAGCCTCTCCACCATCGCCTTTTTCATAATGGACTGAATATCCGATGGACTGAACAGTTTGGATTTCACGCTTGCCGCCTTTGCCACCCAGAATTTTCCGTCCTCCGGGATATAGTCCTCCCAAGGCAGCTCTCTTGTCCCCTGAAAAAGCTCCTCAAAGGTTTCTGCATGGAAGCTTCCTATTTTAATCAGGATTCTTTCCGCCGTGCGCAGAAAAATATTTGCCCGGCACAATGCCTCCTCATCCCCGTAAAAGGTGACTCTTCCATCCGCCACCTCCGTAATGTCATATCCCAAATCATCAATTTCTCTCTTTAAAACAGCCTCCATGCCAAAATGGCAGGGCGCTATCAATTCAAACCTTCTCATAAATATCCTCGTATTTTCCGGCTGCTTCGTCCTTTTATTGAATCAGTATACCGTTTTTTTCAAAATATGTAAATAGGGATGCTTCAGGCATCCCTATCTTTCCGCCACTTTTCCTAGTACTGATTGTTGTACTGGCTGCTCTTGTTCTGGCTGTTATTCTGGTTCTTGTTCTGGCTCTGGTTATTCTGATTCTTGTTCTGGCTCTGATTGCTCTGATTCTTGTTCTGGCTGTCCCTGCAATTTTCAGAATTACTATAATTCTTGTTGTTATCCATTTTCAAATTCCTCCTGTTTATTATCAGTTACAGGAGTAGTATGACAAAAACGCACAAAAAATATGCATAATATCCCTTAGTACTTTGGCACTAATATACATTGATTTTTTATTCAATCCGTAATATAATGCCTTTTGTAAGCAGATAACCTTCATCAATCTGCTTGCACCCCTTATATAATATTTATACTCCCCTCAAGGAAAGCCATCGGTCCCCTCCGTTGGCTTTCCTTATTTCTTCCTTGTTTTGCCCTTACTTTATCCAATCCCGGAATAATCTCACAAAAAAGATAATAATTCCCACGGTCAGAATTGCCGGCGCAAAAAATGCAATCACATGGAATACAGCACTGATAATCAGAACTGCCACAGCTCCCACCAGAATCAGCCATACCCAGCCCGGAATCTTTTCCAGCCATGCCGGATATTTTTTCATGGCAGGCTCTACATCCCCGCTTTCCCTGCGTCTGGTTTCTCCTGCCTGTTCTCTGCCCACATCCTTATAGTCCACGTCCTCCGCATGGGAATTGGTTTCCACAAGGGTTCTGGCTATCAGTCTGGGGTCGCCCAGCATCCCAAGCACCTCTTCCTCGCTCTTTCCCTTGCGTATCTCCGTATTGATATAATCTTCATAATAGCTTATATGCTCCGCCACAGCCTGTACCGGGAGCCTTCCGTTTAATGAAAGCCTCAGTTTTTCCAGAAATTCCTGTCTGTCCATCTTTTTCCTTTTCTCCGTATTTTATTCTTTATACCAGTTTTCCTTACCAACGCCTGTCCGGGCAGCGGTTCTTTTCCAGCGCTGCCCGCAGTTCTACATAACAGCCGCACTTCCGGCACATCCCCTGAAGCAGCATGTCGCAGTTTTTGCAGATTAAAAGCCTTGCCTCATATTCTTTCTCTTCTGCCTTCAAATCACTATCCAGATTTGCAATATACTCATAAAGAGAACGGAAGGTTTCTTCCTTTCCCGCCAGCTCCCTTGTCAGGCACCTTCTGCACCTGCGAAGCTCCTCCGTCTGCTGTTCCATGGCTGTTTTCCTGCCTTTTCCCGCTATATATGGTACTTATTATACGTTTATTCCGTTCAAAAATCAATCCTGCAAAGAAACGGCTAAGATTCCCGCCTATTTATTGCGATATTCTTTCCTGCTGTTTTATACTTCATACATTATCCCACCAACGATAGAAAGGAGTTTTTTTTCGATGGATTATTTTGCAACCTATTTTCTGGAAATTTTTACCTCTGTTACCTGGCAGCAGCTTGTCATGTACCTTATCGGAGGTGCCCTTATCTGGCTTGCCATAAAAAAAGAATATGAGCCTGCCCTCCTTCTGCCCATGGGCTTTGGCGCTATTCTGGTAAATCTTCCCTCCAGCAATGCCCTGACCCAGCAGATTGCCGGTATCGGGGAGGTACAGGGGATTGTTTCCTGGCTTTACGAGACAGGCATCGCCGCCTCTGAGGCGCTTCCTCTTCTCCTTTTTATCGGCATCGGTGCCATGATTGACTTCGGGCCTCTTTTAGCCAAGCCCTGGCTCTTTCTCTTCGGCACAGCCGCCCAGCTTGGTATTCTGATTGTCTTTCTGGTTTCAAATGCCCTCGGCTTTTCTCTGCCGGATGCCGCATCCATCGCCATTATCGGTGCTGCGGACGGTCCCACTGCCCTGCTGGTTTCCCAGGTGCTTCATTCCCAGTACATCGGGGCTATCGCTGTTGCCGCCTATTCCTATATGGCACTGGTTCCCATTATCCAGCCCTTTGCCATCAAACTGATTACCACAAAGAAAGAACGCAGCATTGTAATGCCCTATGAAGGGCACAAAGTTTCCAGACGGGCGCGGATTCTGTTCCCCATTCTGGCAACCATCGCCGCAGGCTTTGTTGCCCCCTCTTCCGCCTCTTTAATCGGTTTTCTGATGTTTGGCAACCTGATTCGGGAATGTGGTGTTTTAAATTCTCTGTCCGAAACAGCCCAGACCTCCCTTACAAACCTGATTACTCTTTTACTGGGAATTACCATTTCCGCCCAGCTAAAGGCTGAAAGCTTTGTACGGGCAGATACCCTCTTTATCATGGCAATGGGGCTTGCCGCCTTTGTTTTCGATACCTTCGGCGGCGTGCTGATGGCAAAGATTCTGAATCTTTTCCTGAAACAGAAAATCAATCCCATGATTGGTGCCTCCGGGATTTCCGCCTTTCCCATGTCCTCCCGGGTGGTACAGAAGCTCGCCCAGGAAGAGGTTCCCGGCAATATCGTCATTATGCACGCTGCAGGTGCCAATGTTGCAGGACAGATTGCCTCCGCCATTGTGGGCGGCATCCTGATTCAGGTAGTATCCTCCATGCTTTAAAGCATAATTTCCGTCGATGTATCACTCTTCCTTTTGCGAATGCTTTGTGTGACGAGATGCACCGACCAGATTCCGGTTCAGATAGATATAATATATCACATTTAACATAATCCCAAAGATTGTGGCTGCCGGTGCCGCAAAGCCAATTTTTGTCAGGCTGGCATCTGGCTGAATACTCATATAATAAGCCAGCGGCAGCCGCACCAGCAGGGTCTGAATCAGCCCCTGTATCATAACCCAGAGGGTTTTATCATGTCCATTAAAATATCCCACCATGGAAAAAAGAATTGCCGTCACAATCGTTTCCAGTGCAAAACCTTTTAAATAGTCATATCCTTTCTGCACCACTCCGGCATCTGTGGTAAAAATTCCAGTCAGCAAATCTCCCCGAAACAGAACAAACACAAAGACGATACAACCAATGCACAGTCCCACACCCATCCCTGTAAACATTGCCTTTTTTGCTCTCTTTTCGTTTCCTGCTCCTACATTCTGGGAAACAAAGGATGCCATAGACTGCATCAATGAGCTTGGAATCAGCATGGCAAAATTAACAACCTTACATGCCACACCGTATCCGGAAGAGGCTTCCAGCCCCAGCCGGTTTACAAAGGCACAAAGGGCAAGAAAGGAAATCTGGGTCAGACATTCCTGCAGTGCAAGAGGCATCCCTATCTTTAAGGCTCGCCTGCAATGACTGCTCATCCGAAAATCTGCCTTCGTAATTCGGAAAGGAAGATTTCTCTTTAAAAGCAGGAGCAGTGCAAATACCACGCTGACCGCCTGGGCTGCCACCGTTGCAACAGCAGCTCCGGTCGCATCCATCTGAAAGACCGCTACAAAAAGTAAATCTCCTGCCACATTGATAATGCAGGCAACCGCCACAAAAAGCAACGGCGACCTGCTGTCCCCCAATCCCCGGAAAATGGCAGACAACATATTATATGCCACAATAAAGAAAATACCCGCACCACAAATGCGCACATAAGAAGCCGTCAGTTCTACTGCTTCCTCCGGTGCCTGCATCAGCACCGCAATCTGTCTGGGAAATCCCACCATGATTACAAACAATACGGCGGCAAGAATCGTAAATACAACCCCCGCACCGCCAATTAACGCTCCAATGCCTTCCGGCTTTTTCTCTCCCAGATATCTTGCAATCAACACCGTAACTCCCATTGCCAACTGGGTAATCACAAAAGTCACCAGATTCAGCACCTGACTGCCGGTGGAAACTGCGGAAAGCCCGGAGGTTGTTCCAAACCTTCCCACCACAAGCAAATCCACCGCACCATAGGCTGCCTGTAAAATCAGAGCCCCCAATATCGGCAGCATAAACGGCAATAATTTCCCCAAAATACTTCCCTGTGTAAAATCTGACTTTTCGCTATTCAATGTGAATCCTCCTCTCACTCATTACCCGGTAAAATTTTTCAATGGTGTGAATCATAATGTCTGCTTCTTCCTCTGAAATATCATCCATATATTGCAACAGTTGACTGTAATAGTTCTTATCATATTTTTCAGAAAGTTCCCTTCCCTTTTCCGTCAAAATTAAATAAGTAATTCTTCCATCCTCCTCTGAGGTTGTTTTTTGAAGATATCCCTTCTTCTCCATTTCCTTTACTGTCCTCGTAACACCGGGTCTTGGCAGTTTCAGGGTATCACTGATATCGGAAACCTTAACCTTCCTGCCCTGTCCCTGCAACTGCTGTATGACATCCATATACTGAATATAGGCCGATGTCACCCCTTCCGGCAGCGCCGGAAGCAGTTCCCGTGTCCGCTTCGCCAGATAACAGGCATCCAGCATTCTCTTAATTTTATCCGCAGTCATTTTGTCCTCCCTTCCGTTTCTTCTTTTCTCCCTATATACCCCCACGCGACTTCCTCTCTGGGTACATTAGCTCCTTTTCCCTCTATATACCCTCTCGCCGCTTCCTCTCTGGGTACATTAGCTTCTTTTCCCTCTATATACCCTCTTGCCGCTTCCTCTCTGGGTACATTAGCTCCTTTTCCCTCTATATACCCTCATGCCGCTTCCTCTCCGGGTACATTAGCTTCTTTTCCCTCTATATACCCTCTTGCCGCTTCCTCTCCGGGTACATTAGCTTCTTTTCCCTCTATATACCCCCACGCTTCTACGTCTACGCTTCCAGCGCTCCATAAATTACCTTTGGTAATTATCAAAGGTAATTATATGTCTAAAAAAATAATTTGTCAACTGATTTCCTGCTATAACAAAAAATGCGTAAGCGCACAATTCCTGATACGCCTACGCAAATGTCACGTGCGTTAGAGGATTCGAACCCCCGACCTTTTGGTCCGTAGCCAAACGCTCTATCCAGCTGAGCTAAACGCACATCCAACGCTGCATTGTCCTGCAACATTAGATATCATACTCTTTTCACCCTTAAAAGTCAAGTGGTATTTTTATTTTTTAATACTTTTCGCCCTTCTTTTTCAATCCTCTAATTCTCCTGCTGAAGCTCCGTAGCGTGTCCGTTCAGTTCTGCTACAATTCCGGAGATTTCCTCAACCAGCCGTCCATTTCCTTCACATGCCTCATAGGTTTCATTGGCATGGGCAGAAACCTCTTCCGTAATAGCGGAAATGGTCTGGATATTTTCCACAATATCCCTGTTTGCCGCTTCCAGCTCCTTTACAATCTGAAGCAGCTCTTCTGCACGCTTTCCTACGCTGTCCGTTCCCTCCATAATGCCGGTAAAATTTTCGGAAACCAGCCCCACATCCTCTGTATTTTTCCTGTTGCTGTCCGTTACTACTTCCACCGCCTGCTTTACAGATTCCAGATTGCTGTTAATATGCTGAATCAGCTCTGTAATATTGACTGTCGCCGTCTTTGTCTGATTTGCCAGCCCGGATATCTGACTTGCCACCACAGCAAAGCCCCTGCCGGACTCTCCCGCTCTCGCCGCCTCAATGCTGGCATTCAGGGCAAGCATTCCCGTACTGTTGGCAATACTGGTAATAGTTTCAATAATGGTATTCATCTGCCCGGTGTATTCTTCCAGAATATCCATCTGGTTCTGTACCTGCCTGTTGGCTGTCATGGATTTATCCACCTGCTCCGCAAGCACTGTCATTCTCTCCCTGCCGTCAGAAACCTTTCCCGCAGTTTCCCGCATATCCGCCTCAATCTGTTCTGCGGTTTCTTTCACCTTCCCGATATGATTCTGAATCTGTTCTGTACGGACAAGCTGCTTCTGTACGGATTCTGCTGTTTCCGCACTGCCTGTGGAAACCTCTCCCATGGAATTGTGCATTCTGTCCATGGAATCTCCCATCATCTGCATTTTATCTGTTACGGAGGAAATTTCCTCTATCATCCCCTGAGATGTCTGTAAAATACTTGCCGTCATTTTCTCCGTGGCATCCGCCTGCTCTTTAATCTTTGCCAGCTTTTCCCCATTTACCTTCTGTACCGCCATCTCTGAGAAAATCATGAAAGCACCTGTCAGTATAGTGCTGGCAATCCGAATCTCCACATCCGGGATCTCCGTTTTTGCATATCCAACCGTACTTGCAATGTATGCCACACAAAGTATGTTTCCAAGAAGTGTTTCCAGAAATACCGCTACACAGCATTTCATATCCATGTACAAAATCAGCACCATAAACAGCGGAAACATATAGGTATATGTCAGTATACTGTTTGTGGTAAATATGGCAAAAATATATAAGACACCATATCCAATTCCCATCACATACCGGATTGACATGCTTTCCTTATTCTTAGAATAAAGAAGCAGCTCCGCAGCCACCGGTCCCAGACAAAGCACCATAAAAACAGTCAGATATCCAATCGTCCTGGCCCCCTTCAACAGCTCTGCCAGATAAGCTGCTACCAGAACAGCACTGATAATCAAATGTCCCGTAATTGCCGTCTTATTGACATAAGACTTTTCTGATAATTTTCCCATACATCCATACCCACCTTTTGTTTTTTCCTTCTGTAACTCCAATCTATGATATCAGGGTCAAAAGGTCTGAACTCACATGAGCTTGCTCATAAGTGGGTGAAAGACCTTGGGACCCGCAAAACATGAGGAAGTAGCGATTTACGCAGTAAATCAGCGGATTCCGAATGTTTTAGAATTACAGGAGCTGCTTTGGCAGCGAAGTAATTCGTAGATATCAAATGAGGGGCAAAGTACCTTTTGACCCTCATATCAATCTATTAGAATAGTAATATTTTACCACACTTTATTTCGTCCCTCAACCCCTGCTGTCCATATGAGAGGGAGACTTCTGTAATTTTTTGCAAAATCTGTATAGTTTTCCCATTTTCTGTGTTATACTATTTTCTGTTCGGATACATAAACCGCGCCGGTTCAGCTTTGGAACATACCATGCAGAGCACCTGCGCAGAAATGAGGAATACTATGCTAAAACTGGAAAACCTCTCTTTTCAGGTTTCCGGAGATTCAGCCGGGAAAAAAGAGATTATAAAAGATTTGAACCTTACCTTTGAGGATCATACCTTTATTGCCATTACAGGTCCAAACGGCGGCGGTAAGTCCACACTTGCCAAGCTGATTATGGGCATTGAAAAGCCTACCTCCGGGAAAATTTACTTTAACGATACGGATATTACAGACTTAAGTATCACAGAACGTGCCAATCTGGGTATCAGCTTCGCTTTTCAGCAGCCTGTGCGCTTTAAGGGCATCAAGGTAAAAGATTTGCTGACACTGGCTGCGGGCAGCCAGACAAGCCTTACGGATGCCTGCGACTATCTCTCCAAGGTCGGCTTATGCGCCAGAGATTACATTAACAGAGATGTTGACGCCAGCCTTTCCGGCGGAGAACTGAAACGAATTGAAATTGCCACAATTATTGCCAGAAACACCCCCCTTTCCGTTTTTGATGAGCCGGAAGCGGGAATCGACCTCTGGAGCTTTAGTAACCTGATTGACGTTTTTGAGGACATACATCGCTCCCGGGACAATTCTCTGATTATTATTTCCCATCAGGAACGGATTCTGAATATTGCAGACGAAATTGTTGTCGTTGCAGACGGCACTGTTGCAGCCTCCGGCAAAAGAGAGGAAATTCTTCCGGAGCTTTTAAAAGGAACGGAGGGCTGCAAATTCTACAGGCAGGCACCGGCAGCGAAGAAATAGGCATTGACACGGCTATTTGTGCCGCAGGCGTCACAAAGCAGCCTTTTATCGAAGAACTGAAGATTGATATTCGGTTCGCGATTTCTTCAGCAAAAGAATGCCTGCGGAATGGAGATTAACATGATAGATGAAATACAGAAAAATCTGCTGGAACAGGTTGCAGGTCTGCATGAAATGCCGGCAGGTGCATATAATATCCGTGCTAACGGAAAAAGTGTAGAGCGCTCCACCACTGCCCATATTGATATTGTGACAAAAACGGACAGGCAGGGAATTGATATTATCATCAAGCCGGGCACGAAAAATGAAAGTGTCCATATTCCCGTTGTATTAAGCCAGAGCGGTCTTACAGAGCTGGTGTACAACGACTTCTACGTGGGAGATGACTGTGACGTTACCATCATTGCCGGATGCGGTATCCATAACGGCGGCGATGCCGACAGCAAGCATGACGGCATCCACTCCTTTTTCATCGGTAAAAACTCTCATGTAAAATATGTGGAAAAGCACTACGGCAGCGGGGACGGGAAAGGCTCCCGTATCATGAACCCGGAAACCATCGTCAATGTAGGCGAGAACAGCTTTATGGAAATGGAAACTGTCCAGATTAAGGGCATTGACTCCACAAAGCGGCTTACCAGCGCCGTACTGGCAGACGGGGCAAAAATCATCGTGACAGAAAAGCTGATGACCCACGGCACCCAGACTGCGGAATCTGCCTTCCATGTGGATTTAAACGGGGCCGGCTCCAGCGCCAATATTATTTCCCGTTCCGTTGCAAGGGACCAGTCCAGCCAGCTTTTCCGCTCGGAAATCAACGGAAACAACCGCTGCGCAGGGCACTCTGAATGTGACGGTATTATCATGGACCAGGCAAAAATCAGCGCTATTCCGGAAATCACTGCAAATAACCTTGACGCAGAACTGATTCATGAGGCTGCCATCGGCAAAATTGCCGGAGAACAGCTTATTAAGCTGATGACCCTGGGACTTACGGAAGCGGAAGCTGAAGCACAGATAGTAAACGGATTTTTAAAATAAATATTCAAGACACATAGGAAAACGATTACGAAAAAGGAGGATTCTTCATGTTTCAAATTCAGGTCTGGGACGGCAACCAGGCTGCTTCCTATGTGGCTTATGCTTATAGTGAGGTTGCCGCAATTTACCCGATTACCCCCTCTTCCCCCATGGCAGAGTACTGCGACAGATGGCAGGCTGCCGGGAAGAAAAATCTTTTTGGTTCTCCCCTTCAGCTTGCACAGATGCAGTCCGAGGCGGGAGCTGCAGCAGCCCTTCACGGCGCTCTTTTATCCGGTGTCCTTGGCACCACTTTCACATCCTCTCAGGGACTTCTCCTGATGCTCCCCAATATTTACCGCATGGCGGGGGAACTGTTACCTGGTGTTATTCATGTGGCTGCCAGAGCTATCGCAACCCATGCCCTTTCCATTTTCGGGGACCATTCCGACCTCTATGCCTGCCGTCAGACCGGCGCTGCCATTTTTATCACCTCCAGCGTCCAGGAAGTCATGGACCTCTCCCCGGTTGCGCATCTTGCCGCTATTGAGGGGCAGCTTCCCTTTCTCAACTGCTTTGATGGCTTCCGTACCTCCCATGAGCTGCAGAAAATCAGAGTCTGGGAGGTACAGGATTTAAAATCACTTCTTCCGACTGCTGCTCTGGAAAAATTCCGAAAACGGGCTTTACACCCCTCCCATGGCAGAATTTACGGTTCTGCCCAGAATCCTGACATTTTCTTTCAGACGAGGGAGGCTTCCAATCCCTTCTACGATGCCCTGCCCGTCATTGTAGAAAAGCAGATAAACCGCATCAATACGCTGCTTGGAACCCATTATGGACTTTTTGAATATTATGGTAATCCTGATGCCACTCATGTTGTGGTAGCTATGGGCAGCGTCTGCGAAACCATAAAAGAATATCTGGATACCGTCCGGGAGCTTCCCTACGGTCTTATTTGTGTGCATTTATACCGACCTTTTAGTGTCACTCATTTTACTGCCTGTCTTCCGGACACTGTAACGCAGGTCACAGTATTAAGCCGGACGAAGGAGCCAGGGGCTCCCGGAGAACCTCTTTATCTGGACGTAGCCGCCGCACTGCTGCAAAGCGGCAGAACCTGCCGCATCTTTTCCGGCAGATACGGCTTAAGCTCCAGGGACACCACCCCGGCGCAGATTTCCGCCGTTTTTTCCAATACCCGAAAATCCATTTTTACAGTTGGCATTGAGGATGATGTGACCCATCTTTCCCTGTCGGTTCCTGCCCCCTCTGAAACTGTTCCGTGCAATACAGCCGCGGCTGTTTCTGATTCCTCCCGGTCTTCCCACACCATTTCCTGCAAATTCTGGGGACTGGGCGGGGACGGTACTGTCAGCGCTACCAAAAACGCCATCAAACTCATCGGGCTGCATACTTCTAAAAATGTACAGGGCTATTTTGAATATGATTCCAAAAAATCAAGAGGACTTACTATCTCCCACCTTCGTTTTGGAACCGCTCCCATCAGGAGCAGCTATCTGATTTCCAAAGCAGATTTTGTTGCCTGTCATAATCCTGCCTATCTGCATAAGTATCAAATGATAGAGGAAGTGAAGGACGGCGGCAGCTTTCTCTTAAACTGTGCTTACCGCGGCGAGGCGCTGGAACAGTTCCTGCCTGATTCCTTTAAAAATTATGCCCGGACACACAAAATTTCCATCTATCTCATTGATGCCCTCGGTATCGGCAAGGAAATCGGGCTGAACGATAAAATCAGCACTATCCTGCAGGCAGCATTTTTCTCCATTTCCGGGCTTCTCCCGGCAGAAGAGGCAAAACAGCATATGAAGGAAGCCGCTGCGAAAAGCTATGGGAAAATGGGAAGCCGCATTTTGCAAATGAATGAGGAAGCCATCGAAAGAGGCTTTGAGTCGGTAGAAAAATATGTGCCTGCTGACACCCAAGTAGATCCATGTAGTCGGAACAGTTCGGATGCTCTGGATAATCCTGTGAAACAGTTTCCTCCCAATCAGGAGATTACAGATTTTGTGCGTACTATCCAGCAGCCTGTAACCGACCAGCGGGGCAGCAAGCTCCCCGTTTCCGCCTTTCTGCCCTATGCAGACGGTTATACCCCTCCCGGAACAACCGCCCATGAAAGACGCAACGTGGCAACGGAAATTCCGGAATGGCTGCCGGAAAACTGTATTCAGTGCAACCGCTGCTCCTATATCTGTCCCCACGCGGTTATCCGCCCCGCCCTGCTCAACCAGCACCAGTTGGATAACGCCCCTGCTTCTCTGGAAACCATTCCCGCTTCGGGACTGCCGGAGCAGAACTTTACCATAGCCATTTCGGATGTGGACTGCACCGGATGCGGTGCCTGCGCGGCTGTCTGCCCGGGAAAACAGGGAAGGAAAGCCCTTTCCATGACACCGGTTGCCTCCCATCAGGAAAAACAGGAAATTTTTGATTACTGTAAACCTCTCCTGCCAAACCGGGAAGCGGTTAAGAAGTATGGAAAAAACACAGTAAAGGGAAGTCAGTTTCTGCTTCCGCTCATGGAATTTTCCGGCGCCTGTGCGGGCTGCGGGGAAACTCCCTATGTAAAGCTTTTAACACAGCTCTTTGGCTCCAGAATGTATATTGCCAATGCCACAGGCTGCAGCTCCATCTGGGGAAATTCCTCCCCCTCCTGCGCCTATACCCTTGACGCTGACGGCTGCGGTCCTGCCTGGTCCAATTCCCTTTTTGAGGATGCTGCGGAATTTGGCTTCGGAATGTATATGGCACAGACGCTGCGGGGAGAAGATACTATTCAGTGGATTATCGGCGGAGATGGCTGGGCTTATGACATCGGCTTTGGCGGACTTGACCATGTTCTCGCCAGCGGCAGAAATATCAATATTCTCGTTCTGGATACCGAGGTTTACTCCAATACCGGAGGTCAGGCATCCAAGGCAACCCCTCTGGGCGCTGTTGCACAATTTGCTTCCTCAGGAAAGAAAACCGTTAAAAAGAATCTTGCCGCCATGGCAATGACCTATGAAAATGTTTATGTGGCACAGGTTGCCATAGGCGCAGATTTCAATCAAACCCTGAAAGCATTCTCCGAAGCGGCTGACTATCCGGGACCTTCTCTGGTTATTGCCTATGCCACCTGTATTGCCCACGGCATCCGTTCCGGCATGGGAAGTATTGCTGCAGAACAGAAAAAAGCGGTAGAAACCGGCTACTTTTCTCTGTTCCGGTTTCATCCCCTTCTCCGTCAGCAGGGTAAAAATCCCTTCTGTCTGGACAGTAAAGAACCGGTTCTGGATTACAGGGAATTTTTGGAAGGTGAAATCCGCTACGATTCTCTCCTGCAAAGTGACCCTGAAAAGGCTCAGGTTCTATTTCGGAAAGCCGCTGCAGATGCAAAAAAACGTTATGAAACATTAAAAAAGCTGGAAGCCTTTTATGCTCCCAGCCTGTAATCTCCGGTGCGGATTCTCCATGCTGCAATCCTCACCGCTGCAATCCCTGCTACTACAATCCTCACGCTGTATTCCCACTGCCATATCCCCGAATTCTATCTTCCCGGCTACGGCAGTGCTGTAATACTGCTACTATAAATTCCGATACCGCAACAGAGGTCACTTTATTTATTATCCCCAAAGCAGCTTGCCAGCCGATTCAATCCATCCCTGAGTCTTTCCCTTGGACAGGCAGTATTCATACGGATAAACTGCCTGCCACAGGCTCCGTATTCCGCTCCCTCCGTAAGATAAAGACCACTCTTTTCGCGGATTTCCTCTACTAATTTTGTGGCGTTCTCTGTCATCTGGCTGCAATCCAGCCACAAAAGATAGGTTGCCTGAGAGGGCACTACCTTAATCTGGGGAATCTTTTCTCTGATAAAATCTCTTACCAACTGCTTATTATCCCGCAGATAAACCCTAAGCTCCTCCAGCCAGTCCTCTCCCTTATCGAAAGCTGCAACAGCGGCACCTATGGCAAACACATTCGGCTCTGCCACCTCATCCGTATTCAGTCCTCGGTTCACCTTGTGACGCAGTACCGGATTCGGCACCATTACAGCAGCCGTCTGGATTCCCGGTATGCTGAAGGTTTTTGTAGGTGCCATACAGGTAACGCTGATTTCCCGACAGGTTTCGGAAACACTGGCAAAGGGAACATATTCAAAACCGGGGTCAGTCAAATCGCAGTGAATTTCATCAGATACCACGATGACATGATACTTCGCACACAAATCCCCTATCTGCTTCAAAGTTTCCCTGTCCCAGATTTTTCCCACCGGATTATGGGGGTTACACAAAATCATCATGGTTGTCTGGGGATTGGCAAGCTTCTCCTCTAAATCCGCAAAATCAATTTCATACTTTTCTCCATCATAACACAACGGACTTTCCAGAATATTTCTGCCGTTATTATAGATGGAATTGAAGAAAATATTGTAAACAGGAGTCTGCACCAGCACATTTTCAGCCGGTGTTGTCAGCTTTCTTACAATACTGGAAATTGCAGGTACTACACCGGTACAGAATATCAGCCAGTCCTTCTCTATTTCCAGATGGTGTCTGCGCTTCCACCAGTTCTGATAAGCGGCATACCAGTCCTCTGTCACCACCGAATATCCAAAAATTCCATGCTCTGCCCGCCGAATCAGTTCTTCTGTTATAGCAGGCGCCGTTTCAAAGTCCATATCTGCTACCCACATCGGCAGCTCCCGCTCCGGTACATCCCACTTTAAAGAGCCTGTTCCGCGCCGATTTGTCATTTTGTCAAACTGATACATCCTCATCCTCATTTCCGCGCCGGTTCATCCGCTTTTTCATACTCTTATGCTTCCTGACACTGCGCTCTCCACCATAAACACTGGCTTATGCTTCCCACTCTGCCCTGTCAGACTGCTTTCCGATTTCTCCGGCTTCTATTCTGGTCTGGTCAATCTTTACTTTCCTGCCATCCATAATCAGTTCCCCGATTCTGTCTGCCCGGATAATACCGCTCTTTGGATTCAGAACGCTCTCTACATTTCCGATAATTTCCACGTCTGCCGCAGAATATTCAAACGCCAGCGTTGTATTCAGCAGACGGCAGTTCTTCATCACCAGATTATCAATATAGCACATACCCTGCAGGCTTTCGATGGTACAGTTTATCAGGGTAATATTTTTAGAATTCCAGCCCAGGTATTCCCCGGAGATAAAGGAATCATATACGGTAACATTCTCCGCATTCCAGAAAGCATCCTTTGAAAGCAGTCTGGAATTATGAATTTCAATGTTCTTTCCGCCGTCAAAGCTGTAATTTCCAACCAGAGTAAAATTCCTTGCAACAATATTGCTGCTGTTCATTGCAAAGTAATCACCCTTTGCCTCAACCTGATTCATTTCAATATTCGTACAGTTCCACAGGGTTTCTGCTGCGTTTGGAATATTGACATTATCCAGCTTCAAACCGTTTACCCGTCTGAAATTCTTCGGTGCCTCAATAACCGTATTGGAAACAGAAATATTGTCCACATACCAGATTCCGGCTCTCGCCATGTCAAATAAGGTAGAATTTCTTACTACAACATTCTTCGTATACCAAAGCGGATACTTCCACCTGAAAAGACAGGATTCGATTTCCAAATCACTGCTCTCCTTTAAAGGAGATTCTCCATCCATAAAAGTACAATAGCTTATTTTTGCTCCGTGGGTGCCAAACATTGTACGCTCCCCGGTTAAGATTTTCTGACTGATTTCCTGCATAAATTCCTCCTGTGTTTATACCATTACCTGCACTCGCAAATCCGCGCTGTCGCGCTCTTCGTCCTGCTGGCGCAGGACTTGCTTTGCACTGCTTGTTTCCTGTTGCTTGTTGCTTACACTCGCAAATCCGCGCTGTCGCGCTCTTCGTCCTGCTGGCGCAGGACATTTGCTCGTTAACAGGCGCATGAAAAACAAATATCGCCTTCGGCGCTGCTTGTTTTTCTTTTGCGCCTGTTACATTATAGCATGCCCTGTTCATAAATACAAATTACAAATAAAAAGCTATCACAGTAAGAAAAACAACTTTGACAGCTTCTGAAACAAATCTGTATTCAATTATAAAAATCAGGACATAAAAATGGGGCCTATAGGGCTCGAACCTATGACCCTCTGCTTGTAAGGCAG
>OGDN01003153.1_pt1 | contig 18425 bp, 18 predicted proteins | sample 1570271 | NCBI WGS metagenome assembly OGDN01 (sample SAMEA4384481, study PRJEB24528) | human gut metagenome | reverse complement strand
AATTAAGCACATTACTTTCACGCGCCTTAGTTATCTCATCTCCTTTTACACTGGAGACAGCATAACCTAAAGATTTTTCAGATCGCTTGATACCCATAGCTGTTACTACTACTTCATCAAGATTCTGAGAATCAGACTTTAATACGACTTTTAAAGTTGGTTTGATTTCGACTTCTTGCGTCCGCATACCGATGTACGAAATCTGCAAAGTCTTTGCAGAACTTGGTACGTTCGCCAAATTAAAATTACCATCGATGTCTGTGATTGTACCTTGAGTAGTACCTTTTACTAACACAGAGGCTCCAACAACAGGTTGCCCGTCTTCTTCAGAAATCACAACGCCTGTGACTTTCTGAGTTTGAGCGGTTACTAGGCTTATGCCCACAAAAAGGCATGCCAATAACAGCATTAATTTTCTTTTCATAAATTCTCTCTTAAAGTTCAACTTTACATTAATTGTCTCTATACTCTAACAAGTTGCAAAATTATTAATAAATATGAAACTAACAATTAATTTGATAAAAAAAGGTTGTATATATAACATATTGTTATTTATAACATCAAAAATATGCTGATAAACATCTTTATTTGCCTTGAATATTCCGAATTATCAAGAATTAAATGTCAATTTGTGAATACAAAGTGTACTAATTAACATTCTATTTGCTTGTTTTTGGACATAAAACTCACCCATACACGTTTCTTTTTGATTTATTATAAAGAAATGGCGATAAAAAAATAGCATTTAAATTAAAGTTATGTAAATACTTAATTATTGAATTTTAATTTTTGCAGAAATTAATGCAGGTTCAACCTTAATTATAGCACAGAACTTAGTTTAATTTGTTCTTAGTATTAACTAAAAGATTATAGAATGAAGAAGATTAGTTACAGCCTCGTGTTTAACAGAAAAAAGAAGCTGAACAAAAAAGGAATGGCATTGGTACAGGTAGAGGCTTACTTGAACAGGAGAAAAATGTATTTTTCAACCAGGGTATACCTTAAACCAGACCAGTGGGACGTAAAGCGAAGGATGGTAAAAAACCATCCTAACTCAGATGCTTTAAATCGAATGCTATATGATTTTATAGCTGACATCGAACAGAAAGAACTTGGATTATGGCAACAGAAAAGATCGATATCTTTAGATTCGTTGAAAGACTCTATCGATAAACCGGAAAATAGTGGAAACTCATTTCTGACGTTTTTTAAAGAGGAAGTCAATAACTCTTCTTTAAAAGAAAGTACCAAACAGAACCATCTATCCACTTTAGAGTTGTTGCAAGAGTATAAAAAAGACATTGTATTCACTGATTTGACATTTGAATTTGTGTCTTCGTTTGATAACTATTTGCAATCTAAAGGGTATCATCTCAATACCATTGCCAAACATATGAAACATCTAAAACGATATGTGAATGTGGCTATAAATAAGGAATACATGGACATTCAGAAGTATGCTTTTAGAAAATATAAAATAAAAAGTATAGAAGGAAGTCATACGCACTTATCTCCGGAAGAGCTGAATAAAATGGAAAAATTGAATTTGGAAGGGAAATTTACGAAGTTTCAAAAATCGAAGGATGCCTTTCTATTTTGCTGTTATGCCGGCTTACGGTATTCTGATTTTATAAATCTGACGGCTGCAAATATTGTTGAACTCCATCAGGAGACATGGTTGATTTATAAATCCGTTAAAACAGGGATTGATGTGCGCCTGCCTTTATATTTATTATTTGAAGGTAAAGGTCTTAAGGTTTTGGAGCACTATAAAGAGGACCTGGATGGATTCTTTAAATTGAAAGATAATTCTAATGTAAATAAAGACTTGAATGCATTAGCTAAGTTGGCAAAAATAGATAAACGTATATCATTTCATACGGCACGCCATACAAATGCTACCTTATTAATATATAGTGGTGCCAATATAACCACTGTACAGAAGCTGTTGGGGCACAAAAGCGTGAAGACAACTCAAGTGTATGCCAATATCATGGATATGACCATTGTGCATGATCTTGAGAAAGCAGCCCATTCAAAATTAGCTAATAGACAAAAAGGTTAGGCATTGATTGTCTAAGAATGTCCTGTTTTTAAGATTGGTTTCAATAAAATTGATTCAGAATCTAACAATATGGCAGAAATAATGCATAAATCAATGTAAGAATATGTAATTTACAAGTGATTTGTCGCATATAAATGACTGTAATATACATAATAAGTGCAATGTCAGGACTCATTCCTTTTAAAGGGACGATCCGTTCCTTTAAAAGGAACAGATCGTTACTCACCGAGGAACATCTTATTGCTTTAAAAGGAAGAGTCAAAAGTCGTTTTAATTACTAATTCTGTTCTAACTGATATCATTTTCTATCATAAGGAAATGTGTCAGAACAAAACCAGATATGTCTTTTCTATTCAAAGATGTAAGCTAATACATACAATTATACAGCATGGAGTGATAAAAACAAACAGATATGCTTCACTTGTAAATCTGTTGTTTTAAAATCCTGCCGATTTTTGCCACTCCCTTAAGTTGGTTCTGCATATTTTGAATTATATAATAACTAAATATGCTTTTTTTCAGATCTGATCTTTTTTCCTGCTTTTTACTGAATAGTAATCATTCATTATGATTTGTATGAGAGATGTACGGGAAATATAAAAACAGTATTAAATAATAGTATCGGATATAACTAGAATGTAGGTATAACTTATTTATAATGAATGGTCTAAATGATGAAAACGGATAGAAATATAGTATCATTAGTTAGAAGAGAAAACAACTTCATAGAGGGTAAATAGTTGATTATCATGTTTATATATAGATACAATATTTTATAGGTTTATGAAAGAAGTATTTCGTATAATGCTAATAAACAGTGCTTTATTCTAATGATTAGTTCTGCAAAGACTTTGCAGATTTCGTATATTGGTATGCAGACACAAGAAGTGGCTATCAGACCAACTGTGAAAGTTGTGCTGAAATCTGATGCACAAAATCTGGATGAGGTTATTGTTGTAGCTTATGGTACTGCGAAGAAGTCTTCATTCACAGGATCAGCTGCTGTCATTAAGGCAGATAAAATCGTTTCCGGTTCTAAAGAGTCTTTTGACAAAGCGCTGTCCGGTAAAATGGCGGGTGTGCGCACAGCGTCAGCAACTGGTGACCCTGGTTCTATGGCCGAAATCAACATCCGTGGTGTCGGTTCTATCAGTGCTTCTAAAAGCCCGTTGTATGTTATCGACGGTGTTGTAACGAAAGCTGATGACGACATGAACTACTACGGTAAGACTCAGAGCGTACTGAGCACATTAAACCCTGAAGACATTGAAAGCATGACTGTTCTGAAAGATGCAGCCGCTGCTTCTTTGTATGGTTCACGTGCAGCAAACGGAGTTATCATCATCACCACAAAGAAAGGTAAAGAAGGAAAAACGAACGTCAGCTATTCAGGCGAAGTAGGCTGGAACAAGATGGCTGTGAATGCTTTCAATATGATGGGATCATCTGACTTGATTGATTACACTCGCGAATCGCTAGCCAATTTCCTTGTTGTCAACGGGATAGCAACAAGCAAGCAAGAGGCATTAAACAATATAGCCAACGGAGGAGATATGTTTATTCCGGTATTCGACCAACCTGTGACTGAAGCAGACTTTATTCACGACCCATCCGGTAAAGTAAATACAAACTGGAAAAAAGAAATTTACCGTACCGCTTTCACGCAAGATCATCAGGTATCTATCAACGGTGGTTCATCAAAAACGCAGTTCTATGCCGGAGTAGGCTACAACAAGAGTGAAGGTATTGTTCTCGGCAGCGATTTCGAACGTATCTCCGGTCGCCTGAACGTCAATCACAAAGTAAATAATTGGTTGAACGTAGCTCTCAAGCAAATGATAGCTGCTACATCGCAAGACGGTTTCCGCGACCAGGGAGACCAGGCTCAGGGAATGGGTACATCTTCTCCCATAGGAATTTTATTCGCAATGGACCCGACTGCTCCGGTAAAGAACGAAGATGGTTCATATAACAAAAATGCAGCATGGGGTAAAGTAACTAACCCGCACCTGATGTTAGGTGGTAAAGACAGCGATACAGCTCTGGAGTGGATTCAGACAAAAATGTTCCGCAGCATGACCAATGCAGATGTAACAATCAAATTTTGTGATAAGTTATCACTTAACTCTATCTTCGGTTATGACTATGTAGACAACAAGCACTTCGAATATTGGGATCGCAACAGCGTTAACGGTGGTTCAGTCAGCGGAATGGGTTCTCGTTATACATTCGAAAGCCGCGTAGCGACCAGTTCTTCTACATTAAACTACACGGATACTTTTAAAGATATGCACAATCTGAACTTGATGGCCGGTTTCGAAGTTGAGAACAGAGACCTGCTGCAGATTGTAACCGTTGCTAAACGTTATTCAAGCCACTATCCCGAATTGGCAAATGGACAACCGGATCAGGCTGCAAGTTCAACTTGGGGAGCCGGCATGATGTCATACTTTGCAAGTGGCAATTACAACTATGACAACAAGTATTACCTCTCTGCAAGTTTCCGTCGTGATGGTTCGTCACGTTTGAGCGAAGATAACCGCTGGGCTAGCTTCTGGTCTGTATCCGGTGCATGGAGAATGAGCAAGGAAGGATTTATGCAAGATATGCCGTTGTTTACCGACTTCAAGATCAAAGCATCTTATGGTACAAACGGTAACTTACCTTCAGACTACTACGGTTACATGGATCTGTATACAGGTTCCGGATATGGAAGTGCTCCCGCTATTTACTGGTCAAGAATGGCTAACGACAAATTAAGCTGGGAAAAATCCAAGAACTTCAATATGGGAATTGAATGGAATATGTACGACCGTGTAAACCTGTCTTTGGAATATTACAATAAAAAGACTACGGATTTACTGTTCGAAGTACCGACTTCATTAGTTACAGGCTTTGACTCTCGCTGGGAAAATCTGGGTGCTTTAAAGAACGACGGTTTCGAACTGGAACTTACTTCTAAAAATATCAGTAACAAGAACTTTACATGGACTTCAAGCTTCAACCTGACTTACCAACGTGCATTGGTAGACAAACTTCCTGATGGAAAAGATATCCAATACGGAGACGGAGAAATGTATCTGCACCGTGAAGGAGAATCCATGTATACATTCTATCTGCCCGAATGGAAAGGTGTAAATCCTGAAACTGGTTTGGGAGAGTTCTGGTTAGATCCTGCAGATCACTCTAAAGGAGTGGTTAATAAGTACTCTGAAGCAGGTAAAGGAGTGGTAGGAAAAGCTCTACCTGATGTTATCGGCGGATTCAGCAATACTTTCACATACAAAGACTTTGATCTGTCATTCCTGATTACCTATCAGTTTGGTGGTGACATGTTCGACTACCCGGGATATTTCTCTCATCACGATGGTGTAAGAATCGGTTCTATGAACCTGTCAGAAGATGTAGCCGGAAACTACTGGAAAAATCCGGGTGATAGGGTAGACAACCCAATGCCTATCTATAGTAACCCTTATCGTTGGGATAGATTCTCAAGCCGTACACTCAAATCAACTGATAATATTCGTCTGAGAGAAATGACAGTAGGATATACTCTGCCAGTACTGAAGAAACATATTTCCAATTTCCGTATCTATTTCAGAGCAAACAACCTGGCTATGCTGTGGTCAAAGACTAAAAACATCGATCCGGATGTAGCAATTAATGGTTATCGTCAGGCAGATACACCGGCATTGAGAAGCTGTGTATTCGGTATTAATATCAAATTATAATTTTATAAACAGACTGAATAATGAAAAAAATATATTTACCCATTCTATTACTTGCGTTAGCAGTGTCCTCATGTGATACTTTTGACAAAATACCTTCCAATGAATGGCCTTCAGAAGGTGCTATTGAAACTCTTGAAGATTTACAATTTGCAGTTAACGGTGTTTATGAGTCTCAGACTTCCTCTATAGACAAGGGAACTAATCCACGTGGCAGCTACGCTGGTGACTTTTTCTTGTACGCAGACCAAAGAGGCAGCGACTTCAAAGCCATCGGTAGCAATAAGCAAACAGTTGATGTATATGCTTACCAAGCTACTAAAAACAGTTCTGATTCATACTATTTCTACAAACGCTTTTATCTTTCTCTGGCAAGAATAAACAAAGTTTTGGAGGGAGTTGAAAAGTCTGGTTTGGAAGGTGCTGAGGTTGATGCTCAGGTAGGGGAATTGTATGCTTTACGAGCACTTTTCCACTTTGACTTGGCCCGCTTATTCGCTAAACTTCCTTGCAACGCACAGGCTAGCGATCCGGGCATCGTATTGTCTACAGAGGTTTTCGAATCCGGATATACAGCAGAAAGAGCTACTATTGCGAAAACTTACGAAACCATTCTGGATGACTTGAAGACTGCATTGGATAATCTTCCTGAAACCAGTAAGGTAGTAACTGCCGGTCATATTGACTATTGGGGAGCCCGTGCACTAAGAGCCCGTGCATATCTTTACATGAATGAGAACAGCAAAGCACTTGAAGATGCAAAATATGTAATCGAAAAATCTCCATACAAACTGTACACCAGAGATGAATACGAAACTGTATGGACCAAAGTAGGAAGCAATGAAAGCATTTTCGAATTCCTGATTACTTCACTCTACAATGCACAACGTAACTCTCTCGGCTTCTACACACATGCAGAAGGTTATGCTGAAGCAGGTATCACTGATGCATTCAAAACTTTCCTTGAGAGCCGCCAAGGAGACGTTCGTAGTACTCTGATTGCTGAAGAAAGTGATGGTGGAGATAACGAAGGCTGGTATATTCAGAAATACCCGGGACGTGACGGAGAAATATATGTAAACAATCCGAAAGTTATCCGTCTGTCCGAAGTATATCTGATTGCCGCAGAAGCAGCATTAAAAGCAGGTGGCGCTGACCCGGCCAGCTATATCAACGATTTGCGTAAGCAAAGAATAACAGATTATAAAGATGTAGCTTCTGTTACTATCGACGATATTCTGACAGAACGCAGACTGGAACTTTATGGTGAAGGTCATAATGCCTGGGATACATGGAGAAACAAGAAAGCAGTAACGAATGCTCAGGTTCCGGCTGGTCCGATCAACTATGATGACTATCGTACAGTAATGCCTATCCCGGTTTCTGAAATCAACGTATCTAACGGTAAGCTGAAACAAAACGAAGGTTACTAAATAATACTTAGAACCATTTAATTAACGAGCCCGTTTAACTTTCAAGTTAAACGGGCTCGTCCTTATATATTCCTCCTATTTGCAAATACCACTCAACCCTTCTCTCACAATATCTGCCAATATCGGTTTCGCTCCACTTACAAAGCACTCTACTGCAATCACCATCAGAATCAACCCCATCAAACGCATCATCACATTATTTCCTGTTTCCCCAAGTACTTTAACCAGCCGTGTGGAAGCACGGAGAATAAAGAAAGTCAGCAGATAAATTAAAGCGATCGTCCCTATCAATATTCCTTTCATTGCGTAAGTATGAGAATCCTGCATCAGAACAATTGCATTAGCGATAGCTCCGGGACCACATAACATAGGAATGCCCAGAGGAGTAATTGAAATATCATCAGCGTAAGTTTTAATTTCTTCGTCTTTAAGCTTCATTGGGGTATATCGTGCCTGAAGCATATCAAAACCAATCTTAAAAATAATCACCCCACCGGCAATACGAAAACCATTGGTAGAGATACCGAAGAATTTGAAAAGGAACTGGCCGGCAAAGACAAATACCATCAGTGTTATAAACGAAACGATGGTGGCACGGCGTACAATAGACTGTCGTTCCTTATCCGTCATTCCGTGTGTCATGGTCAGAAAAACCGGCATTGTTCCCAAAGGATTGGTCAACGTAAAGAACGAAGTAAAACAAAGTAAAGCAAATGGAAGAAGTGTGCTATCCATGATGTCATCGTATTTTTATGCATTTATTAAATGCAACAAAAATACGACTTAATCCATAAAACCTATAATAAATTCACTAATTCTTTCAGAGAATGGATGTGATAGGTAGGCTGAAAGGGGAATACGGTTCGTTCCGTCACATTGTAGAAAGCCTGATGCATCCCTACTCCATGCGCTCCGGTAATATCCGCTTCCCAACTGTCCCCAATCATCAGTGACTCGCGTAATTCGGACTGGGTAGCAGATAAGGCAAAATTAAAAATTTCAGGCCAGGGCTTCAAAACTCCAAGGTCTTCTGAGAGAATGATTTTCTTAAAATATCTATCCACTCCCGCCGAACGCATTTTACGTGACTGCAATTCGCGGAAACCATTAGAAAGGATATACAGATTATATTGGGGAGCAAGATATTCCAACACTTCCCTTGCATAAGGCATCAGAGTACTTTTAGTAGGAATAATGGCAAAGAAATCCTCCGAGAAACGTTCAGCCAAGGCCTCATCCTCCACTCCTACCGCCTGCAAAGGATAAAAGAATCGCTGACGATTCAGTTCCTCCTTCGTCACCTTCCCTTCGCCATATTCAAGCCAGAGTTCGGTATTGCGCCGCTGATAAAGCATGTAATAGTGGTCAAATGAATCAAAATAGCGGTCGAACGAATATTTCTGATATACTTCTTCAAAGGTGTCGCGTGCATTTTGCGAGAAAGCCCAGATGGTGTCATCCAGATCAAAAAAGAGATTTTTATATTTCATTGGCTCCGTAGCATATAAACATGAAAAAAAACAAAAAGCCAATGTGCTAATTTCTTGAATTCAGGAATCAGCACACTGGCAATTCTAAATAGGAATGTCTACCTTATTTTACCTGAATAACCAAGTATCTGGATACGCTCCAGAATTCGGCAGGATTAGTAATCTTTAAAGTCAGCTGACCTTTGTCATCCTTCACCAGTTCATAAGAACCTGCCGGGTGAGTAGTCAACAGCTCAGCACGTTTAGAGTACAGCTTGATTTCTTTTGTTGTACGGATATCGATCTGAGTAAAGTAATCTTTGTTGAAATCAGCACTCTTCAATACGTCACCGCTCTGAAGAATCTTCTGAGCTTTCAACTCTGATTTTGTTCCGAATACGAACCATGCGGCATTCAGACTCTTATCCTGTTCGGCAACGGTTTTAGCTTTTGCCTCGTTTTCTGCTGTTAATGTTTCTTTGGCAGCAGACAAGTCGCTGACAGCAGCATCCAGTTCCTGGATACGGATGTTTTTAGAAGCCAGCTCGGTCTGAAGTTCTTCAATGCGTTCTTGCTTAGCCTTCAATTCAGCAGTCAGAGCTTCCACAGCTTTCTTCATCTGAGCAGAATTGTACTTGCTGTTTTTCAGTTGAGCTTCCAATTTTGCAATCTGAGCTTTGTTTTCTTCCATCTGTTTGGAGATGAATTCGATGTCAGAAGCAATCTGTTGCTTAGCACTGGCTGAATTTTCGGTAATAGTTCCACGCTGCAAGTCTACACGGCTTTCGGCAGCATTGATCTTACGAAATCCTTCCTGCACTTCATTGAAAGTTCCCATCATATCATCCAATTCAGCATTACGCTGTGTCAATTCCATCAAAAGAGAGTCATTTTCAGCTTTAAGGTCTTTGCTTCCACCTTTAAAATCACACGAAGCCAACATGGCTGCGCACATAAATAAAACTGCTAACTTTTTCATACGTTTACGTTTTACGTTTTTAAATGAAGTTATTTTAATCGTCTATTCCTGCTAATACTATCACAATCTCGCCCCGAGGTTCGGTAGCGGTAAAGTGTTCTATCAATTCCGCCAAACTTCCCCGAACAGTTTCTTCGTGGAGTTTGGAAATCTCCCGCGACACGGTTGCCTGACGTTCAGTGCCGAAATATTCGGCAAACTGTGTCAACGTTTTCAACAAGCGGTGAGGCGATTCATAAAACACCATTGTACGATGTTCTTCTGCCAATGCCTTCAGTCGTGTCTGACGTCCTTTCTTCTGAGGGAGAAACCCTTCGAAGCAGAACTTCTCATTGGGCAGTCCCGATGCTACCAGTGCCGGAACAAAAGCTGTCGCCCCCGGCAAACATTGCACTTCAATACCGTTGCGCACACATTCCCGAACTACCAGAAACCCCGGGTCGGAAATACCGGGCGTACCCGCGTCCGAAATTAATGCCACAGTTTCGCCTGCCTTTATTCTATTAACAACACTCTCCACCGTTTTATGTTCATTAAATTTGTGGTGAGATTGCATTGCGTTCTTTATTTCAAAGTGTTTCAGCAAAATACCGGAAGTACGTGTGTCCTCCGCCAAAATCAGATCGACCTCTTTCAGCACCCTGATTGCCCGAAAGGTCATGTCCTCCAGATTTCCTACCGGCGTAGGTACTACATATAACTTTCCCATAAACTTTTATGCAGATTGATTAAAATACTTTTTTAGCAACTCCAAAAAGTCGGTCATCGCCTCATTCTCTTCGTTTATATTCACTTTTGAAGAAAGAAAGGCTATACCAGTCTTATAAGAACTCATCATGGAAATCTGTTCGATAACACGATTCATCAGTTCAGAATCTCCACCGAATATCTCACGCGAAAAACGGAAAGAATCATTCAGGCTGATAGAATGGCGTAATCCGGCAGCCATCTTTATACTTTCACCCAATACGGCAGCTTTCGGCTCCTCTATCAGAAGCGATTCATCGTCTTTCAACTCCACTTCTGTTTCATTCTCTTCAACTCCTTCTCCAATGACAGGTTCCTCAACAACAACCTCCTCCGCAACGATCTGAGGTTCCTGCACAATCACAGGCTCATCCTCTTCCACAAACGTCGTTTCATTCTCTTCCACAGTCGGTTCTTCTATTACCGGATATTCAATTTCCTCTATTACAGGAGCTTGTTCTTCAACAATGGGGACTTCACTTTCCACTTCCGCTATAGGGGAAGGCGAATCTTCCACCGGGACAGCCTCTATCTCTTCCGACAACTGCTCCAAACGATCCTGCATACGCAGGATACTCCGCTTCAACAGTTCAGACAAAGTCTGAGTCGGCTCTTTAGAAAACGTATCCATGAGGAACTTCAGCTCATGAACATCCAGCTCAATATCTGTTAATAGCTTCTGTTTCATTTCCATCCATTGTTATTATGGTGCGAATGTAGGAATAATTTATGCAATAACTTAAAATAATGGATAATTTAACAGTTCTTGTACATCGAATTGTTTACCTTTGTCCACTCATTTATTTAATCAAGAAAGCACAAAAATCACATGGTATTATTTTCAGAAGACCACATACAAGAGACCAGAAGAAGAGGTAGAATAGAGGTAATCTGCGGTTCAATGTTCTCCGGAAAGACGGAAGAATTGATTCGTAGAATGAAAAGAGCCAAATTCGCACGCCAGCGCGTAGAGATATTCAAACCGGCTATCGACACTCGTTATTCAGAAGAAGACGTAGTATCGCATGACAGCCATTCTATCGCATCTACCCCTATCGATTCATCGGCAAGCATCTTGCTGTTTACTTCTGAAATAGATGTGGTAGGCATTGACGAAGCTCAGTTCTTTGACGACGGACTGATTGACGTATGCCGGCAGCTTGCCAATAACGGCATCCGTGTCATTATTGCCGGACTGGATATGGACTTCAAAGGGAATCCCTTCGGACCAATGCCGCAATTATGCGCTATTGCTGACGAAGTCTCTAAAGTTCATGCCATCTGCGTGAAGTGCGGTGATCTGGCATCTTTCTCTCATCGTACCGTCAAGAATGACAAGCAGGTACTTTTAGGAGAGACAGCCGAATACGAGCCGCTTTGCAGGGAGTGCTACCTCCGTGCACGGGGAGAGGACGGACAGAAGATATAAACTCTATATTAAAACATATATGGAAAGAAAGAAGATAACATTCGACAGTTTTATACGTGGTTCCATCGGATGTGTACTGGTGGTAGGGATATTAATGCTTGTGGAACGGCTCAGCGGAGTGTTATTACCTTTCTTTATAGCTTGGCTGATTGCCTACATGGTTTACCCGTTAGTCAAGTTTTTCCAGTATAAGCTACGGTTGAAAAGCCGCATTGCTTCTATCTTCTGTGCCTTGTTTCTGATCACTATTATTGGAGTATCCCTCTTCTATCTGCTGGTTCCTCCCATGATTTCGGAAATAGGCAGAATGAATGACTTATTGGTGACTTACCTCACCAATGGAGCCGGGAATAATGTACCTAAGAATCTTTCTGAATTCATTCATGAGAATATCGACCTTCAGGCACTCAACCGCATATTAAGCGAAGAAAACATTCTTGCAGCCATTAAAGATACAGTACCCAAAGTGTGGGCATTGCTTGCGGAATCTCTCAATATCCTGTTCAGCATTCTTGCTTCCTTTATCATATTATTATATGTAATCTTTATATTACTGGATTATGAAGTCATAGCCGAAGGGTGGCTGCATCTGCTGCCTAACAAATATCGCACCTTTGCATCCAACCTCGTTCATGATGTACAGGACGGTATGAACCGATATTTCCGTGGGCAGGCATTGGTTGCCTTTTGCGTGGGTATTCTTTTCAGCATAGGTTTCCTTATTATCGATTTTCCGATGGCCATCGCCTTGGGACTTTTCATCGGAGCGCTTAATATGGTTCCCTATTTACAGATCATCGGTTTTCTTCCTACTGTTTTATTAGCGATTCTTAAAGCTGCCGATACGGGAGAAAATTTTTGGATTATCATTGCATGTGCACTGGCAGTCTTTGCTATCGTCCAAATCATACAGGATACCTTCCTCGTCCCTAAAATTATGGGAAAGATTACGGGGCTGAATCCTGCCATCATCCTTTTATCTCTTTCTATCTGGGGTTCATTAATGGGAATGCTGGGTATGATCATTGCCTTGCCTCTGACCACCTTGATGCTTTCCTACTATCAACGCTTTATTATCAACAAAGAAAAGATAAAATATGATGAAGTAGAAATCACTGATAATCAAGAAACAAGCAACAAAGAGGGAAAATAGTTGAAACTTTTTTCTACGAAACACTTGCAAATTAAATAAAAGTAACTACCTTTGCACCCGCAATCAGGAAATAACTGATTTGCAAATAAGGATTGATTCAGTAGCTCAGCAGGTAGAGCACAACACTTTTAATGTTGGGGTCCTGGGTTCGAGCCCCAGCTGGATCACTGAAATAAGAGAGCAATTCAAATTTATTTTTGAGTTGCTCTTTTTTATACCAATAAAACAAACAATTAAGCCCGATGGAAATTTTAAATCGAATTCTAGGTGAAATTAAAATTGCTTTCTTACACTTTAAGGAAAGAAGTAAGAATAAATACTATGGAGATAGATTTGAAGAATGGGTGGTAAAAAACTCCAATATAAGTAAAGATGGCTCTAATAACTCTAATTTTTGGAAACTATTAGAATGGAGAGGAGACAAATACATCGAAGGATATAGACCACTTTCCTCCTCATCACCAGATCTATTAATGGAATGCATAAGCGATAAGAGCGTATTTTATACACCTCAAGAAAGAATTGCTGTAGAATGTAAATGGAGAAGCAAAAAAAGCTTTTTTCTTGATGAAAAATGCATTATTAAATATGAAGACTATATTTCCTCCGATGAGCATAAATATCCCCCAAAACATTTATTTTATGTATTTGGTTTTGGATGGTCTTGTGATAACCCTGAAGCTGTATATGTCATTCCTGCTAAAAAATTGTACAACTACAGCAAAGAAAAATATAAAGTTAAATTTCATATCAGAAAAGAAGATATGGATAGGCTCGAACTTTTTGACGACTACAAACACAAAAGCGCAAGTAAATACCTTATTTATAAACCTGCTACCGAATAACCAAATACTTACTTATACTAATGGCTTTTCGACATTAGTATAAGCAACCCCGTCTTCTTTGTTTTTTCTTTTGTAAATTTTTCTATCTAACATTGAAAAACTTGCAAAACATCCAGAGTCAATTTGGTAAGCATGGGGTTGTTCGTCAAAAACGAGTAGTTTGAACTACCTTTCTTCCAAACGCAAATGGCAAATGACCAGACCGCTACATTCCATATGAAGGATTTTCATACTGCTACAAGTACGTCCGATGAAAATAAATACATCTCCGTTACGCACGTCTTGCTCCATCAGGTCTTTGACAACACCACTCAAGGTATAAAGGCTTTTACGCATATCAGCGGGATAAGGATACAGATTATAGCGCATGGAGTCATTTAGGTTAAACATGGCATCAACAGGTTAATTGAATTAGGACTTTGAGCAATTCCGCATTCATTGTACCTTTGAAGCACAAGGTGGTTTCACAAGGATAAAGAATTTCATATTCCGGGGGAACTATTACGAAATGGGTAGGACCGACGTTGGTTGTACAAGACAAGCCTGAACTAAGCGATTTAAAATCCACTACGATGGGAACAAAACTTTGGATAGGAAGATTCGACTCACAAAATTTCTTTTGCCAATAATAGAATTTGGCCTCGTTGATTGCCTCATTGGCACAAAAATCACGAACTTTTAGGCCGCTACTCTCGTAACGGAACTAGATTGATTCAAACTCTTTAAGATTCCACATAGCTTTTTTCTGGCAAAGGTAGAACGGAACTAAAAAAGTAAAGGACGGGGTTAACCGAATGCTTACGATGTTCATCTTTTTGATAACTTATAAAAAAAGGAAGCATTCTTGTTGGCATTTACCAATATGATCAAGCATGTCGAAACAAATGCGTGAAATGTCATAATGAGTCATTAAGAACTGTGCAATTGGGCACTATAATAGGTACTGCTAATGATTGACTGAAATGAAAATATGTAATAAAGGTTGGCGGTATAATCCTATTTTTTATAAAACCTTGTCCTCCAATTTCATGGATATGAAGTGGAAGGTCTTATGCGAACCCCATGAACAAGATGTTAAAAGTGTATTCTCTTTTCCATATTTTATTGCAGTCCTTATATTTTCTACGTAATTTTGTAGTATGAATCTAGATAGTAATAGTTTTATTATAAAAGCTCGTTTTATCGACCATATATTAAATTCTTTCTGCCCTGATAATATTTGTATTGGGCAAGAAGTAATGTATGGTACCAACCGTCTTTTAGCTGACTTGGTTTTAGTTGCTAATGATAAATTATACGCCTTTGAAATAAAAGCATATAATGATGATTTGAGACGAATAGAGAATCAATTAACTAACTATAGAAAAATTTTTGATTACATATATGTAATAACTACAGAAAATCATCTTGCAAAGATTAGAACTATTCATCAAAAAAAAGTTGGAATTTATGTGTTTAATCCTGATGGTACAATCTCAGAAAAGAGAAAAGCTATTGAACAAAAATTCTTTTCCAAAGAAGATGCTTTAAATACAATTCCGGCTCTTTTTCTAAAAAAACATTTTTCACTCCCTTCTACATTAACTGCAGATCAAGTAAGAAGGAAATTGATAAATATCAAAAGAGAAATAATAAAAAACAGCCTTCATTCGTATATGAAAAGTATAATATCATATAAGTATGAAAACTTTATTGAAAATAAAGGCGAAGTGGTACATTTTGAAGATGTATCAATCCTTTCTTTAAGAAACTATTCTGTTCTAAAATGAACTTTATCTTAATAATAGACGCCTTAACTGTTGTTCAATGTGAATATTCATTCTGACTGATATCCAAAACGAAGGTGATGAACCTGGAGAAGCGCCATCAGCCGCAATAATAATTTGGTTTATTCCCCAATTTTGAATTTCAGAAGGAAATCTCCTATCCCTTGTTGCGTCTACAGCTACTAAAGAATAGGTTACAGCATATCCCTTAGGTACTTTTCTTCTCCGATAATAAAAAAATTCTGTTTCTAAAGGGACATCAATTCTTGGTCTCCAGCCATTTGCCATTATGACATTATCGTTCCTAATAGGATTTATACTACCATAATCACTATACATAATACTTATATCTGGAATAGTACTTGAAACCTCTTGATACAGGCGGATTTCTGTTAGTTGGAGCGTAGCAGAATTATCTTCACCAATTTTGTCAGGGAATGATGTAGATGCTAGTATAAAGTTTGCAAAGGGTATTTTGTCATAAACATCTCTAATAATCCGCACTGTTTGTTCTTTGCATGAGAATAATTCAGAAGCTCGAATATAACTGCAATCGATAATAAAAAAGAATTTTTTGTCACTTGATATTGATTTTGATATAACATCTATATCATCGCTGTATCCTTCATCTTCAATATTGCATCTGTAAGATATTCCATTAAAATTATTCAAAATTAACGACACTTGTTCTCCTAAATTATCTTCATAACATTCATCATCAACGTTTAATAATATTGAAGGATAAATATTTTTAAATATATTTTTCTCCTTTACTTCTATTAAAAAGTTAATCCAATTTTTATATCCGTCATCTGGTATATATAACATATCAATTTGAGTACTAGACAATGCTGGCTCCGTTGTTAAATCTAAAATAATATCCATGTTGCCAAAACATTCTGCTAACTGATCTATTCGCTTTTGAATATCTCCAATCGTGTCTTTCTTAGTTTTTCGACCTCTTGTTAATTCAATAATAGGAAATATTCCTTTTTTATTCGAAAAGTTTCTAAGAGCTCTTATCTCGGAATCTCCAGTCTTAAACAAAAGTCCATATTTATTCTTCATCGTCAATCAATTTATAACCTAAATCAATAAGTCTGTTTCTCATAGCAATAAGAGATACTCCAAACCTTTTAGCTAACTCTTTTAAAGATAAAATATCCTCAGCTATCGCCGTTTTTATAGATTTCTCAGGCATAAGTAATTCTGCAGCAAATTGATTCGCTTCATATTCTATCATAGTTTTATTTTCTTCTTTTCTAAAAAAAGCAGTATCCTCAAACACTGAGCAATCATTTCGATGTAAGCAATAATGAGCAAATTCGTGTGCTAAAGTATACCTTTGTCTAGCATCATTATGCTTAGAATTTACGAATATTGTCCATTGTTCTCCTTCTTTTTCTAACTTACCTGATATTTCGGGTGACAAAGGTATTTTCTTAATTGTTATATTATAATCTTTAATTAAGCGATCTATATCTAACTGATTATTAATAATCAACTCATTATTAGAAGCATAATCTAACATCGCTTCCGCATTCAATTTGATTGGAGAAGCTCCTTTTCTTCTTATTCCTCGAACTCCCATAACTATTTTTTCACTTTCAATCTTTTTAAAACAGCTTTATCTTGAATCTCACTATCATCTTCAAATTCATCCCATTTTGATGACTCTTTTAGGACCTTCAGCTCAGTTTCTAAATTCTCAATTCTTACTGTAGTATCAAAAAGAAGCTCATCAATTCTTCCTTTGGTGTTTTCAATAATTACATCTTGTATATCTGGAGATTTTCTCAATAGCTCTTTTACTTGTTTCTTTACTTCATCCACAGTAATGAACTTTAAATGAAAAAATGTAACCAAAGAAAAGATTGCGAGTAAAGCAACTAAAAATGTTATAACTGTATTATAATAATTAACAACATTGTTTGTATACTCTTGTGGCGTTAGCAATACGCCTTGTTCTTTAAGTTTGTTTATTGATTCTATCTTTGCATTAATTTCTCCGATTGAAATAGAATCATGCACAGCTTCAATATTTGCAATGTGTATAGGATGTATGACAGAATTATGTCTATGACAAAATAGACATATCATTATAGCAATGCATATGAAAACTACACCTCCGATAAAACCACCGACAAATCCTCTCATTTTTATTATTTTTATACCTAATCACAAAGATAATAATAATTTTGGTTTATCCATATTTTAGTTACCTCTTTTGCAATTTACTTTTTAGCAGAACAAGTTGTAAAATTAGAATTCCTTGTTTGTTAAAGTTCAAAAGTTCTCTGCATGTGATTCACTAATATCAAGCTATATATTGTGTATCTTCCAATATTCAACACTAATAGACAAGGAATTAGTTTCATGCGGGGAAACCAAAAGTTTCATATAGGGAAACTAAAGGTTTCAAGTAATGAAACTAAAAGTTTCAAGCGGAAGAAACGATTGTTTCAAGCGCTTGAAACTTTCTGAAACTACTGGTGACTTGATCGACTTAACCGCATGTTCCAATCACATTGACCGCATCAGCTACTTCAATTGTCCTGTTCTCTCAGGAAGCATTGAATCATTTATCAGCCAATAATACATAGATTATCAGTCCTTAAGACCTGATTTCTCAATTATTAATGTCTGAGAAATCAAACGTTAACAGTTAAGAAGCCAGCTATTAACGCCCTGTAAATCAACTTATAACTCAGTAAAAACAATATTTATTAGAACGATTCAGGTAAGCGTCTCCGCGCTGCCGTTACTTCTTCCATTTATCCGGTAATAGTCCTCTGAGATATTTTTTATTTG
>OGDN01003144.1_pt1 | contig 18487 bp, 24 predicted proteins | sample 1570271 | NCBI WGS metagenome assembly OGDN01 (sample SAMEA4384481, study PRJEB24528) | human gut metagenome | reverse complement strand
CTAAACTTATATTATTATCATAACATATTCTTTTAATAATTTCTCAAACTATTATATCTGTGGTACTATCAAAACAGGTATCATATAGGTATCACGACAAAGAAAAAGCCCCATAAATGGCTTGTTTACGCCATTTATGAAGCTCTGTTTATTATTCAAACTCGACAAGTCATTGCTTTGTTCTAAACTTTTTTTATTTAAGTTACATCCCAAAACTGCCGATAATCCACTTCATTTACATAATTTATTTTGACTTACTGATTTTCTGTTGCCAAAGTATTGCCAAGATTATCTCATTCAATATTCTTTCTCAATTTTGCTGGTATACCTATGTAAAAGACTTTTTTTACTAGTCTCACATACATAATTAGAAGAACACCAACTAGAATAAGCAACATCATTATGAAAAATGTATCACTTATAACACCATCAAAAAACATAATTTTTCTTAATGTTTCTTTGGCCATAATGCCAACTCTCTCTAATACCAAAAAAACAGACATTGCACATACTAAAAGCACATCCACCCCCATTAATATTATTAGAATCCTTTTATTTATATTATAATTCCTATTTTTTTTCTTTATATTGTGATTTAAATTTCTAAGTTCTTTTCCTCCTTTAATTCTGCATTCTACATTAATATCTGTAACATCCCCTGTATGTAGAATTTGAAGAATAATGCCGTCATCAACATTCGCATAATCAAATTCTAGCTTTACACATTTATCCTTCTTTTCTAAGATTTTAAATGCATTTGTTTCATCACTTTGCACAATAATTTGTGCATCTAATATCTGTGCATTATCATCACAAACGATCTGTAAAGGACAAACCTGAACAATATCAGACCGATTTAATACTTCATTTCCACTATTCCAAATTACATACTTTGTAACAGTCAAATCATCTATAGCCTGTCCCTCATATGATAAGCTCAATTTAGGTATAACACTTTTCCCCGCTTTTACAACCCTAAAAGTGTTATGAAAACACGATAACTCCATTTTCTTTTTTCCAACAATCCAAGTATAAACAGCAAATATCAATGCAACTATTGTACATATTGATAATACTGCCCATGCATACGGATTCTCCATTAACCCTTGAATATTCATTTTATCTTATGTCCCTTTCAAAACAAATGTGGCAACAAAATTTTATAACACCACCCATAAATATATGCAATATAAATAAAAGTCCCTGTTCCTCATATTATCTAATGTATTGGATAATTTATGCAAAATATTTATTATTCAAACTCTTTTTCGGGTTCGATTTTTTATGTTACTTTATTGTTATCATGTTTCAAAATCGTATCATCTTGATACGATTTTGTATCTTGTTAATATGGTTTCAAAGCTGCTGTACCCAAATTGTACCCAACACCTATAAAACCAAAATAATATACATCAAAGACTATATTGGTACACCATCAAAATCTTCTTCAATTATCTGTTGAACAACGTCTTGTGGTAATAATGATTGCACTACTCCAGAGGCAAGTTTTTCCTCTATTTTTGCAGGCAGTATATACATATAATAATCCCAATAATCATACGTTTTAAGGGTGTCGACACTTTTCTCTGAGAAGAATGCTACTTTATCTTTTTTCTCATTGATTATTTTCTCGTTTTCATCAATCTTTTCTCCAATATTTTTTAGAGCAGAAGACGAAAATGAACTTTTTCGCATTATCTCTTGTAAATTACTAATCTGCGACTGTTCTTTATAAAAAAACATTTTTTTAACCCAGCTTGCAACATTTACTTTAGAAGAGTTTCGAGCATTTCCTAATCTAGATTGGTATGCTAAAATCAATTGTCCTTCAAAAATTTTCTTACTATTCGATCGCTTATAAAAATTAATAATTAGATTCTCCCACTCCTCTATTATTTCATTCTTTTTCCCGCTTTTCCCAACAGCTTCAATGAAATCTGTCAGTATAGCAACACTTTCTTCACCATACTTTTCTATTTCTTCAACTACTTTTTTATATTCTTCTGCATTTGTGAAAATATTAAAATAGTATTGTGATAAGGAAATGACACGAAATCCCGATCACAATACTATTTTTATATTGGTTCGAACGTTCGAACCCCACACACAAGGAGGATAAAAACATGAAAAAAATCACAGTAGCACACATTACAGACAAAGCAACCTTTCCCGGTGTCCAGATTCATCACATTGAAGAAATTGAACTCGACAATGTTTCCGGTCTGGTGTTCGTAAAGGATAATCCTTTTTCTGATAACCCTATTCCCAGTGTTGACGTAATGATGGCAGACGGCACTGAAAGACATTTTCACATTGAAGATCTTGCTTTTATTGCATTTGATTGATAAGGAGGACAAGCACAATGAGTACAACAACCATAGATAAGAAAACCGCAACCCAGACCCCGGCAAAAGCAAAGACCACCAGAAAGAAAGCCGTTGCCGCTCCCATGAATCCCCCCACCGCTCCGGCGGTGGAGGACACCAACAAAACAGAGGTAGAAGCCAAAAAGGCGCAAGAACTGAAAGATATTGAGACTCTGAAAGAAGCCAGAAAGCGCAATGCATCTATTAGCAAGTCTTTGAACAATGTTCAGAGTTCTTTTACCCGGATTGCTTTTGATCTCTACTGGATGTATTCAGCTTCCGCTTTCGGTCTGTTGGGCTACAAGAACATTTACGACTACGCCGCAAAAGAACACGGTATCGCACGTGGAACGTGTAGCGATTTTATTCATATCGTAGAGCGTTTTGCAAGCCGTGACGAACACGGAAACATTCTGGAAGAAATCCGCCCGGAACTGAAAGATTACCAGAGCAGTAAGTTGATCGCATTGTTAGGTGTGACAGACGCACAGTTGACGGAGTTTTCTTTTGATATGTCTGTCCGTGACATCAAGAAAAAAGTAAAAGATATTCACGGTGAAGCCGGAAAATCTGACGCTTCCGATTGTGACGCTTCCGGCGGTGATGATACTTACAACGGTAAAGAAATCATAGACGGCAACTTTACGGAGGTAAACAGCCAGACGCTTGTAACGTTCCATAACATTGACGAATACAACAAATATCTTGACGGTCTCAACGATCTGATCGAAAAGGCTCTGAAAAGTAAGAACTTTGAAGCTGACCATAAGCGTATTGAGATCGTTGTAAAATGGTAACTTTTAGCCTTTCCCCGGTTGGTCTGTCGGTGCTTGATGATATTATGTCATGCGCCGCTGATCTGGGGAACGGCTACACCCCGGAAACATTGCGCCCGGTGCTTAACCGCATGGTTGCACTTTCCCGGAAAATGAATCAGTTACACAGTGACGGCATTTTAACGGAGCGTGAATACGTTCCCCTTAATGTTACACTTCTGGTTCTTGGCGTTAACAGCATGAACCGCCTTTCTCGTATGTAGGCGTTCAGTATATAACAAATAACATTATTCCCATGGTGCTGACCGCCCATGTGTAAAGAAAGTTGAGGTAAAACATTATGAAATTAGCAACACAGTTTAGAGGTACTTTGGTAGCAATTGAAGAAAAGAGCATGACCGGAAGTAATGGCAAGTATTACCAGTTAGCTGTCTTGCAGGGATCGGAAGCAACAAGCTTGTCCTGTACAGAGGAAGTCTATAAGCAGAACAAGGAACTTTTCAAGGACTACGTGTTTGGTATGCAGATCAGTGAGTACGAGGGTAAAAAGACTCTGCGTGTGACTGGTATCTATGATCTCCCCGGTACTGCTACCGCCCCCGGTACTGCCGCCGCTGATTCTGGCAAGGATAAAAAATAAGCCGCCGAAGCGTTCCGGGTCTAGGGAGTAAAGAGAAGTGATCACATCTCATTTTCATGGTGTGCCCCTTGCGATCTTCTCCCCGGTACGTTCTCCGGTGTGATGCCCGGTTAGTCTCCCTACGGACTGCCGGGCAAGTGTGAAAGCTGAATCTGCCGGGTGTGTGGAATGTTCGAACGTCCGAACTTTACCACCTTTTATCATTTGTTTATGGTACGCCCATAACCTAGTACTTTTGAACATAAGCCACGCTCCCGGCATTTTCTATAAACTGTATGCTTCCACCCTCCCCCTTTTCCTTGGTTGTGCCTTTTGCCCTTGGAAACTGCGCTGTTGCGTTATCTGTGGCAAGGGTGAAGCCCGGAGGGTTCAGCCCGACTATAAGCAATTATATCTTTACCAGTCCCCGGAGCAAGCTTTCGCCCTTGGTCTTTTGTCCCCTTGGGAGGGGGCAAGGGGACACCTTAGAAAAACAAGAAAAGCGTATTTTGCTTTCGTAGTTTTTCATGGGAGGGGTTCGGAATGGTACGCAAAGTATCACCCCTCACCCATGTAACAGCAACACATAACCCAACAACCAAAAAAATAATATGGGGTGCGAATGTACCAGGCAAACAAGAGCAGTGCGCACAATGATATCTGAAAGCTACTTGCTTACGGGTTCAACTCCCGTCACACCCTCTAAAGTTCGAACGTTCGAACTTTTACCCCGGTAATTTCAGCAAGCTGATTTTATAAACAAAAACATTTATAGATAACTAAACCCAGAGCATAGACGTATGTATTCGGTATTATCTATAAGAAAGGAGAAACATATGCCCGGTTTAGCAATTATTGCGGCGGCAGAAGCCGCTCCTACTTTCGATACTGCTATCGTTACTACTCTGATCTCTGTATGTAAGTCTATCATGGGTCTGTTCGGAGAGTATCCGCTGAACATTCTGTTAGCTGTTTCCGTAGCTTGTGCCTGCTTCGGTCTGTTCGGAGTTGCAAAGCGTTCCGTATAACCCGGATCACGGCAGTATAAGAGGGATGCAGAACGATTTGCACCCCTCTTTTTTTTTCACGAAAAGGAGAACAAAAAAATGGATATTTCTCTTTACACTGTAATTTTATTAACTGGTTTGTTTATCTTTTTTATCTGTGTCTGTGTAGATAGTTCACTATTCATTTTTGATGTAGGTTGTATAGTCGGTTTTTTTATGCTTGTAATTTGTTACACAAAATTGCTTTCGCTCATGTTTCCAGTAATCTTTGACACTGTTTTGTCATTGTTTCAATAAGGAGAAATTATGATAAAAGAACTTCTTACCATATTAGTTATAATTATCGGTTTTATGGCATCAACTTGCGTCTTGTTCTATCCACAAGAAACAGCTCGACAGAAAGCCGTAAAAATCGGTTGTTATTTAGGTGACATTTTCGCCGTCATTTTTGTGGTTGAAATCATTCAAAAATACTTTTCATAAGGAGGGAAAAAAGTTGGAACAAAAAACAATCAATCAAAACAAATTGCAGACGCTTCTCTGCATTATTGCCTTAACGCTTGGCGTTCTGGTTTCCGCTGTGCTGTTCAGTATGCCCCCGGTTCATGCGTCTAATGGGTTTGTTGATTCTATACCAGAATCGCATAAGTCTTTTACTTATTTTTGTAGTAATACTTTTGAATTATACAATGAAAAAAACGCTAACGGTATTGTTTACCCGTATACTACTAAAGAAGAAAAGACCGTTTTTTTACCAGATGGCGTTTATTTTACTTTTGTTCAAAAAAGTAATAATAAAAATACCAGATGTATTGATTGCCCTATTGATGCTTATTTCGTTTCACAAAATTCTTTTCAATTATATTATTATACAAACAATAATAGAATTTATAAATATGATTCTTTCTATTCTAATGCTACTGGTTTATATTTTTTGAGTAGCACTTTTCTTAGTAATGCTTTTGGGTCTGTTGGGCAATTAGATACATGGGAGGGCGGTATCATTTCAGATGCTTCCTTTAGTAATTCAATTTTTTATTATGATACTGATGATGCATTAAACGCTTATCTAAAAAAAATAGTCGTTGAAAAAATTGATACATCTATATCTCCAGATGTTCCTGACCTCACAGATGAAGCTTACACATTTACTGGCTTTACCATGAACGGTAAAACTGCCCGGTGGTCTGGTACAACGGAGCGTTCCCACCTCAAAGATCAAGAAGTGGAAGAATACACCAGAATAACCTATGGTTTTGCCACTTCAGAAGATCAGATACTTAATGCTGATAATTTCATAGAATATGATCAAGATTTTGCTGTTGGCGAAAAGTTTATGAAAATTCCGTGGTCTGAAATAGAGAGTAATAAGAAAGACGGTGAATTTATTCGGCAAGTTAATTTTATTCCTTGTTACCGTGTGCCAGGTGTTTTTTATCTTGGAAAAGGTGTAAAAGTATTTTTCAATTCTGACGGATCTGTTGACAAGATAGAACAAGTAACAATTCCCTCTGATTCTGAAACAATTGGAAACGACATTTCACTTATTGGTTTTCGGTATGATAATTCTTTTCATGCAGAATGGGTAGACGTTTGGTCAAATGCTGTTAATAAATCAGCTTTTGATCTTGATAGCGGCGGTCAATATCTTTCTTTAGGTATTAAGGCAATATACTATGACGGTTCAAAAGCTGATATTGATTTTTATTCCTTGGACAGAAAGAAATTAACATGGGATAAAGCATTTTCTGATTTTAAAGAGAATAATGGCTCACCTATAAAAAGTTTGTACTTTACCCCTTACACCAAAACCGGGGTCAATAACCCTTGGAATAAAGGCAATTCTACCGTAGTAAATTTTGACGAAAACGGAAATGCTTCATCATCCTTTGACACTGGTGATGATGGTACTGTACATCTTGATGATTTTAAATTAACCGGCGTAGTCTGGAATAAGCCAGTTGTTAAAAACGGAACTATTACATGGACTGGTACAACGCCGAATAGTGATCTTCTTTTTGTTCCCGATTCTGACACTTTGGTTACTGCCACTTATCCACGTTATGATGCTGATTTGAATACATCATATGAGACGTGGAGTACAACCACGATCGGTAAAGGTTCTATGAAAGTCAATGTTGATTATCTTATAGATTACTATAAGAATAGTGAACTTGCATGGAATGGTGAAATGTGGCTCACGCCTTGTTATAAAAAAGGCGGTGTGCTTTATGTGGGTGATCCGGTTGTTATAAATTGCTTAAAGGGTACTGTTAGCGACATTGTAGTTGATAAAGATAGCGGAAAAGCTGAACAAGTAGATAAAACCGAACAAAATAAATCCGATGCAGATTCTATATTAAATGTAGGTAATCAGTTTTATTCTATTATCAATGGTTTGATTGGGTCATTGCAACAACTCCCGGCTCTTTTAACTGCGATTTTTGGCTTTCTTCCCAGTTCCATTATAAATCTGCTTTATGCTTCGTTTGCCGTTATTATTATTTGCCGTATTCTAGGGAGGTAGCATGTATATTCTTAAAGCCTTTATAGATTTATGTTTCGGTATTTTGAACATTCAAATTGTATTATTCGGTTATGCCTTTACGCTTTATTCGTTGTTCTTATACTGTATTATCGGCGGTTTGCTATTGTACTTTATTCGTAGGCTATGGGAATAATTTATTGATTACTTCCATAATAACCGCACCTTTACATACAAAAACAATTATTGCCGCAATGATTTTTACAAGAGTGTATATTCCTATAATCATTACCCAGAAATGTATCTTATCTAATACGGACAATATAGCATCCGTTCTGCTGTCGGCTTTATCGTCATTATATCGTGTTAGGTTGATGTAGTCGTTTTTCTGTAATGGTTCTGATTTGTCATTCTCTGTATCTTCCATATAGGTATATATAGCATTGTGTTCTTTTTCATCACGATATTTTGCATAAGCATAACCGCATATAATTATAAGCAAAGCAACCCCAAAAATAATTATCATATTCATTTGTAACCCCTCCTATGTGTTTTCTTCAATTCTAACATATGGGATCATTTTTCACAAGAAAGGACAAAATATGAATGAAAACATTACAAATCAAGACAATATGCAAGAAGATTTACAAGTTGATTCTATCAACTCTGGCTCTGATGATAACAGAATTTTTACCGTTAATGATGATGCTACTGTTGTCATGTCTTGCGATCTTCTCCCCGGAGGAACTGACGCAGACGTTGACACGTTGCAACCCGGTTGCGATACAGAATTATCTGACACTACAACAAGCAATAATTCCCTTTCGGTCTCTTCTGGCGATGTGGTTAGTTCTGAACACGTTTATATCAGTTTGGCAGATCTGGAAACCTATCAAGCGGACACTGTGGAAAATCAGATTGATTACTCCGCTTTTCTGGAAAGCATTGAAGCAAAAATTGATGATCTGAATTACAACATTACAGCATTGTTGTTTTTTATCGTGTTCGCATGGTGCTATGAACGTATCAAGAACGCCGTTCGGTCTTTTAATGGCGTAGGTCTTAAATAGGAGGAAACAAACATGGATAGCCTTATTCAATTTATCATAGGTGATGCAACAACGTTTACCCCGGCTTGCATGGTCGGGTTGATCGTCTTTTGTATGGTTCTGGAATGTATCGGTTCTCTTGCCTATAACATTCTGAAAAATGGGAGGTGATCTGCTTGGTATATTTAGTACTGTTAGCATTTATAGCAATGATGTATTTTAGTGTATGTTTCCGCATTGCCGTATTACATCCGTTTGCAACGGTCTTTAATTTGATAAAAGATCTCCCGGATTACATTATTCATATGAAATGGCGCAATCTGCAAACCGGGAAACTGATTTGTTATGTAGCGTTGTTTGGTAAAGGAAAAACCCTATCTGCTGTGCATAAGGTAACAAGACTGTATAAAAAGTATAACAACAAAGTTGTATATGATGATCTCCGGGGAAAATGGGTAACGCAAAGAATTAACATCATTTCAAATGTTGATTTGATTGGAACACCCTATACGCCTTTTGTTTCCTTGCGCCAGATCGTTGACGTTGCCGAAACTGTCCGGGCATATGATGAACAACACGACACCTTGACTTGCACACTTGTTTTGGGCGATGAATTTTCAGTACAACTTAACAGCCGTACTTTCAAGACAAACATTGACCCCTTGTTTCTCAATACTCTGCTGACGTGCCGTCACCATCACATTAGCTTGTATTACACTTCTCAACGGTTTAACCACGTAGACGCATTATTGCGACAAGTAACAAGCCGAGTAATATCTTGTGACAAGCAATGGCGGTTTCTGGTACATAGAGAGTATGACGCCTACCAGTTGGAATACGCTACTGACCCCACGTTGGTAAGACCCTTGCGCCGGTTTGGTTGGTTTGTAAGAGATAAAGATTATCATGCCTATGATACTCTGGCTTGCGTGGACAACCTTGCAAAAGATTGTAAGGCTGGGAACATGATCCCGGAATCAGAAATTATTATGTTACAAAACAATACGCCCTCTGATATGGAAGCCGTTACTACACCATCGAAGAAGTACACCAGAGCGCAGAAGAAAGCGCAGAAGTAAGCGCAGAAGTAAGGGGGAAACGGTGCGCCGTGGTAAGCGTTGCGCACGGCGCACCGTTCGAACGTTCGAACTTTCACACACCACACACAAGGAGAAAAAACAATGTTTCAATATATGCACTATCTGTTTAACGAAACAGAGATCAGATTCTATAAAAAGTATAAACTATTTCCAGACGAACTATTTCAACAACTTCAAAATCTGGGTTTCTCCAGAGAATCATTCAAACCCATTCAGAAAGAAATGGACAGATTGTTTTTATTGCAAAAGGAAGAAAGTACATGGACAAAAGCAGACTGTGACCCGTTCACCGGGTCACCTACTTGACAATAGCAACACTTTAGCCTCACTTTGTCAAAAAACGTAAGGAGTGTTGAAACATGGAAACAGTTTATAATTGTCGGCGTTACCAGTATGAGACCGGGGAACACATCACATTTTATCATCATGCTATTAACGCCGGGAAAGAAAAGCCAGAGGACAGCCAGTTAAACAAAACCCATGACATAAGTGACCGCACCCCGGAAGCTGAGAAACACGCTATGGCGGTTTCTGCATCCAGAGCAAAAAACAACGTTTACAGAATTGCAAGGTCTAACAAATGGGACTGGTTTATTACTCTGACTTTTGACCGTACCAAAACAGACGCATCCGATTATGACCTCGTAGTATATCGGCTTCATAAATTCTTAAGCAATTTACAACAACGTAAGTGCCCGGATATGAAATACATCATAGTTCCAGAATTACACGCAGACAAGGAACATTATCATTTCCATGGACTACTTGCAAACGTTGACAATCTAACATTCAAGGCGTGGAAAATTGACCGCAAGAAAAACCAGATCATTTATAATATATCTGACTGGTCATATGGCTTTACTACCGCTACGAAAGTTTTAGACACTGGCAGAGTAAGTAGTTATATCACAAAGTACATCACTAAAAGCGTTGATGAACATTTGAAAGAGAAACGCCGCTACTATTACAGTCGTAACTGTCACATTGCGGAGGAAGAACACTTTCTTCTTAATGAAGAAGACTTTCGCAATATCTACGCTGACCGAATAGTCTATGTTAAAACCGTGGACATACCGCAAGCAAACCAACAAATAACCTATTACGAACTAAAGTATTAAACAGATCACCCCGGACACCCACAAGGAAGCTTTACACCCCTTGAGGGGTTGGGGGTGATTTCATCCCACCTCTGTAAATTTTTCCGACCACTCCCCATAAAAATTTAACACGAGAGTCCAGAGAACTGTCTGTTCTCTGGAAGTCACCTCCCCCACAAGCCCCATACAGAGCCATAAGCCCCGGACAGCTATAAATAACAAGCTATTCCTCACTACCGCCGCCAGAAGCCCCACCAGAGAAGCCACAGAGGGTCAAGGTGAAGCCCCATAGATACCGCCCTCCTTGACGCTCCGGGGCTTGCTCTGGTACGGTTGAATATAGGTAGACTACCGCCAGAGAGGGAGGAAACCATGTCAAAAAACATGACTTATGCTGATCGTCTTAAGATAGAAATGTATCTGAATGACGGCAAAACCCAGAGAGAAATAGCCCGGTTGATGAACCGGCACTACAACACGATCAACTACGAAATAAAGAGAGGGCGCACAAAACTCCGTGACGGTCAAACTTGGCTTGAATATGATTATTACAGTGCAGAGATCGGACAGCAGAAACATGACTACCATGCAGAAAGTAAAGGGCGTGACTTGAAAATCGGCAATGATTACGATTTTGTGAAACACGTTGAACATTGTATTATCGACTTAAAATATAGTCCGTATGCCGCTTTGCAGTCCGCTAAAGGCAAATGCCGCACAGAAGTTTGCGTAACTACTCTGTATAATTACATTGACCGTGGCTTGTTTATGAATGTGACTAATAAGAATCTACCGTGGCGCAGAGATACGCCGAAACAAGAATATAATGAAGTGCGTCCGTCTTACAAAAATCTAAAGGGTAGATCCATAGAAGAACGTCCACGTGAGATCAAAAAGCGTAAGACCGCCGGACATTGGGAACTTGACACCGTTGTTGGTGGACAAGGAAAAAGCAGTAATTGTTTACTTGTTCTCACAGAGCGTAAACACCGTGATGAAATTATTATGCCGATACCAGACAAGACCGGGAGTGCTGTTTCTTGTGCTCTTGATGATCTGGAACGTGCTTATGGCTCTGATAAGTTCCGGGAGATATTCCGGTCGATCACTTGCGACAACGGCACGGAGTTTCTTGATCAGCAAGCACTTGAAAAGTCTATAAACGGCGGTGAACCCAGAACGACAATATACTACTGTCACCCTCACAACCCCGGAGAACGTGGAAGCAATGAGAACCAGAATCGCATGATTCGCCGTTGGTTTCCTAAAGGCTGTGACTTTGCAGAAGTTACCCCGGAACAAGTCGCAGAGGTGCAAGCGTGGTTGAACAATTACCCACGGCGTATGTTCGGCGGTAAGTCCTCTAATGAAATGAAAGCCATGTAAAAGTTCGAACGTTCGAACGGCAATACAAAAGACGGCTACCATTGGCAACCGTCTTGTTTTGCTGTCTGTTTTTGTGCATCTTTCACAATTCCGTCGTTCGTAATCATATATAAAACTATGCAATGTGATGAATTTACGGTTTTTCGGAGAAAATCACAAAAACTTATTGACATTTACATATTCTTCTGCATTTGTTAGCTGTTTCTTTCCAACAACCTTCAAAAACCATTGTTCTACGGCTTCCTTATCTTCTTCTGTACCATTACGTTCATCCAAATTATGTCCTAAAGTAGAACGAATAGAATTTATATTTTTCACAATATTCTCAAGTCTGACATAATCATAGTTTATACTGTATTTTTTCCCAATAGGACGTAGGTTATTACATATTCCAGCATCCACGAGAAATTTGTACATATTCAATGACGCCTGCATAAATCTTGCATCCTCACTGAATACCATAATAGAGTCGGGGTTATAATTGCATAATACAAACAAATGCTCAGCCAAAGTATCACGTACCTTTTTGTTTAGTTTTTCTGCTTCAATAGGTGAAAAAGCTATGTTCTCATTCATGTTTTTCACCTCCTTCTACAGTTTTATGTGCAGAAAACTGGCTAGCAAAGCTTAGTCCTAACTCAAAATTTTTAAGAATTTGATTTTTTTGAGGCATACGGCGTAATCCAAGATTTTTCATATAAAATTTTACGCCTTGATTTTGTTCAGCAAAACGAGGCAAACCATCAACCTTAAGAAATCCGGAATAATTATGAGTCGACGCAACTGTACCGTTGTATTTCTGTGCGATGCCAGGCTCAAAACAAATTAAATACGGAACTCGCATCCTCTGGTTAGGCATATCTGATACTTTATACATTGTTTTTGCTGCACCTAAATAATCTCGATTTATATGAATCTTTGCTAATGCAAATATTAGTGTAACAATAGGGCGAACGGAATTACCAGATATACTTTCATACTTTTCACAAGTTGCATAAACCTTTAACCAATCACTCTCTTTTAGATAGGTTTTCTGCCATTCTCGTCCAATTGAAAGCGGCCTTCCATTATAAAGCATCCATTCCACCCTTAATAATAAATATAAAGCCTGTATGCTTTTTTCAACACAAGTACTATACTCAGTATTGTTAATAAAAGCAACAATACTTTTGCAGACATCCAACTGATTTTCATTTAGGACAAATTCTTTTCCCGTTTCATTCTCATATTCTGCAATAGCACTTCCACTAAGCCCAATTGAATCCAATTCTTGTTGACATACAAAACATATACCAGATGCATTATTTCTAGAAAGCATATTATTAAACAAATTCAAAAAGGGAGCTGGAGCTGTCCCATTTTCAATATCAGCTATATGAACCTCATAACTGCATGAATACTGTGCAATCTTATGCAAATGAATACTCAACTCATCCTTATCATTCATTCCTCGATTTGTAATTTCCAGTGTACTAGCATCATCTGCAATCATTCGAACATCACTAAGAAGAAACAATCTTCTTTCTTCACTTGCACTCTCATATTCTTTTTCAAATATTTTGAATAAAGCATTATACAAATAGCCATTAAGTGGCGACGCTGAAATAGCTTTAAATAATATAGGATACAACTGTACATAACTCAACGGCTTGACATCCTTTGCCACAATTGAACCGTTCATATACTGCACATATTCTTGCTTAATGCTTTCCAGTGTTCCATTTGACATTGCCAATTCTACTGTTAAAGAATTTATTGACGACTGGATTGAACGTTGAGATAAATAGCCATGTGTATCGTGCATCATCACTTCAAGTTTTTCTATGCTATCCAAAGCAAGATCTGATACCTCCGATAACATTTTTAACCTTTTTTTGTATGTTTCTTCTGTATAGTCATCCGGAAATATTTCCCACGGACTCCTATTTACATATTGACTCTTTGAATAATTATGAAGTTTGTCCCACATATTTCCATAAAGTTCTCTATAAAAACTAATTTCTATTAACGCAAAACCTCTGTCTTCATCCGGAATATGAAATTTAGTTCTAACTTCATGAATCTTATCCGCAATCACATCAACTTTGCGCAAAATGCTAAGATGCTGACCATAATCCTTATGCCCCTTCCAAAATTCTATATATTCAGTATTTGGACCATACATCTTTAAAATAGATTGAATAGATTCTTTTAATTCATAATCCACTTCATTATTCTTACGGTAGCATTCAACATAATGGTTAATTATTTCCAAAATAATTTCTATCTGTTTATCTTCACTTACTTGATTATTTTTCAAAAAGATCTCTGCTTCAAGTGTACTTCGAAACCTAAAAACATATTTCCCATCAATTTGTTCGAAGTAATGTATATAGTTGATTTGTGAAGTTAATAATCTGAACAATTCATAATCGTTATATACACCACTCTTTCCAAAGAAATCATTTTCATTTTTGCATAGCATCCTTAAGGCCAATGAATAAGGTGTATCCAATTTAAATCGACTAAACATGGCAATGCATATATTAAATTTATCTAAATCATATACATCAACTTCATCATCTTCAAGAGTCTTTTGGGCTTCTTCATTTAAAGGTATTCCAGCTTTTTTCAATGCTTCAAATAACGGATTGTATACCTCGTCTTCCTTTTTCCCTAACAGCGATAATTGTTTTCTAATATAACGATTAACTAATCTCTGTTCACGGGACAACCCTGCTTCAAGCTTTGGTCTAATTAAAATTATCAATCTATAAAAATACTCAAAAATATCTACATTTCCTGATAATTCATCCCATATTTTGTTAATTTCCTCTTTATCTGCAACAGCGTATAGTTTGGCTTTCTGTTTAAGTGTATTAATTTCACTCTCATCAAGTTCTCTTGTCGCAGAGACAAAATAACAATTATTATGAGAGTATAAATCACTTTCAACCTCAGATTTAACAAATGAACCATCATGCTGCAATGTATAGTAAACCTTGTTAGCTTCTTTCTTTTTTGATTCAACACTGGTATATGCCGAACAAACTAAAACAAAACGTCTTCCTCTATTTTCCAGTTCGTGAACTAACTGTTTTGCTTCAGCAACTACATTGCGGTATGAAGAACTGTCCCAGACTATTAAAAAACGGGTATCTTTATCACCAACTTGTTCAACCTCTTGCATCAGTTCATCAAGAACTTGAATTTCACTACTTTGGCTTGCGAAACACAAATTATCACCATTAATGTAAATAACTGGATTTATTTTCTCGTTATAAATTTTGTATGCTAATGCTGCTAATTCCACACTTTTGGAACTACCAGGAATTCCTTCCAAAATAATGGGAATATTACATCCACTTTTAGCCATGCTTTTATTGAAAATAAGATTTTTTACTATTGCAATTAAAACGTCCTCATAATTTCTTTTTAAATAAAAAGTAGATTGAGGTAAAAAGCCATACCACTGTGGCGAATCCCCCGAATTATTTAAAAAATTATAAAACCATCTTGATTGCTGAATTCTTCCTAGTGGTCTTATCTCATGAACTTTTTCTTCCGTAAGCAACTGCGCAAAATATCGACATCGTGATAGAATTGATTTTTTAATAAATACTGGTTGCTGACCCTTATAAAACAAATTTACATCATCATCAGAAATTGTTTCTTGTACATTATATTCTTCTGAGAAATCAACCAATGCATCTGCCAATTTCCCATCATACCAAATGAATCTATTCTTCTCAGCAGATTTTTTCAGCATTTCTGATGGATTGTCATCTGAATTAAAAAATTCAATTGTACCGCCCTGAAGTTCCTGCCAAGAAAATATAAAAGTTTCGACAGGAATTTCATCTGCTCTATTAGAATTATATCCGATAACAACCATTCTTGTTCGAATATCCATTCTAGACATAACTCGATTTAGGATTTTCTCTGCTTGTTTTTTAACAAAAGACGGACGTAAATAATCTTCTACTTCTTCCAATTCTGCTGGCACTTCATTCTCTGCCCCATATAGTTGGATTACAGGCAAATTATCTCTACTAAATAAGTTTATAGGTAAATCTGAAAATGATATATATCTATGTGGTGTTCTTCCGTTTGCGAACTCAACTCCAAATCCATCTTTCTTACTTGTTGTAATAACACAACTCCATGGCAAATTGCATATTTTTTCCGTCAATTCACCATTATCAATTGCACTACTCCCCACAAATAGAATAACATTATCTTGATTAAAACTTTTAAATAAATCTGAAATAACTTCATCTTCGTTAATCCTATTATTCATTCACATGACCTCCCATAAATCAGATATTTCAATACTATTATGAATTAATAATCCCCCTAAACTATAAAGGCAAATTATTCAATCACTCCCGTAATATCCCGATAACGATTTACCACCCGATAAATCTCTACTACCTCTTTACCAACCTTATACAGCACAACATAATCTTGCCACACCACATACTTATAATCCGTCTTAAAAACTTACACGCTTAGGCAGGTCTGCACCAATGTAAGGGAACTGCTGTATGTTCTCAAACTGACGGTAAATCTCCTACACTGTTTCCAATGCTTTATCTGCATTATCCTCAGCAATAAAATTCTTAATAAATTTCAAGTCCTTTGCTACTAACGGATTAATCCGTAACTTCATCATGCTCTATTCTCCAACCATTGCCTTTAATTCATCCAATGACAACCAACCTTTTTCATCCTTGACAGCCGCCTCTGCCTCTTGTAGTTTTTCTAAAAGCTTCTTTTCTTCTTTATCACGCTCATAATCTTCTATATCCATTACCACAAATCTTCCCCTTCCGTTTTTCGTAAGGAAAACAGGCTCTCCCACCTGACAATTCTTCAACACTTCATTGTAATTTCTCAAATCAGATACCGGTAATATATTTGGCATAGTTACCATCCTTTCAAAATCAATACTATATTCTATTTTCTATTATAGCCAAAAATGCTGTAAAAATCAACGAAGGTTTTTACAGCATTTCCCATATTTGCAGTGTCTGATTAAACCGATAACCGACACCCCAAACCGTCTGTATGTAAATTGGCTTGCTTGGATTGTCCTCAATCTTCTCCCGAATATTCCGAATATGGCTCATGACGATATTGTAATCGCCAAAATATGGTTCTTTCCAAACACTATCATATATTTGTTCTTTGCTGAATACTATTCCGGCATTTTGAGCTAACAACAATAAAATTTCAAATTCTGTATATGTAAGTTGAATCTCATTTTCTTCACGAACCACAATCCGCTTATACTTGTCAATACAAAGTCCTTTAAAATGAAGTTTCTCTTTACAAAAGGTATCATTTTTCAAAACTTCTATTTCTTCATTAACATATGACAAAAGACGATTGAAAAAAGTTCTTCTCCATCCTCAAATGATAGAATTAATATCTTCCCAAATGATCACCCCATTTCACATCCTGTATAAGCCAATTATTTTTATGCAAATTGTTTTGTCTTATAAGATACCAATCCTTTTACCAAACACCCTATGGCAAAACAAACATTTATTCCCAGTACAATATACCATATCTCATATATGTCATTTACAATTCCCGGCATGACAAGAAAAATCGGCATAGAATCTATTATAAGCCAAATGATTCCTCCGAAAAACATCCTTATCAATACAGGAAGTCCCCAACATACAGCTGCAATAATTACTGCGCCAAAAGAGCTATCCTGATATGCAGAAACGCATAATGTAATAGCGCATAATGATAAAAGTGCCTGAAAAGCTAATCCTAATAAAATGCCCAGATATTTCGAAAATAATACAGGTTGAAGCATATGTTGAGAAAGCACCATCCAGGATATATTTTCAAATCCCTTCAAACCATATATCATCCAGCATAAGACTAAATTGACTAACACAAACCACATAAAAATGAAAATAGTGAATGTAAAAGAAGCCAAAATTTTAGCAGGAACATCTTTTCTTCTTCCTTCTTCCGTGCTAAAAATTAATGGCAGCATTTTCGTCTGGCTTTCCTCTGCGAAAATGGTCGACACTCCACACATAATCAATATGCTTCCTAAAATCAATCCAAACTGAAGCATTTCAACGAATACCTTCCATCCCGTTGTATATGCCAAATAAGGTGTTTTCCCAATTTCATCATAAACTTTTCCCAATTCCGTTTCCCCCAGAGAATATCTTTCCGTTGGAAGTACACCATTTTCCCATGCACCATTGGTAAAATATCGTGTAACAAAATCATTTAAAAAGTTTCCATCTCTCCACCCTGGCATATTTTCCTCAAGTTTTGTAGGCAAACCATATTTTTCAATTATTTGATTCACTTTTTCATCCGTCAAATCACCTTCAAATTCTTCCGTAATCTTCCGATTCATCTGCACTGCTTCATAACCGGAATAAAACTTTCCATCTACTGTCGCCATTTCTCCACCGACCTCTGCAAACCAAAAATACAGAAACAGCAATCCTGTCGCAGCCAACATTCCTATTTTGAATAATTTATTCTGAAAAAGCTTAAAAAGCTCCATCTTATAAAGTCGCATTTTTTTCTCCCCCTGTTATTTGTGTATGATAAAGATATGCATCTTCCAGTGTACTTTC